>UINC01000353.1_pt1 | contig 14940 bp, 15 predicted proteins | sample 5385821 | NCBI WGS metagenome assembly UINC01 (sample SAMEA4666929, study PRJEB26691) | marine metagenome | isolation source: Pacific Ocean | place: Pacific Ocean | collected 2011-10-13 | reverse complement strand
AGGTGCGGTTGATGACGGACTTAGTACGCATGTCCAATCGCCAGCGTGGGCAAGCAGTAAAACGCCCACCCCGTCGGCCCCCAGTGAAACATGCCGTACGTCGCGGCCCACTCGACCGCCTCAGTCGACCTGGGCTCTATAGCGAACGGTGGGCCGACATAGTAGTGCGCCCACTCGACGGTACCCCAGTAAAGGATGCCGGTGGCCACCCCGGCACAAAACACCATTGAGACCCAGCTCGCCGTCGAGAACCTAGGCGACACCCCGGGTCTTCCGAGCACCCGACGGCCGTGTCGACTCAACGCCACCCACAGGACGAAGCCGAACACAGCGTTACCGGCCCAGATATAGACGACGCCAAGTTGGGAGGTAAGGAATTGATAGACCGTGTCGACCAGTCGGCCGCTGGCTTCGGGCCAGAGCATCAACGGCCCCGCAATCGCCAACAATGTGACGAGTGCGGTCGTGAAAATGGGCCAGTCGGTTCTTGAATGTGTCACAACACGCGGTGTGGATCCGAATCGAATGACCGCCTGGCAAACGCACGCGTCGCCCTGCCCTGGTTGACGGAACATGCCGGCCCCCGGCTAAGAGACCCACGGTAGGCCAGAACACAAAAACGGCCGGATGCTCCAGTGCACCCGGCCGTCGATACGCTATACGGCAACCGAAACGGTTCGACTATTCCGAAGCAGGTCCGTCGACGGTGCCGTAGAAGGTCAACATCATCTCTTCCCAGGTCTGATCACCCCAACCCACCGTGGCAGTCGGGTCAGGATTGTGACGATTATTGGTCGAATTGTCGTAGGTCAGTACGGTCTGCAGCTCGGACCCGGCTGGCAGAAACATCGGCTCTTCGAGCTGGTAGTTCAACTGCCACTCAAAGTCGTAATTGGGGACCGAGAGGGCCACTTCTTCACGGCCGTCGGGATACTTGACAATAACCTTCGCCGACTTCCCACGCACGTGCATATGCGGCATCATCGTCGACAGGTACGTGTCGGATTCTATTTTCCGGCTAGCAGTCACCTCATGGGCCGGGCTTCCGGGCTCAATTCGGAACATGAGGTTCGCCACCTGACCGCCACCAGCGCGGCGAATCGACTCGTCCGGTTCTCTCGTCAGCACCACACCCCAACTACTCTGGTCGGTTGCCGGCTCACCGATGGTCGTGTAGTGCATCTGGCCTTCGATGTCGGCACCGGCCGGAAGCCTGACAGCCACCCCCTCCGGGTAGACGGTACCGAGTCGATTCGGCACGTAGCCGCCAACACGCGCACCACGTGCTCTGGTCCGCTCGCTATCCCGACGAAGCTTCGCTTCACCCGTGGCTGGCTTTCCGTCGTCCTCCAAGACCTCAGAAATGACGTGGTGCAACACCCGACGGTCGTCCGGTCTGAACTCGTGTGCCGAAATCCAGGTGTCCTGCTTAAGGTTGGTCGGCACTGTGACGTAGGAGTAGGGCACTGTGCCGTCAGCTGGAATCTCGAACGGCTCAAGCATGGTGAAGATTAGGTCTGGCTCACCAATCGACCAACCTTCTGCAAACTGGGGAACGCTCGGCAGGTCAGCGTCATTCCCCCGTGGGGACCCGCCATCAACCCAGGCCGTGATCGTGTCGACCTCGTCCTGCGTGAGACTGGGGTCGTTCTCGTAGGCCCGGATGCTGCTGTCTGCACCCCACGGTGGCATTTCACGCGACACCACCTTACTCTTGACCGCACGCGCCCAAGGGCGAGTGTCGTCGTAGGTGATCAGCGACATAGGTGCCAAATGGTTTGGCCGATGGCACGTCACGCAATTCTCGTAAAGAATAGGCGCAACATCCTTGGCGAACGTCGGTGTCCCCTCCGCCGCCACGGCGTTACCCGCCACACCCAACACGACCGCCAGCACACCTGCAACCGTCAGCGTCGTCAACACTCGCATCGAATCCCCCTCCGCACGCAAACCCACGTCACGAATACAGAATACACCGCGTCAAGTATCGCTGATCAGGCAAAAAAGTCTAAGCAAATTCTTGATCGGCGGAAGGCGCGCACCCGGACCACCGTGCGCGCCCCTTCCCACGCGCATGCGCCTCTCGGACGCCACAGACCGAAGAAACTGGGCGTTCCGTGGCATCGACGAACGATGTCGGCTTTGTCGCCCTACGCATGGGGTCCGCGTCCCGTCGGCGGCGTACTACCGCCGGCCGAATGTCCGAGCCATCCACGACGACGTTCAGCCCCACGGTGGAGGGACCAAAACTTCTCAAGAATAACCAAATAGCCAGCGGTTTATACTGTCACAACTCGGGCGGCCCTCTTGGCCTCCTACCTACCAATGCGCGGTCACACCCATGGATTTTTCATTTACGTCACGCACCGACGAGTTCAGGCAGCGTCTCCTGGCCTTCATGAACGAGACGATCTATCCCAACGAAACGGTCTACGCCGACCAGGTCGCCTCCGCGGCCAACCGATGGGAATCGCCGCCGATCATGGAGACGTTGAAGGCCGCCGCGCGCGCGGCCGGCCTGTGGAACCTATTCCTGTCAGATAGCGTTCACGGCGCCGGCCTTACCAACCTTGAGTACGCGCCGCTTTGCGAAATTATGGGCCGGTCACCGATTGCACCGGAGGCCTGCAATTGCTCAGCACCAGACACCGGCAACATGGAAGTGTTGGTGCGATACGGTACGGACGCCCAGCGCGATGAGTGGCTCACCCCGCTACTCGAGGGCCGCATTCGTTCGGCTTACACCATGACCGAGCCAGCGGTAGCCTCATCGGACGCGACCAACATCGGCGCCCGTATCGAACGGGATGGCAACGACTTCGTCATCAATGCGCATAAATGGTGGGCATCTGGCGCCGGCGACACCCGTTGCAAGATCTTCATTCTGATGGGGAAAACCGACCCACACGCGGCCAAACATCAGCAGCAATCGATGATTCTGGTACCAGCCGACGCCCCGGGCATCACGCTCGTGCGCCCCCTCACCGTGTTCGGCTATGACCACGCGCCCCACGGCCATTTCGAGATCACGTTTGAGGACGTGCGCGTACCGGCCGTCAATCTGCTGCTGGGTGAGGGGCGCGGGTTTGAGATTGCCCAGGGCCGCTTAGGCCCCGGCCGTATCCATCACTGTATGCGGCTAATCGGGTTGGCAGAGCGTTCGCTTGAAGCAATGTGCAAACGGGCCAAGACCCGGGTGGCCTTCGGCCGGCCACTCGCCGAGCAGGGGGTCGTGTTGGAGCAAATTGCCAACTCGCGCATGGAAATCGAACAGGCTCGCCTACTGACACTGAAGGCGGCCCACATGATGGACACCGTCGGCAACAAGAGCGCCCGCGCAGAAATCGCAATGATCAAAGTGGTCGCACCGAACATGGCGCTTAGGGTCATCGACCGTGCGATCCAGGTCCACGGCGGCGCCGGAATCTGCGAGGACTTCGGGCTCTCTGCGGCCTGGGCACACGCGCGGACGCTGCGCCTAGCCGACGGCCCGGACGAAGTACATAGCCGAGCCGTCGCGCGACTCGAATTGAAAAAAGGCACCGGCAATTGACCGCTGCCGACGCAGCCCACTCCGCGAAGCCGCACCCATCGGTTGCTTCCGGTACTACTCGTACACCAGCGACACTGTCTCGGCAACACACCCCGGTTTCGCTTCACCCTCGATCTCCACTACCACCTGACTGACCAGTCGAGCCGACTCGGGGACACTCCGGGTGACTGTCAGGAGCGCCTGCACCCCACGCACTCGCGCACCAACACGCACCGCGTTCGGAAAACGCACTTTGTTCACTCCGTAGTTGATCACGCGCGAGATGCCCCGCACTTCGGCAATCTGCCGTCTGAAATGCGGCACCAACGACAAGGTCAGAAACCCGTGGGCGATTGTGGTGCCGTAGGGCGACTCACGCGCTGCTCGCTCTACGTCGATGTGAATCCATTGCGGGTCCAAAGTCACCTCCGCAAACCGGTCGACCATCTCCTGAGTGACAGACAACCACTCGCTGGTTCCCAACTCCCGGCCGACCAACGCCTCCAATGCGTCAAGGCCGTTGATGACGCGCATGATTCCCCTCCGCCTTTTTGCTTCCCCGTTTCAGCCGATTGGACTGCTAGTATAGGCGCGCAACGCACGCGAAGTGGATTGGTCTGACGCCTGGAGGACATCTCAACTCATGCCTGACGCCGTCATTGTTTCGACCGCGAGAACCCCCATTGGGAAGGCGTTTCGGGGCGCTTTCAACAAGACCCATGGTGCCGTTCTGACGGCACACGCCATCACCCATGCCGTCGAGCGGGCCGGAATCGACCCGGCCGACGTGGAAGACGTTGTCATCGGATGCGGACTGCCCGAGGGAGCAACCGGCCACAACGTAGCGAGACTGGCCGCCGTTCGGGCCGGCCTGTCAGTCACCACTGCCGGCACCACGATTAATCGGTTTTGCAGCTCGGGATTACAGGCGATCAGCGTGGCGGCCCAACGGGTGCTAGTCGATCGGGCACCGATTCTGGTGGCTGGCGGCGTCGAGTCGATCAGCCTCGTCCAGAACAATCTCAATCAGAAACATTTCACCGAGGAGTGGCTGATGCGCCACAAACCGGAGCTCTGGATGAGCATGATCGACACGGCAGAAGTCGTGGCGAGTCGCTACGGTATCTCCCGAGACGCACAGGACGAATACGCGTTGACCAGCCAGCAACGAACCGCAGCGGCGCAGGACGCAGGTCGTTTCAACGACGAGATCGTGCCGCTCACGACCACAAAGGTGGTGACGGACAAGGCCACGGGGGAGACCCACGATGAAACGGTGACCCTTGAGCGCGACGAAGGGAACCGACCGGGCACCACCCTGGAGGGACTGTCCGGGCTGAAACCCGTGATGGGCGAGGACAAATGCGTCACCGCCGGCAACGCCAGTCAGCTCTCCGATGGTGCCTCGGCATGCGTGGTTATGGACGGGGCGCTCGCCGCGCAGCGCGGACTCGAGCCTCTCGGTGTCTACCGGGGATTAGTCGTAACCGGGTGTGAACCCGACGAGATGGGCATCGGCCCCGTGTTCGCCGTCCCCAAACTGCTTGAGCGTAACGGACTCTCCGTTGACGATATCGACCTCTGGGAACTGAACGAGGCATTCGCCGTACAAACGGTCTACTGCCGAGACCGCCTCGGGCTCCCAATGGAACGACTGAACGTCGACGGCGGTTCGATCTCCGTCGGCCATCCCTACGGTATGAGTGGAGCACGTCTGGTGGGTCACGCGCTGATCGAAGGCAAGCGTCGCGGTGCAAAGCACGTGGTTATCACGATGTGCATCGGTGGCGGCATGGGCGCCGCCGGCCTGTTCGAGATTGCGTGAGCCAGTGGCACCGCCCATATCCGACCCCGAGGTCATCGCCGTTCGGGCTGATGAGCAACTCGATGTAGCGCGGCTCGAACCTTGGTTACGGGCGCACCTACCGGACGCCACCGGTCCCTTCGCACTGCGACAGTTCGGAGGCGGACACGCCAACCTGACCTACCTGCTGCAATTCGGTGCGCGCGAGTACGTGCTTCGGCGTCCGCCTCTCGGCCCGATTGCACCAAGTGCGCACGACATGCAGCGTGAGCACCGCGTGCTCGCAAGGCTTGGCGAGGTCTTTCCGCTGGCACCCCGCAGTTACGCCCTGTGTACAGACCCCGCCATACTCGGTGTCGATTTTCACGTCGTGGAGCGGCGACGTGGCACCGTCATCCGTCAAGAGTTGCCAGAACAGTTCGCCGATGACCCTGCCCTTAACCGCCGCATCGGTCACATGGTGGTCGACGTACTGGCCGACCTGCACCAGGTTAACCCCGTGTCAGTTGGACTGGAGACGCTGGGTCGACCGGACGGCTTCATTCAACGGCAGGTCGACGGGTGGGACCGTCGGTGGCACGCGGCCAAGGACCAAGAGATTGCAGACGTCGATCACATGCTGCGCTGGCTGAAAGCCGCAATGCCAACTGCCCAAGCCACCGCACTACTGCACAATGACTACAAACTGGACAACCTGATGGTAGACACCGACGACCTGGCCACCCCGGTCGCGGTGCTCGACTGGGACATGACCACTCGCGGCGACCCGCTGATGGACCTCGGGTATCTCCTGAATTTTTGGAATGAAGTAGACGACGATCCGCGCTGGCATTACGTATCGCGCATGCCTACCAATCACGCTGGGTTCCCAACCCGAGCGGAAGTGGTCGCCCGTTACGCCGAACGGACCGGCCTGAATGTAGACGCCATCGCCTGGTATCACGTCTTCGGCGTGTTCAAGCTGGTCGTCATCGTCCAACAGATCTATATCCGCTACCTGCGCGGACAGACCCAAGATCGACGATTCGCAGGCTACGACGAACGGGTACGTGACCTGGCCAGGAAAGGCGTAGTGCTCATCGACGCCGAACGCCGGTAAGCTAGGCCCCCCAACCTAGAATGGCCTGTAGGTCACCATCGTCACCGCGATCACAATAACGACGGTGGCTACGGCCGCTAGCATTGGGACCTGGCCAGTCATCCGGAACGCCATGCCGGTCAACCCGGACAGCACGAGCCAGCAGACCACCTTCACCAGGGCCCAGCCAGGAAATCCAAGTCCCATCATCCCCATCACGCCGAAGCCGCTGAGAAACACCAGCAAACTCAGCGCACCGGACCTCATCAGGTACTTTCGGCGATTCTCCTCCACCGGCGCAGCGAACGCGGCAAACGTCACGCCTGAGAGCAGAATCACGGACACCAAGTGCAATAGGACAAACATTTGTAAGTTCATGCGTAATCCACAATTCAGTCGTGCTACTGGAACAAGCCGGGCGTCCCCGTAAAACTCAGCTCGGCGCCATATTCGAACATGCTACCACCGCCGCGATTCATCCGGCTCACCGTGCCACCAGCACCGGTTCACAAACAGCACAACCGATCCTCAGGTCCAACCGGCGACGAACACATTTTCTCTAGGTGTATCGGCCGGATGAGATGGTCGCACCGCCATCAACCACCAGAACCTGTCCAGTAATGAATCGGCCGGCTGGAGATGCCAGGAGCAGAGCCGCGCCAGCCAGGTCTTCCGGCTCACCGATCCGCCCCAACGGATAGGTGGCCGTCGCCTCTTTGAGTCGGTCGGGGTCATCCCAGAGGGCGCGCGCGAAATCGGTGCGAACGAGCCCTGGCGCAATGCAGTTCGCCCGGATGTTGCTCCGCCCCCACTCGACGGCCAAGTTTCGCGCCAACTGGAAATCCGCGGCTTTCGACATGGCGTAGATACCGAGTGTGTCGTGCCCCTTTAGTCCACCAATGCTCGAGACGATGATAATGGAGCCATCTTTCCGCCCAGCCATCTGCGGCAACACCCGGTTGCACAACCAAAGGTTGTGCTTCACGTTGGTAGCCATGATCTTGTCGTAGGCCGCCTCGGTGACCGTCGCCATAGGGCCGAAGTGCGGGTTCACCGCCGCGTTGCAAACGAGCACGTCGATCTTTCCCCAACGCTCCAGCGTTTCGTCGACGAGTCCCTCGATCTGGTCCAGGTGCGACATGTGACATGGAATCGCTACCGCTTCGCCCCCAGCCGCATTGATGGAGTCGGCAACCGGCAGGCAACTCTCTAGCCGACGACTCGACACTACGACTTGGGCACCCGCCTCGGCAAACGCTTCAGCAATGACCCGCCCGATCCCCTTGGATGACCCGGTCACGACGGCCACCTGGCCGTGGAGCTTGAAGAGTTCCTGGTATGGCATGTAAGCGCCTAGGTAATCCGTGGTCCAAACACAGCCACTAGCCCTTTCGCAATGCGTCCGGAGGTTGCACCGTTCCGACCGAGCCGGTCGGTGCGCTCGACCATCCCGCACGGACGGTGACGGCCCACCGCCCGTAACTGTGCCGTCGAACAGCGGTAGCCCTCATTATACGATTGTCGCTCCCGCCCACCTCCGAGGCGGGACGAGGAAGGAGCTGGTGTGAACTCAACCGATCGTATGCCACCCATACCTGCGGCCGGCATGACCGCCGCACAGCGCGACGCCGTAAACGACTTTAAGCAGGTGCGAAACACCACCGTCTTCGAGGGCCCCTTTATCCCGCTCCTACGCAGCCCCGAACTCCTCGGCAAGGTACAGCGCGTCGGCGAATACTTACGGTACCGAAGCGCGCTCCCGCGCCAGCTGAGCGAGTTGGTGATCTTGATCTCGGCCCGACACTGGTGCCAGCAGTTCGAATGGGGTGTTCACTCGACCGAGGCAGCGACAGCGGGCCTCGATCCCCTAGTCATTGAGGCGGTAGCCGACGGCCGACGGCCGACCGACATGACCAACGAGGAGTCGACCCTCTACGACTTCTGCGTGGAACTACTACGCAACCAGCGTGTGAGCGACGTAACCTACGCACGGGCAGCGGACCTGTTCGGTGAACAAGGCATCGTCGACACGGTCGGCCTCCTAGGCTATTACTCGCTGCTCGCAATGATGATGAACACGGCTCGAACGCCGATGCGTGAAGGGATGCGTCCGGGGCTAGAGCGATTTCCCGTTTGATCGTCGAAATGGACCGTTTATCGACGCTGGTCGAACCGGCGTCCCACAAGTGCCGACGCGATGTTGACTTTCTGGATGTCAATGGTGCCTCCCGCGATACCCCATCCCCACGCGTCGCGTAGACGTCGCTCCATCGGGTAGTCACGGGAGTAACCATATCCACCCATCAGCTGCACCGCAGCACTGGTCACATTCCTGGCAGACTCGTTCGACACGCACTTGGCAATGCTCGAATCGAGGACAGACGGAAGGCCCCCTTCCGCACCTTGCGCGGCGCGATAGATGAGCATCCTCGATGCCTCGACCTGCATGGCCATCTCAGCTAGTTTTAGCTGTACGGCCTGAAACTCCACGATTGGTTTACCGAACTGTTGCCGGTCTTGTACCCACACCAGAGCATCTTCAAGCGCCCCAGAGGCCTGACCGAGCGCCATCGTGGCGTTGCCACAGCGCTCGAGATCGAACGCCTGCATCAGTTTAGGGAACCCCCCGGCTGGGACCACGAGATGATCCGCCGGTACCGACACTTCATCGAAGTAGAGATCTGCTTCGGGAATACCACGAAACCCCATGAGCTGCTCTTGCTCCCCAAACGTCAATCCGGTTGCTTCTTTCTCGACGAAAACGGCACCGATCCCTTTGGCGCCCGGTTTGTCAGACAACCGGCAATAGACCAGATACGCATCGGAGTGTCCGCCACCCGAACACCAGCGTTTAGAACCATTAATCACGATCCGATCACCGCGTATCTCCGCGCGCGTCCGTAGGTCCGTCAGGGCTGTCCCTGCCTCCGGTTCGGACATAGCCACGGCAACGATCATCTCCCCCGCGCAGACCGCCGGAATCACCCGCTGTTTCAACCCCTCATCTGCAAAATGGGCTAGGGCGTGCACCGGTCCAGCCACCGACTCGAAGATCGGGAACGCCACGGCCGACGACACCTTGGCGAACTCCTCAAGCACCACGAACGCGTCCAGGTTCCCAAGTCCGAGCCCCCCATGTCCGGCCGACACGTTCACACCGAGAAACCCCATCTCTGCATAGCGTTTTAACCAATCTCGCGACAACGGGGTCGCGTTGCGCTCAAGTTCTTCCGCCACCCTGGCCATCTCTCCACGCGCGAACTCACGCGCCGTCGCCTGCAAGGCCTGCTGCTCCTCAGTTAGTGTGAAATCCATCCTCGGCCTCCTGACGCACCGTCACGGTAGTGCGCAACGTGAACCCCACCCGACAAGCGCCGTCCGGGGTGAATGGTACACTCGCGGCCCATGTCCAGCAGAAAGGAGAGACACCACTCATGTCCACCGAGTCACATGAAGAAGGACTAACCGCGAGACGTAAGGTGCTCGGCGACGACTATGTCGACCGAGCGTTGAACGGACTCGACAGCTTCGACACCGAATTCCAACAACTGGTAACCCGATACTGCTGGGGAACCGTCTGGACCCGAACGACCCTCGATGATCGCCAGCGCAGCCTGATCAACCTCGCGATGATCTCGGCGCTGAACCGGAGTCACGAATTCAAGACCCACGTGCGCGGAGCGTTACGCAACGGCTGCACTGTGGAGGAGATCCGAGATACTCTGCTGCAGGTCGCGATCTACTGTGGCATCCCGGCCGGAGTGGAAGCATTTCGCTTGGCGCGCGAAGTGTTTGACACGGAGGGCGTAGCGCCCGCACCGATCGACGACACCGCGTGAATGGGAACGCCGAGCCTTGCGCCGGCCTGCGCGACCGCTAGTCGGAAGCGAGGCGGGGGTCAGCGACACGCTGTAACAACACCAATCCCACGAGGAACAGCCCGGTCAGCGCCAGAAACGCCGGTCGCTGGTTCCCACCAGCCCAGACGGTCACGTAGCCGAACAGCATCGGCCCGATGACGGACGACGCCTTGCCGCAAAGTGCGTAGAAACCGAATATCCTGGCCGCCTGGCCGCTGCCTTGCCCGCCCGGAACCAGCAACGATAAGAAGGTCCTGCTGGCCGCTTGGACCGAACCCAACCCCAAACCGGCCAAGATGGCCATGCCGTAAAACAGGGTCTGACTCTGAATGAAGTAGGCCGCCACCCCAACAAAGACCCAAAGCGCGAGCACGCCGTTTAATACCCGCTTGGGGCCGTAGCGGTCCGTGGGTGTCGCCAGCGCAAACGCCCCGACTAGTGCGGAAAGCTGCACGATAAGAAACAGTACGATCGTGCCTTGCTGATCGAACCCGAATGTCTCCGTCGCGACAACGCCAGCCATAACGATGACGGTCAGCACGCCGTCGATGTAGAAGAAGAACGCAAGGAGGAAATTGCGCAGCTCAGTAAACTCCCACACCTCCCTCACGATTTCTCGAAAGTTGGTCACCCCCCACCGGGCCGCCTGCGCCACGGTCATCTCGGTCGGCTGGTCCTTCGGCAGGACCAAGAAAGCTGGCAACGCGAAAACCAGAAAAAATATCGAGACGAGAGGCCACACCAACTCGATCCGGTCTGCCGCCAGCGGAAGGACCATCAAAAGGCCGAGAGCGGACCCCAGATAGCCCACGCCGAAGCCAAGACCAGACACCCAGCCCTGCTTCTCCGGCGGAGCGATATCTGGCAGGTACGCGTTGTAGAAGACCAGCGCGCTCTCGAAGCCAACATTGGCCAGAAGGAACAACACGAACCCCTGCACGACCATGCCCTCGCCGAGTGTCGACATCATCGCCACACCGACGAGACAGACGGCTGTGTAAAAAAGCATGAATCGCTTACGGACCCCTCCGCGGTCCGCAATAGCACCCAAGAGCGGTGAACAGACCGCCACGACCAGAGCCGACACCGACACCGCCCGGCCCCACCAGAGTTCGCCGACCCCTCCTTCTTCTCCCACCACAAAGGTGACGTAGAAGACCGGGAAAACCGCGGTCGTCATTACCGCCGGGTAGACCGAGTTGGCGAAGTCAAACAGTGCCCACGCGCGTACGTGCTGCTTATTCATCGGTAGTCCCCGCAAGTGAGCCCCAGCGTAATCCCCAAGTGCGGTCTCGGTCCAGACCGGAACTGGGCCTCGCGTGCACGGGTTAAACCCGCCGGATGATGCGATGAGCTCTATAATCGGCGCAGATTCACATCATCTGACGTAGAACGGAGGCGACCATGACATCAGGACACAAGATCGCGACCGCTGTTGTCGCGTTCGGTTGGATACCGACGCTAGCCATCGTTGGTCTGCATTGGACCACAGACACGCATGCGGCCGCACAGGAACGAACGCCGATCAAGGTGACCCGCATCTACACGGGGTCGGACGGCACGACCCACGCCGAGGAGTATGAGGTTCCGCTCGGCATGCAGCGTGGCGCCACCGAACTGTCGGAAACGGTCGACGTCACGAGCCTGCAGTTCCGTCGGACATCGTCCGATTACTTCATCGACTGGCACACCGCGCCACGCAAGCAGTACGTGATTACGCTCAGCGGCACGAGTGAGGTTGAGATCGGTGACGGCACCAAGATCCAGCTCCACCCTGGCCACATCCTGCTGGCCGAGGACGTAACGGGCCAAGGACACATTTCTCGGGCGGTCGGCAGTGACGACCGGATCTCGTTGTTTATCCCACTCGCCGAGCAATAGACGATCACACGACGGCGATGGAGCGTCGGTCTCTGCCGGAAAAGTTACGCCCATGACTCTGCTACTGGCGCTACTGCTCGAGACGACTGGTCGCACAGTGATAGCCGAAGGACACGCAGCCGAGGTACTTCGACCAAGGGCGCGCTCCCACCGTCCAAAACGCTGATCGAATTCGGTGAAGAATTTTAGGTGGAATGACAGACCGAGCTTGAAAGAAATCGAGGGACCGTGTCAGCGCACAACAACGCCATCGACGTTTCCACACTTTTCGATCTCACCGGCAAGGTCGCGCTCGTGACCGGCGGCTCCCGGGGCATTGGCAAGATGATCGCGGAAGGGTATCTGCAGGCCGGGGCAACCGTCTATATCTCGTCGCGTAAAGCGGCGGTCTGCGACCAGGTCGCGGGCGAACTGTCGGAGCTGGGCCCGTGCCATTCCCTGCCGGCCGATCTCGCGAACGACGCAGACCGGACCCGTCTGGTCGGAGAACTTACCCAACGGGCCGAACGACTAGACATTCTGGTCAACAACGCTGGCGCCGCGTGGGGAGCGCCCTTCACGGAATTCCCAGAGGACGGGTTTCGTAAAGTCGTCGAACTTAATCTGACAGCGCTTTTTTTTCTGACCCGCGACCTGACCCCACTGCTCATCGCCGGCGCGTCGCCGGACGATCCCTCGCGCATCATTAACATCGGGTCGATGGACGGCCTCAAAATCCCGACCGTGCTGCGGACTGGCACGTTCCCGTACTCGGCGAGCAAGGCCGCCGTGCACCACCTGACGAAGGCGCTTGCTCTCGAACTGGCGTCGAACCACATCACGGTCAACGCCGTCGCACCCGGATTTTTTGAGAGCAAGATGACCGAAACGCCGCTCGCCCGGTTCCGGAAGCAAATTGAGCAAAACTGTCCTCTAGGCCGCATCGGCCGTCCTGAAGAAATGGTCGGGATCACCGTCTACCTCGCATCCCGGGCCGGCGCCTACACGAGCGGTGCGGTCATTCCCGTTGACGGTGGCACACAAGTGACATAGCAAAGCGCAATGCCCCCTTTGTCTGCACTCCTGGCTGACATACGCTATACGGCACGGATACAGCTCACATCGGACCAACGGCGTATTCTCGGAGACGACGATGATCTATCGAAGCCCCTACCCTGATGTAGACATCCCGAACGTGCCGCTTCAGGATTTCCTGTTCGAGCGCGCGGAGAAATACGCCGATAAACCGGCACTCATCGACGGTCCAACTGGACGGACAATCACCTACAGCCAGCTTGTGGGCGCCGTGCGTCGGACGGCGACCGGACTCGCAGCACGCGGGTTTCGTAAAGGCGACGTCTTCGCCATCTACAGCCCAAACATCCCCGAATACGCCATCGCATTCTTTGGCGTTGCCGCGGCTGGGGGCGCCAACACAACGGTTAATCCGCTTTACACGCCGGACGAGTTGAAACGTCAACTCACCGACTCACAAGCGAAGTTTCTGGTCACCATCCCGCAGTTTCTTGATAAAGCACAAGAAGCCGTCAAGGGCACCGCCGTCCAGGAGGTCTTCGTCTTCGGTGAGGCAGAGGGCGCGACGCCGTTCGCGTCGCTGATGCAGGGAACAGATGAGCCACCCGTGGTGGAGATCGACCCGATGGAGGACTTAGTGTCTCTCCCCTACTCAAGTGGCACGACGGGCTTACCCAAGGGGGTCATGCTGACCCACCACAACCTAGTCTCCAACCTGTGCCAAACACATTCCGTCGAACAACTGTCCGACGAAGAAGTCCTGATTGGAATTTTGCCGTTCTATCACATCTACGGCATGGTCGTGATCATGAGTGGCGCGCTTCGGGCTGGCGCTACCATCGTAACGATGCCGAGATTTGATCTTGAGCAATTCCTCGAGTTGCTTCAGAAGCACGGTGTCACGATGGCCTATCTGGTACCACCCATCGTGCTCGCGCTGGCCAAGCATCCACTGGTCGACAACTACGACATCTCGAAACTGCGCAACATTCTGTCTGGTGCCGCGCCCTTACCAGCCCCCGTGGCCAAGGCGTGCATCGAACGCCACGGCGTCATGCTTCGGCAGGGATATGGTCTGACCGAAACGAGCCCCGTGACCCACGCCAACGGAAAAGACTGGGAAATCAAGCACGAGTCGGTGGGCTTCGCGCTACCCAACACCGAGTACCGAATCGTGGACTTGGGTACGAACGTCGATGCCGACGCCGACCAACTAGGCGAAGTTTGGATCCGTGGACCGCAAGTAATGAAGGGCTACCTAAACAACAGCGAGGCCACCAGCGACATGATCGACGAGGACGGCTGGCTCCACTCGGGAGACATCGGCCGCGCCGACGAAGACGGCTATCTCTTCGTGGTGGACCGGGTAAAAGAGCTCATCAAGTACAAAGGGATGCAGGTCGCACCAGCCGAACTCGAAGGCATCATCCAAGCGCACCCGGCCGTGGCCGACGTGGCGGTCATCCCAGTGCCAGACGTAGAGGCTGGCGAAATCCCGAAGGCGTTCGTCGTCGTAAAACCTGGCGCCGAGGTATCCGGCGACGCGATCATGACCCATGTTTCAGATCGCGTCGCTCCCCACAAGAAAATCCGACGGGTCGAGTTCATCGATGCCATCCCGAAGGTCGCCTCTGGCAAGATTCTCCGTCGCGAGCTGAGAGACCGGGAACGCGCCGCCCGTGAGACCGCTGCGAGCTAGCATGGTGCCTACCGCACGGACACACTCCTAATGGCGGGAGGTGCCAGACTGGCAACACAGTCAATGACCTTC
>UINC01000343.1_pt1 | contig 15011 bp, 16 predicted proteins | sample 5385821 | NCBI WGS metagenome assembly UINC01 (sample SAMEA4666929, study PRJEB26691) | marine metagenome | isolation source: Pacific Ocean | place: Pacific Ocean | collected 2011-10-13 | reverse complement strand
CCAGAAGCGTCACTTAGAATCGGTAGCGAAGCCCTTTTCTCGCCAGGCCAGTGTCCCACCGTTCATGCTCCGCACGTTGCGATACCCGAGTGACTTCAGAAACAGCAGGCCTGACAGCGACGCATTCCCCCGCTGGCAGACACTAAGAATCGGCGCGTCACGGTCGCGAGGCAAAACCGCCAGATACTGGCTGTCATCGCCGAGTTCGGCCAACGGGATGTTGAAGGCGCCCGGAACATGGGCGTCGTCATATTGATCACGAGGGCGAACATCCAGAACAAACGGTTTTTCCGCCTGCCATTGATCGTGAGCGGCATCTACATCAATCGTTAGGTTCTCGTTGCCGCGTACGTTCTCTCTCATTTTCTCAAGCAACGGGCTGGACTTTGTGGTGGCGCCCGGCGCGGCCGCGGCCATACCCGGCAGATGCTTCACGAAAGACGACGCATACTTGAACGCGTTGTCCGGGAAGATCACGACGAGAAGGTTGCCCGGCTCGTCCGGCACGAGCTGGAGTGCACCAGCCAGTGCCATCGAACAACTCGGCCCCGCCGTAATACTCTCTTCACGATTCAGCCGTAGGCACAACTTGTAGGCAGTCTCGTCGTTCACCTCGATAACGTGGTCATACTCGTCCGGGCGATACAGTTGGGTCTGCTCCAGCTGTCGCAAACTGCGTACCCCGGGAATGTCGTGGCCATCCTGCGGATGCACCCCCAGCACTTGGACGTCCGGGCGCTGCTCTTTCAGGAAACGCCCGGTGCCGGTAATAGTGCCGCAAGTGCCAAGTCCCGCCGCGAAATGCGAAACCTCGCCACCGGTCTGCCGCCAAATCTCAGGCCCCGTGGTCTTGTAGTGCGCGTCAGGGTTAGCTTCGTTAACATACTGGTTGAGCATGTGAAAATCAGGCCGATCACCCAATTCCATCGCTTTCGCGATAGCCCCCTCAGGCGCGCCAGGGGCTGGACACAGGGTGTCCTGTAGCTCCATCACATCAGCACCGAAGAACCGCAACATTGTGCGCTTCTCAAGCGGGATCTCACTCGACAGCGGCGTCGTCAGGGTGTATCCCTTCACGTTGGCGAGCATCGCAAGAGCCATGCCGGTGTTCCCCGACGTGGGCTCCACGAGCTTCTGATTCGGCCCCACGGACCTCCTGGCCTCTCAATCCGCAAGCAAATTGGCCGCCACGCGATCCTTGACGGCGCCGAACGGGTTGAACCACTCGAGCTTGGCGTAGACCTGCGTGTGCTTGAAGGGAATGACCCGGTTCAGGCGTACAAGGGGTGTCGGATTGTCGGCATCGCACTGGAGGCCGAGAATAGAGTCATACACGCGCCGATCGTGATCGTTCATGGTCGAGACGTCCAACGCCACCCGAACGCCACATGTTATGCGGACGCCGTGTGAGCATCAAGCGGCCGGTGAACCAGTCGGCGCATGGACAGGAGGAACAACGCCAACCAAAACCCACCGGTTACACTGTGGGTCATAGCGCACGAGTAGTCCACGGCGGTTTAGCCAGAGAGCTTGCACCAACGACGGTCAAACCGGATATCAATGACGGGCGGCGGTACGAGATAGCACGACAGCATCCGGCCACTATTTCGATGCCCGTGGGCATTTCCCGGACCCGGGACTAAACAATCAATGCAGATTGAACGGTTCGACCTCGAGCGCTGGCAGTCGATTCACGAACACACCGTCGAAATCAACCTGACTGAGAGCGGGGTGCATCCACTGCGCGTGCGAGAACTGATCGAGCCACCCGGCCTAGACGACCTGCTCGAACAAGAACTGGCATACACGCAAACCAACGGGACGGAGGCACTGCGCGCGCGGATTGCCGCCCTCTACGAAGGGGCCAGTAGCTCCCAGGTCCTGGTCACTAATGGCGGTTCGGAGGCCAACTTCATCTGCTGCTGGCGCCTGCTCGAGCCCGGTGACGAGGTGGTGAGTATTCAACCTAACTACATGCAGATTCCTGGACTCGCGCGGGCGTTCGGCGCGACAGTACGAGAGGTCTGGCTCAACCCCGGCGAACGTCGATGGACCCTCGATCTCGCCGCGGTGCGGACCGCCGTGACTGACCGCACTCGCCTGATCGCCGTGTGCAATCCCAACAACCCCGCCGGGAGTCGTCTCACAGAGGAAGACATCGGCGGGCTTTGCGCGCTGGCGGACGAGCGGGGCTGCTGGCTACTCGCCGACGAAATCTATCGTGGAGCAGAGCTCGACGGGTGGGAGACCGCGTCGGCCTGGGGTCGACACGACCGCGTCATCGTCACCGGCGGACTTTCCAAGGTCTACGGGCTGCCTGGTCTGCGCCTCGGCTGGGTGTCGGGACCGACAGCGTTCATCAACGAATTATGGGGTCGGCGCGATTACACTTCGATCGCGCCAGGTGCGATCAGTGACCTGCTGGCCCGCACCGCGCTCGCGCCCTCGCGGAGAAACCAGCTCGTAGCACGGGCACGGCGCATCTTGAGGGAAAACCAATCCGCCGTTGCTTCATGGGTCGCCGAACAGCCAGGCGTCCACCAGGTGCCGCCGGAGGCAGGCGGCGTAACCCTGATACGCTACGCTGGAACCCGGAAGTCGTCCGAGCTAGCAGAGGCCCTGCGAACCCAACATGGTCTATTGATTGTCCCCGGCGCACACTTCAAACTCGAGGGCTATTTGCGATTGGGAATAGGCGGCGAACCGGAATCCCTGGCCCGGGGCCTTAAGCGTCTTGGGTCCGTTCTCGCGCCCCGGCCTGGGCGTTCGCTCTAAGGCACGACGCGTCAACGCGACGGACGGGAAAAGAGAGTCCAATGAATGACACCGTGACAAACACTGACAAACCGCTCGCCGGGCCGCTGGACGGATTGACAGTACTGGACCTGACCCGGGTGCTTTCCGGACCCTACTGCACCATGATGCTGGCCGACATGGGAGCACGGGTCATCAAGGTAGAGCAGCCCGGCAAGGGTGATGATACGCGCGGTTGGGGCCCGCCATTTCAGAACGGTGAGAGCGCCTATTTTCTCAGTGTGAACCGCAACAAGGAGAGTGTCACGCTCAACTTCAAGCACCCAGATGGTCGGGAGGTGCTAGACAAGCTCATACAGCAAGCCGACGTTCTGGTCGAGAACTTCCGCCCCGGCACACTCGAACGACAGGGACTCGGTTACGACGCCCTGTCCGCTGCGCACCCGAGGCTGGTCTACTGCTCCATTTCCGGTTTCGGTCAAACTGGCCCTCGGCGCTCGGAACCAGGGTACGACGCAGTGATGCAAGGTGAAGGCGGCCTTATGAGCATCACGGGGCCACCCGGCGGCACGCCCTATCGGCTCGGCGTCGCCATCGCGGACATCGTGTCCGGCATGTTCGCGGCCTTTGGCGTGGCAATGGGGCTGCTCGCTCGGGAGCGTGCCGGCCACGGCCAGTTCATCGACGTCGGCATGCTCGACTCCGTGGCAGCACTACTGACCTATCAAGCAGGCATCTATTTCGCCACAGGTCAGGCCCCGCCCAGCTTAGGCAACCAGCACCCGACCATTGTCCCCTACGAGACGTTCACGGCGGCCGACGGGGACATCGTCGTGGCGGCGGGTAACGACGTACTGTTCACCAAATTTTGCGAGATCATCGAGACACCGACCCTGGCCGCCGATGAGCGATTCACTACCAACAAGGGGCGGGTCGAAAACCAAGACGCGCTTCGCCCGCTGTTGGCCGAACGGATTCGCACCCGCTCCCGCTCGCAGTGGCTGGACGTTCTTAAACAGGCGGGGGTGCCATGCGGCGCAGTCCGTGACCTAGCTGAAGTGCTGTCGGACCCGCAGTTAGTGGAGCGGCTGATGGTGGTACCGATGCACCATCCCAAGGCGGGACCGATGCAGGTTCTGGGCGTACCGGTCAAAATGGGTGAGACCGCCGGCGGTGTCCGGACGCCACCGCCGTTACTCGGACAACATACGCAGTCGATACTCGCCGAATTGGGTTACGACGCGCACAGGATCGGTGCATTGGAGCAGGAGAAGGTCATCTGAAGAATCCCCGTGGGCGCTCGGCAACGCAGCCGGTGCCCCGCTCGTGGTGTGAGAGCTTGGTTCCACTCGACGCACGTGGCGCGCAACGAAGGGTGTAATCACCGTGACTGAAGTAAGCATCTGGACAACATCGGTCCGCCGGTCCACCGTGGCGATGGCCGTTCTGCTGGCAACCTCGGTTGGTGCACAAGCTCAGCAGGTGATCGGCATCCGTGTGGGCCAGTTCCGCGTGCCAGTCGAAGACCGCGGAAGGGACGTCCTCAGGACCAACAGCGATTTCTTGGCATTCGATATTAGCGAACTCAACGGCACCACTTTCGGTGGCGACTGGATGCTCGCCTTCGGCCAGTATGCTGAAGCCGGGATCGGGCTGGAGTTCTACCAGAACACCGTGTCGACCTCATACCGCGAGTGGTTTAACGACGGAAGCGAAATTGAGCTAGATCTCACGCTACGAACGGTGTCGGTGCCGCTCACTGCCCGCTTTTTTCCCACAGGTCGCGATGCAGGCATCCAGCCCTATTTCGGCGGGGGTCTGGCCATCCACTTCTGGCGCTACACCGAATCTGGAGAACTCCTCGATTTCAGTGACTTCGTGTTCACCAATGTTCCCGCCTTACTCAGCGGCGAGTTCATCGATCAGGGAGTCACCTTTGGGCCACTGGTGTTCGGAGGAATCAGAATACCACTGGGACTAGTGCATCTTGGCGGCGAACTTCGCTACCGCTTAAATACTGAGTCGCAACTCAGCGGACCCGTTTTCGCCGCCACCACCCTAGACATCGGCGGCATGAGCTTGCTTGCTACTGTACAGTTCAAAATCCCGTAAGCGACGCGACCCAAGCCCGCTATCGCTCGACAAACACCGGCAACGCTTCGAGAAGGAACTCAAGAACGTGTTCGTCGGTGAGCTGCTTGAGGTCCGCCCCGGACCCGAGCGGCCGTTCCGTGGTCGATACCCGCTGCCCGCGGACATGGCTGACCCGAGTCATGATCGTGACCGGGTCCTGCGTTGTGTCAACCGCCAAGTCAATGAAGTCCTCGTGGTGCTTTTCAGACACGAGTCGAGCCGCCCCCACCGGCGTCGATAATCGGTAGGCGTAGCCTTCCACTCGAAGCACCGAGAGCACCTGCTGCATTACCGGAACGGCGGTGGCTTCGATGAACCTCCGCCCCTGTTCCTCGGCAGCATCCGCTCGCACACGACGTTCGGAGGCCTTCTGCCGAGCCACCTCGATCGTGGCCATCACTCGTCGCCGAACGTCAGCCACTTCGGTCATGAACCCTCAGGCGCACGAGGCGCAGTGCCCACTTCGTAGACACGAACGAGTTCCACAAGCTTGTAACCCCGGGTCTGATACGGCGGCACGACCCGTTCGGTGCGCAGATACTGCAGCATGCCTTCGTCTGCGTAATCTGGTGGCCCGACTCCTGCAATGTCGCCGAGCGTGCACTCGAGGTCGGTGAGTTTCATGACCGTTTCCGACACGGTCCGAATCACCGGAACAATTCCCAACATCTTGGCACGAACCGTCCGGTCCCGCGTCCGAAACCGGACGAACACTTCGTTACTAACGAAGTTGTATTCCACGTCTGACCGCGCAGACGACGCGTCCTCAACCCGTGCCCCAGCAATGGAAGCAAGCCCCTGGAACGCGTCTATCAAAACCTGGGTAAACGCGCCCTCGCCAGACCAGTTCGTTATGTCCAGGTCCATGTCTGAAGGAAAAACGTTAGCAGACCCGCCCGCGCACACGTTGCAGCGGAGGGGAGCATCCCACCGAAGGAACGCAAACAACGACAGGGTCGTCAGCGACTCCCGACCACCTCAATCACGCCGCGCATCATCTCACTGTGGGGAGCGCACACGTACGGGAGGCGGCCCGGCCTTGAGGGCGCCCGAAGTCGCACCCTCTTTGAGGCACCAGTCTCGAGATGGGGCATGTCGAGCCCCAAGGCCTCAATGGTGAGGTTGTGCTTAAAGCCCGGATCCCGATTCAACAAAGTTAGCTGCACCGTTTCGCCGGTCCGCATTTGGATATTTGGGTTCGGTTCGCCCCCCCCATCCAAATAGAAAGCCATGTCCCGCACCACCAGCGTGATATCTCTCACCGCCGGCCGAGTACTGGCAGTCAGCGGCAACAACAGAAACAAACTCACCGCTCCAACGGCCAGGGTTACCACCGCGGTCACCGCACCGCGGCCACGGCTCCAGCGACCAGCACGTGGTTCACGCTGACCCACAACCATTCGGTTCCTTGTCCTAGCCTTACCTACCGTCGCATTACCCAACAATGAGCCCCGTGACATACATGACCGCTACACCGGTAAACAGACCACTCGCCACGGGCGCCGTCGCCACGTGCCTTAATACCGAACCGCCGCCAGTCGCTTGTCTCGCAAGCTGCACGACAACCTGGACGATGGCGCCAGCGCCAAGGGCGAGACAAAGCACCGACCAGACCGGAGAGTAGACCAGTCCGCCCACCCAAGCACCGATGATCGTGGGACCGCCGCCAAGCGCGCCAAGCCCAAAAAGCTGACCAATTCGAACCGGCTCACCGGCTAACGGCGCCACAATGGCGAGCCCCTCAGTAGTGTTGTGGAGAGTGAAACCGACGATCAAGGCGGTGCCGAGCGCCGCTTCCCCGAGGGCGAACGCCGCCCCTATCGCTAGTCCTTCCCCAAAATTGTGTGCGCCGATGCCAGTCGCGGTCAGTAGCGCGAGCACCCAGCCGCCACCCTCCGCCCCACCGGCTGCCTGGCGACGTTCACGCAACCGAACACCCACCACCTCAAGTCCGACGAACGCCGCCAGCGCGCCGAACACAAAGAGCGAAACACCTTGATACGACCCGGGGACGAGTGCAGCTGCCGCCAATCCGTCATCTCCAGCCTCTATCAAGAGAAACAGCAGAAGCCCGACCGTCAGCGCGAGTAGGAAATCGACTCCCGCTCTACCGACCCGCGTGACGAACGGAAGCCAAAGCAACCCGAAGGCGACCGGAATGACACCGACATACAGTCCAATCAACGCAAAAATCCCAAAAAATCTAGCGTTTGGTCGTGGGGTCTCGACTGCCACAGACACTTCGTGATCAAACGTAACCCCGGTCGCGGTCACCACCCGTACGACGTGGGTCTCTCCATGAACCCACGGATAGGGAATCGTCAGCGTGCTCTGGCCAAGATGAGCCACGGCGGGTGCTGGATCGGCGGTAAAAGCCCAGTAGGCATCGTCCACCTGCACCTGGGCGACCGTCACCAAATCTGGTCCATCATTAAATACAGTCGCGACAATACCGTCCGGGCCCAGTTCGACACGCTGGAACGCGAGCTTCTCGACCGGCGGGTAGCCCTCGCCCATCACCGCCTCGGCGGGACCTGACCTTGACATCAACCACAAGAGTCCGCCGAGCAGCACCAGCGGCAGGACGGCAAAAAACCAAAACAGGCCCCCGCGTGTACCGCGGATGCCACTAGGTGGCATGCTGGTCCTCCGCTCGGAATAGACCCATCCAACCCAGCTCCGCGAATTCGCTCTGATGGGCGTGGAACATGAACTCACCCGGATACCGAAACGTGGTCTCGAGAATCGCCCGCTCCCCCTGGCATAGCATGATGGTGTCGGTGGACTCGGATGGGACCATGGTGGTGCCGGTTCGAAACACATCGAAAAACATGCCGTGGAGATGCATGCTATTGACTAGGTCGAACTCGGTCAGGTTGACGACGTAGATACGCACCAGTTGGCCAACCTTCACCCGGATGGGTTCTTGCATGTAGAAACTAGCCACGGTATTAGCGGCATACACCTCATTCTCGGCGTCAAAATTGGTGTCGAAGGCGTTCAGTACCATCACCAACTCGTCGGCCGGGGGCCGGGGCGTCTCTGATGGCGGGTCGATGATGACCGCGCCATAAAGACCCTTGTGAATGTGGCGCTTCAACGGATTGGCGTGGCAGTGGTAGAGGTGCAGGCCAAACGGGTCTGCTTCAAATTCGTAGACGAAACGCTCGTCTGGCAACACTTGGTGGGCCGGCAGCGAACCGTCCATGTCTGGTGAATGCCAGCCGTGAAAGTGCAGCGTGTGGGGGTGTGACCCTTGGTTAACAAAATTGATGCGGAGCTGGTCCCCCGCAGTGGCCCGGATCGTCGGCCCTGGCACCTGACCGTTGTAGGTCCACGCCGGAAAAAACACGCCGGGCGCGATCTCGACCTCTCGATCGACAGCGAAGATTTCGTATTCCCGAAGCATCGTTCCGTTGGACCTCGGCGTTTCCCGGTAGAAGCGCGCGCGCTCATCAGCCGCGAGATCCGAAAAATTCCAGGCGCGCAGGAACCGAGTCGGGTCAAAGAGTTCCGTCGATACTCGACCAACCGGTCCCATTGCGCTACCCAGGTGGTCAGGCATCGACGCGACGGCTGGTGGTCGCTGTTCACCAGCGGTCACCTGCGAGACGGCCGCCACACCCCCTGTCAACGAACCGAGGCCGGCCAGACGCAACCACGCTCGTCGCGACCAAGGTCTATTTTTGGGGACCAGGTGATTTCTAATTTGAGCCATTGACAGTTTTGTTTTGACTATTCAAAATATAGCTCTGGAGCGATGAAAAAGTCAATTTGAGGGTCGACCAGCCTATGCTTCCGTCCAGCACTGTAGAAAACTATTTGAAAGCGCTTCACCAGGCGGAAGCCTCTATGGGAAACCAGACGCTGGTGCCGATGGGACAGCTGGCCAATGTCGTTGGCGTCGCGCCCGGAACGGCGACCACGATGGTCAAGGCGCTGGCTGAATCCGGACTGGTCGAATATGAACCCTATGTCGGGGTTCGACTGTCATCGGCGGGCACGAGACTGGCCACCCTGGTTCTACGACGACACCGCTTAATTGAACAATTTCTGGTCGAAGTCATGGGCATGAGTTGGGCCGACGTTCACGAGGACGCAGAACAACTCGAACACGTGGTTTCTGACCGACTGGTCGAGCGCATGGACGCGATGCTCGGCCACCCGGCAGTGGACCCGCACGGGGACCCGATACCTACCGCTGATGGGGCCCTGGCCGACCCTGACTACCATTCCCTGCTGACATGCCCCCTGAGCACTCCGGTCACGGTAACCCGGGTTACCGATCAGAATTCCAGTTTCCTTCGGTTTCTGGAAGCCCAGGAACTTAAGCCCGGCCAGTCGATCGAGGTCGAAAACAGAAACTCGGCGGCTGACAGCGTCCAGGTGCTGGCGGGCGAACGCCGGGTGACGATTGGCACCAATGCTGCCTCGAAGGTCTTGATCGAGATCCTCTGACCCGTCAGGAAGCGGACTCGACGGTCTGCTCGGCGTAGGTCGCGGACGACGACGGAGTCTCCCAGACCGTAACCCGCGTGACCGAGAATCCCGCCGTCTTGGCCTGCTCGAAAAGCAACTGAGCGATGCACTCAGCGGTGGGATTGTGGTCGACGAGGTAGACCGGCTCGCCCGCGGCTCGCAGTAGTTCGGCTAGAGGGTCGTCTCGCCGCAAGATCATACGGTGGTCCAGCTCGCGGTCAACCCATCCTTTCATCGCGCGTTTAATGTCGTTGAAATCGCACACCATCGCGCGCACATCGAGCGTAGCCGACTGCACCTCGATCTCGGCCACCGCGTTGTGGCCGTGCAAATGTTTGCAATCCCCGTCGTGATCCAGCAACCGATGCCCATAACAAAATTCGATACGCTTGGTGACCGAATAGGTGTGGTTCCCCATCTGCATCAGAGCCCGGCGCGGCGCGAAACTAGTAAGTCAACCATTAAGCGGAGAAACCGATGGTAGTCGAGCCCTTGAAAACCGGTCAACCGGCCGCCGTGTCTTGCCGAAACCGTACTGGAATTCAGTCGTGGGTGCATCGCGGGCTGTTGGGAGAGCGTCGCCGCGCGCACAGACGATTTTACAAAGCGGAACAGCGGGAGACGTCCAGGCCAATGGGGTCTAACCCTTCGGCATAACCCGGTCGCGCGTACGCTCATCGATACGAGGTGCTGGCCGCGGAACCGAAAGCATTTCCAGGCCGCGGCGAACGTGGAGGGCCGTTGAGCATCCGCAACCGCTAATCTGGGTCGATTGTCTCAGTCCCCCGTCCTGTCGGCGGACTCCCGATGTGATCCCGGCGCGACCTAGCCTGGCGTTCCAATTCAGCCACAAGGGCGTCACGGTGGTCGAGCAACCGTCGGGGCTCTCGTCGCGCATTCTCTGAACCGACGACGTATTCACACAGGATGGGAAACGCGATCGTCGCGTCGCAGTAAGCGACGACCGTGTCTGGTAGTACACCAGGATTCACCTTTCCCCAACTCACGGCCTCGGACGGAGTCGCCCCGGACAGTCCCCCCCATACGACTTGGTCGGTGGTGATCTGGACGAAATATTCGTTCCCGCCCTTCGGAATACCGTAGATCTCCCATAACGTCGGTTGTCCCTGCAAATAAAAATTTTTCGGTGAACCGCCGCCTAGAATCACGCATCCATTCCGGGTGCCGTTCAGGATAATGGCCGCCACTTCGTTGACATCACGGTTGGGATCAATCTGGCAACCGCCGCCGTGAAGGAGGTCGTGGGCTGCCAGGTTCATGCCGATGGAACTGTCGCCGGGCGAAGGCGTGAAGAGCGGAACCCCGGCGGCTGCCGCACTCGCCACCACGGAGTGCGCCTGGCAACCTGGGTGACGAGACATCAAATCCTGTCCCATCGCATAGTACAAAGCGGGCGACGAGATCGGCCCCTTAAAAGTCTGACACTCAAGGAATTCAAGGACGTAGGCGTCGGTCTCCAGTAGCACCTGGGTCGGCAAGAGCACGTCGTAGATACGGATGACGCCGTCGGTGTGCAACTGAACATCGTCGAGAAACGGGGACCCCTGATATAGCGTGAAGTTGAGCGCATAGTGCAGGTCGTGATACAGGTTCGCACCTGTGCTGATCACGAAGTCAACCAGCCCACGTTCCATCAACTCGATGACGCACCCCCCCAACCCAGCCGGCGTGAGTGCCCCAGCGACCGTAAGACCGATCGTGGTGTCGCTAGCAGGATCCAGCATTTTGTCCGCAAAGACGTGGCACGCCTCGGAGAGACGGCTTGCGTTAAACGCCTGAAACCCCTCGTCCACGAGACGTCTGACATCGACGCTCCCACGAGGACGATAGTAGCGAATGGGGTCGCCGGTGAGGTGGCGAGCCGCCGACCTAGATGCGGATGGATCAGAGAAGCGATGGGGCACGCGGTAACTCAGTAAACCACTCGATCTGAAACAAGGAACAGGTTCCCGCGACAGCAGGGCGAGAGTGTAACACCGTTCCGCCGGGACCGGCGCTGTCCTGTTAACTCTTCCAACTCCAGCCACCCCTGGCACCGTACCGACAATCTATGAACTTTGTGACGCACGGTCCGGCTCGCGACCGCTGCAGGCCTGCATTACGACACCTCTCCGACCTACTTCGGCGAAAATTCGTAGCTACTTTCTTGGAGCTGGCTTTGGAGAAGGCTGCAGTATCCCCTTGCGGGGGCTTCCGTTCGAGTCGGCCTAGCTGGAAAGCGTTCCACCGAGTCCGACAAGCAGTAGCGCTGCGCCTGTTCCTCCTAGAATCAGACTTAGGCCATCCGTGACCCAGCTCTCCCAACGATAGTCGCCGAGCGCGGCGGCGAGCGCTGGCACGAACAAGGCGAGGCCCACCACGACCGCCGCAGACGGCCTAGCAGCCACTCGGAGCACCGTACCACGCGTACGTTTGATCCCGGCCACAGGTGAATCAGGGCAACAGCCAAACGCGCCGCCAAACTTCGATTACCTCGGAAATGTTGCGAACCGACCGGACGGAACGTAATTTGGCCGCATGAAAGCGGAATCGGCTCAACACTAACGAGACCGACCCTTACCGCGGTTCCGGGATTGGCCCTTGTTCGCCCGATCCGGTCGGTTGGCCGAGCCACCAGGCCGGCCAGACCGCGAACCGTTCTTGCCCGACGCTGAGCGAGTGGATTGTCCCTGAAAACCTTCGATTCGGTTTCCGTTCGGCTCCGGGCCTGGGCGCCCGCCGTTCCGACGCTTTCGGCTATGCCGTCCGTTTCGATCAACGTTCCCTTCTCGGCCGGAGTTCTCTCTGGCGGTGAATACCGGGGCCTGACGGACTTGGGGAGGCGTGCCCTCAGGCCATTCGAGGGTCGCCCGAATCAACGGTCGACGCACCGAATCAATGCGCGGTGGCGGTGCCGATTCGGCCTCGGGTGACGAGACCTGGGCATCGACGCTGACGGTAGGCCCGTCAGCCTCGACTTTGGCCGGGTCTTGGAGCGCCGGCCCGACGCCGTCCTCCGCCGACGCTTTCGAGAGCGATGCCACCAATTTGGTCTGGCGACGAGGTGGCACACGAGCGGCCTTGTAGGGATGCTCAGTGTCGCAAGTCGTGCATCGGGTCAACTTGATCTTATCCCCAACTATGGCGACCACAGCGTGGTTGGTAACTCGACGCTCACGCGTACAGTAGTCGTCCAGGACGTCACCCAGGCGGGCGTGGTGCTGCTCCATGAGTTCCTCTCAAGCTCAAGCAAGTCGGTTTAAGTGGACGAGACGGAACCAGTCGAGAGAAGGAGGCGCTTGGCCCGCGTCCGAACGGACAGCCGCCCGTCTCGGCACGGCGGCCAAGAACCGTTAGGCACGGGATCAACCCGAATGGCAAAAACGTGAAGCACGTAGTTCCGTCGCTTCAGGAAGAAGACTCGCGTTACTTAGCAGGGACGGTTTTACCAAACGGCCAGGCGGCGATACACACTCCCTGGGAGGCTGCCCTGGCTGCTTGGCGTAGTGGGATCATTCTACTACTCTTGATCCCGTCCGTAAACTCGGTAATCGCGTTTTGATTACTCGGACCCGGAGGACTGCTCCTTAACCCAGCGACGCGCCTCGTCCAACGCCATCGCCACAGCGTCTGGTGCGGTCGATTGCGGGGTTCGTCGAGCCTCCACCGACCCACGCGCCGTAATTCGGACAACTGCGTCGACGTCCAGCTGGTCGTGGTACGCGCGCCACTCGTTAGGGGTCAACGATGTGAAATCTCGGTCCGATGCTAGGAGGTCCCTTACAACCCGACCGACGACCTCGTGCGCCTCGCGGAAGGGAACACCCCGCGCGACCAGTAGGTCAGCCACGTCCGTTGCCAGCGCAAGTCCAGAGGCCGCGGACTCCCCGCGAGCGCCATTGAGTGTCAACGAGCGCACCACCGCGGTTATAGCCCGCACCGACCCCCGTAGCGTGTCGTCGGCGTCAAACACCGCCTCCTTATCCTCTTGTAGGTCCTTGTTGTAGCCGCTCGGCAACCCCTTCATCGTCGTCAACCACGCTGTCAGATGCCCGATTACGCGCCCCGTCTTTCCGCGCACAAGTTCGAGCGGATCGGGGTTCTTTTTCTGCGGCATCAAACTGCTGCCCGTGGTGACGGCATCCGACAACTCAAAGAATGCGAACTCATCGGTTGTGAAGATCACAAGGTCTTCCGCCAGTCGGCTCAGATGCACCATGGTCAGAGCGGCCGCGTGCAGAAAGGACGATACGAAGTCGCGATCCGCGGTCGCATCCAGACTGTTGGACACAACCCGGGTAAACCCGAGCTGTCGCGCCAACGCCGCGGTGTCGATGGCGTAGCTTGCTCCGGCCACCGCTCCTGAGCCAAGCGGAAGCGCGTCCGCCTCATCGCAAGCAACGGACAGGCGCCCATGATCACGGCGTAACGCCGCTCCATGGGACAACAAGAAGTGTGACACTAGGATCGGCTGGGCCCGGCGCAGGTGTGTGTACGACGGCATGAGGGCCTGACCCGCAGCCTCGGCCTGACCGAGGAGCGCGTCTACCAACTCGGTGACCTCATGTTGCAATCCAACGATACGCCGGCGAAGATACAATCGCATGTCGAGCGATACCTGTTCGTTTCGTGAGCGACCGGTGTGGAGCCGCTTGCCGGTGTCGCCGATTCGCTCGATCAACTGACGCTCGACGAACGCGTGCACGTCTTCATCGGCACCTTGGACGAACGTTGGGTCCTCACGGCCACGAACCCTGATGTCGGTTAGCGCAGTCCGGATGGTGGCAACCTCGTCGGCTGACAGGACGCCGGCATCTCCTAACGCCACGGCCCAGGCTAGACTACCTGTCACGTCCTCCTCAAACAGACGCCGGTCAAACCGGAACGACGACTGAAACTCAAAGACTTCTTCATCGGGGACCGATTCGAATCGGCCGGACCACAAATGAGACATGGCAGTACTCTCGCAGCGTCTGTCCTTCGGCTTAGACGTCAGTCTCCGGACTTTGCGTTTTTCGCGCCGTCCACCGGTCGCGACACCACTCCACGGGCGTTAGCCAGTTCCACGGGGAGTCCCCAGATTTTGATGAAACCTTCAGCGGCTCCGTGGTCGAACTCGTCACCATCATCGTAGGTCGCCAGATTCTCGTCATAAAGCGCGTGGGGCGACCGACGCCCCACCACACAGCAGCTCCCTTTGAACAGCTTGACCCGAACCCGTCCGGTCACGCGCCGCTGCACATCGGACACCAGCGCATCGAGCGCTGTCCGAGTCGGCGTGAACCAGAGGCCGTTGTATATAAGGTCCGCGTACGCGGTCGACAGTCCGTTCTTGAGCCGCTCGAGGTCTTTCGGAATCACGAGGGTCTCCAGTTCCCGATGGGCCGCGTGTAGAACCACCGCGGCTGGAGCCTCGTAGATTTCTCGAGACTTAATACCCACGAGACGGTTCTCCACCATATCGATGCGACCTACCCCATGCGTACCTGCGATGGTCTCGAGACTTCCAATCAACTCGACGAGCCCCATCGACACACCATTGACCGCGGTCGGGACCCCGCACTCGAAATCAAGCTCAACGTAGGCGGGCGTGTCGGGCGACCGGGCCACGGATTGCGTCAGCGTGAAGATGTCCTCAGGTGGTT
>UINC01000338.1_pt1 | contig 15027 bp, 12 predicted proteins | sample 5385821 | NCBI WGS metagenome assembly UINC01 (sample SAMEA4666929, study PRJEB26691) | marine metagenome | isolation source: Pacific Ocean | place: Pacific Ocean | collected 2011-10-13 | reverse complement strand
GCCTAAAGCCCCATCAGATACGGACGCAGCCCTGATATCTTTTGTGAACGCCCCTGGCCAGGCAGCCGCTCCAGCGGCGCAGGCCGAGCCATCAACCGTCAACGTAGAAGAAGCACCTCGGCCCGAGCAATTGTCTCTATTCTAAAAGTTTTGAAACGGGGCGGGCAAACCACATTTAGGAACGAATAAAACGTTGACATCTCAGCTACGCGTAATTCCTCTGGGAGGCCTCGGTGAAATCGGCAAGAACATGATGGCCTTTGAATACGAAGACGATATTGTTATCGTCGATTGTGGGGTCCAATTCCCCGAAGAAGGTATGTTCGGGGTCGACCTGATTATCCCCGACGTCTCATACCTGATGGAACGGCTCGACAAGGTCCGTGCTATCCTGATCACCCACGGCCATGAAGACCACATAGGAGCGCTTCCCTTCATCCTGCCCAAGCTCCAGTGCCCGGTATACGCGCCACGGCTGGCCCATGGCTTGATCACAGCTAAGTTGAAGGAACGGCGAACCTCCCGCGACTCGGTGGTAAACCCCATCGACCCAGGCGTGGTCCATCAGATCGGCGAGGCTTTTGAGGTTTCGTGGTTCCGGGTGTGCCACAGCATCCCCGATGCCATGGGCATCGCCATCGGAACCCCCCTGGGCACGGTGATTCACACCGGGGACTTCAAGATCGATCACACACCGGTGGATGGCCGCATCTTCGACCTTCCGTCCTTGGCCCACTATGGGGACGACGGCGTTCTGCTGCTGTGTTCCGACTCCACCTACGCAGAGGTGCCGGGATACACAACCTCGGAGCGGGTGGTTGGAGAAGCCCTCGACCGGGCCATCGGAGAGGCCGAAGGCCGGGTACTGGTGGCCACATTCGCCTCATTGGTGTCCAGGGTCCAGCAGGTGGTGGACGCTGCCGACAAATACGGCCGCAAAGTCAGCATCGTGGGCCGCAGCATGGTGGACACGGTGAAAGTTGCCACCGAACTGGGCTACTTGAAAGTGCCGGAGGGCACGTTGGTGCCGCTGGACGAAACCAGGAGATTATCGCCGGAAAAAGTGGTCCTGATGACCACCGGCAGCCAGGGGGAACCGACATCGGCCCTGGTCCGGATTGCCAAACAGGAACACCGTGACGTTAACATTGAGTCCGGAGACACGGTAATCATCTCAGCCACCCCAATACCAGGCAATGAGCTGCCGGTCAGCCACACCATCGACAACCTGCTCCGGCAGGGCGCCAAGGTCCTCTACGACCGGATCGCCACGGTCCACGTGCATGGGCACGCCAGCCAAGAGGAACTCAAGTTGGTGCTGCGCCTGGTGCGGCCGAAATATTTCGTACCGGTCCACGGCGAGTTCCGGCACCTGACTTCCCACGCCCAATTGGCCTGGGACCTGGACGTGGCCAAAGACGGGATCTTCGTGATGGAAGACGGCGACGTGCTCGAGTTATCTGAAGACGGGTCACGCATGGATGAGCATATCTCCGCTGGACCCATCTTCGTGGACGGGCTGACCACCAGGGACGTCCAGAGTCCGGTGCTGGGTGAGCGCCGTAGCCTCTCTAAAGATGGAGTGGTCGTGGTGGTGGTAACCACCGACAAGAAGAACGGAAAGCTAGTGGGCGATCCTGCGGCCGTTGCCAGCGGGTTCCTGGACGAATCGGAAACGGGGACTCTGTTTGAAGAATTGAGCGCCGCGCTGGCCCAGGAATTGACGACCAACTGGACCGGCAGCAAAGAAAACAGCGAAAACGGCGGTTTAAAGACAAAAGTCAGAGAAACTGCCCGTAGGTTTATAGCTGGCTCTGTTCGCCGTTCCCCTATGATAATTCCAGTGGTTTTGGAGGTTTAGTCCAGCCACTCGCCGGAAACCGGCCATGGTAACTGCCACTGGAGGGATATAGTGGCCAGTTCAATTTGGCGGAAGCTTGGTGACACCGCTCCGCCGTCGATAAAAGGCCTCACCCACGGAGGCCCCGGGTCACTGATAGATGCACTAGTCATTTTGGCTATTGGTCTCTCAGTCGGCCTGTGTTTCGGCTTCTCTAATGACGCACGTGAATGGGCCATCGAGGCCCTCGGCTACGGTTGGGTTCCTGTAGGGCTGCTTGTTGCCGTAACCCTCGTCACACTCCGCTACAACCGGCATATCCTATTTAACCATTGGCGCCGCTGGATCATCGCCACCGCATTGGCCGCGATGTCCATCGGGGTGCTCTCCACCATATTCCCCTCGGGCGGCGCTCTGGAAGACGTCAGTCTGGGCGGGAATTGGGGCGGTTACCTGGGTGGCGATCCTGGGATTCTGGCGGCCGTAAAGATAGCCGCCATCGCTCTTGTCGTTCCCTTGATTGTGCGGCCCAAGGAAGCCGGCACTCGGTATTGGAAGTACATCAAAGTAGGGTTGCTGGGGCTACAGCTTGGCCTGCTCTATTCGTACATTGGCATCCAAGAAACGGCTCGCTTCATCGACCGAAGAGTCCGCATCCTGCGGTATGGGATGCACCGCCAGGCTTCGCGCAAGGCCCTGCTGAAGATGTTAGTCATGGGTCCGTCTACGGCCCCAGTGCGCACCCTGGCCTACCAAGGCGATTCTGAGACCGACATCGACCTCGGGGTACGCTCTGACCTGGACTCCGAATTGGACGGCCCGGATACCGGTGATGAAAAGGAATGGGAGATGCCTGCAAAAGGGTTGATTCCCACCTGGGAGACCAAAGAACCCGCGCCCAGAAAGGCACCAAAGCCGCCCGCTCGGGCGATCGCTGGGGATACTGACACGGCTAAGCGGACCAAGAGAGGCTGGCAGGCACCCGAAGTGGACCTGCTGACCCCGCCCGATACGCATCACGCACCTGATGCCGCCCTTCAAGAGATGGCCCGGTTGGTGGAAAGCACCCTGGGCGATCACGGCGTAAGGGTAGAGGTTACCGACGTCAAAGCCGGACCCAGGATCGTGCGCTTCGGTTTGGTCCCCGGTTGGGTGTCCAAGCGGGGAGACGCCAGTCGCGGCGCCATCGGTCTCGACACCAGCGATGCAAACCCCTCCGCCCTAGAACGCAGCCGGGTCAAGGTCCAAAGCATATTAACCCGCGAGAAGGACATGGCACTGGCGCTGAAAACTCCGTACCTGAGGATCGAAGCCCCCGTGCCAGGCGAAGCGCTTGTGGGTCTGGAAGTGCCCAGCCCATCGCCCAGCAAGGTGCACCTGAGGGAAGTGATGGAAACTCCGGTCTTCAACCGATTGGTGGCCAAAGGCGGTTTGCCCATCGCTCTAGGTCAGGACACCGGCGGCAGTCCCGTGGTCTTGGACCTGGCCGCTCTACCCCACATGCTGATCGCTGGCGCCACCGGCAGTGGCAAGAGCGTTTGTATTAACTCCATAGTGGCATCGTTTCTGCTAACCAAGACGCCGGAGCAGTTGCGCATCCTGATGGTGGACCCCAAGCGGGTCGAATTGACGCCGTTCAACGGGATTCCCCATCTGGTAGGACCAGTTATCGTGGATGTTGAAGAGGTCAATACCGCCCTCAGGGGACTGATTCGAGAGATGCTGACTCGTTACAAGCTGATGGAAGAGGTCGGCGCCAGGAACATCGAGGGCTATAACAAACGGGCCAAGGAGAGGATGCCCTTCCTGGTGTTGATCGTGGATGAGCTGGCCGACCTGATGATGGTCGGCGGGTTCGAGGTGGAACAGAACCTGGTGCGGCTGGCCCAACTGGGCCGCGCCACCGGGATCCACCTGGTGTTGGCCACCCAGAGGCCGTCGGTCAATGTGGTGACCGGCCTGCTCAAGGCCAATATCCCCGCCCGTGCCGCCTTTGCCGTGGCATCCCAGGTCGATTCTAGGGTGATCCTCGACGCCGTGGGAGCGGAGAAGTTGTTGGGCAAGGGCGATATGCTGCTGTTGCATAACGAGTCGCCCAAACCCAGCCGGGTCCAGGGCACGTTGGTCTACGACCAGGAGATCGACCACATGGTCGAGTTCTGGCTGGACCAGGAAGGCCCGCCGTTGCCGTTGATAAACGTGGGCGAGCCGGAAGTGGATGAAGACGCGGACGATGTCGACGCCCACATCATGGAAGAGGCCCGGGAGTTGGCCGCGAGAAACCCTCAGTTGACCGGCTCCTACCTGGAGCGGCGTCTCAGGATTGGCAGCAGCAAGGCGGAAGAAGTGATGGATCTGCTGGAAGAAGAGGGCTTTCTAGACCCGCGTTAACCCCGCTCCGTGCCAAACCGGCCCCTATCCTGCTATTTTTCAACCACGGTCTGGTTTGATATCATTGGTGCACATCCAGCACCGGGATAAAGTAGTGCGCCCGGGCCAGCCAGATTGACCATGTTTAATAGATAGTCTTTGCTGATAGATCTTCATACCCATAGCTATCCCCACTCCGACGACAGCTTCATGAGCGTGGACGAATTGATCGAGAGCTCCAAGTCAGTGGGACTGGATGGCATATGCCTCACCGATCACGATGTTTTTTGGACCGAGCAGCAGATTCAGGACCTCTCTAGCAAGCACGATTTCTTGGTAATACCAGGCTGTGAAATCAATACCGAGGCCGGCCACGTATTAGTATTCGGACTTAGCCAGTACGAGTTCGGCATGCATAGACCCGAATTCTTGCAGGCGTCTGTGGATAAGGCTGAGGGAGTGATGATCGCGGCACACCCATACCGGCGGCGCTTCCTAGAGGAGCCGGCAGAACGGCCTGGAGTCAGAGAAGAGATGCTGGAGCGGGCCAGCGGTGACGAGTTCTTCCAGATGTGTCAGGGCATCGAGGTGTTGAACGGACGGGGACTGGCCGTCCAGAACAAATTTTCCCTGGAGCTGGGCGGGCTGCTGAGCACGAATATGACCGCCGGTAGCGACGCTCACAAGCTGGAACAGATAGGTACGGTGGCAACCAAATTCAAACGGCCGGTATTCTGTCTGGAAGACCTTATACGAGAGTTGAGGGAAGGGCGTTACCAACCGGTGGACTTGAGGAGAAAAACCGCACCCAACCCTTAGATGAGACCTTCTAGCCAATGACTGCATTACTCACCATTGAAGACCTGACAGTGAGTTTCGGCACCTCCGCCGGACGGGTGAAGGCGCTGAATAACGTGAGTCTTTCTCTAGGAGAGGGCGAGGTGCTCTGCGTGGTGGGGGAAAGCGGCTCCGGCAAGAGCACGCTGGCGCTGTCGATCATGGGGCTTCTGCCGCAGAACTCGGAGATCGCCGACGGCCGGATAATGTACCGGGATATCGACCTTCTTCGCGCTGGGTCAGAGCAGATGCGTGACCTGAGAGGCCGGGAGATATCTTTGGTGTTCCAAGACGCACAGTCAGCGTTGAACCCCATTGTATCCATCGGCCCTCAGTTGGAAGAGGTGATCCTGGAGCACAGTGACGTCTCTCTCCGCAGCGCCAACCAGATGGCTGAGGACATGCTCCACAAGATGGGCATGGCTGACCCCAAGCGGGTGATGGGCCAGTACCCGTTCGCTTTGAGCGGCGGTATGTGTCAGAGGGTGATGATGGCCATGGCCTTGGTTATGCGCCCCAAATTACTCATCGCCGATGAGCCGACCTCGGGATTGGACGTTACCCTGCAAGCCGAAATATTGCACCGGATCAGAGAGTTGGTTAAAGAGCAGAACGGATCGGTGCTGCTGATTACTCATGACATGGGCGTGGTTGCGGCCATGGCCAACCAAGTGGGCGTGATCTACGCAGGAAATGTTGTGGAAAGCGCCGAGGTCGTCCCGTTGTTCCGCCGCCCTCAACACCCCTATACTTGGTCGCTTTTACAGGCTTTGCCCCGCTTGTATGACCCGGACCGGAGGATCGAGCCTTTACCCGGAACGCCTCCCGACATGATCAATCTGGCTGCGGAATGCCCGTTCTTGCCCCGCTGTTTCAAAGCGCGGAACCAGTGCCGGAGAGACCCGAAACCCAAGTTGGTGGAGATTGAAGGGAAGCACTACGTCGCCTGCTACAACCCGGTGGAGCCCGAAAACGATGGCTAGTCGCTAGGGGTCTACCAGGGCCTCCCGGTCCATCAAATATCGGGCAATTACCAGGCGAATACCAGGCGAATACCAGGTAGATCTCATCCGGATACTTCGTCGCCCACCAGTAATTCCAAGGCCAGGTCTGGCTCTATCCGCCCTTGTTTGATGGCCAAATCGGTTTCCAACAACCGGTTGTACCGCCAGATGATCTCAGGCATGGAGTGACGCCTGGCCTGTTCCGATGTCTTTCGCACAACAAAGTCTGAAGACGTTCCCAAGCGCCCCTTCATTTCGCTCTGGGGCGTCCCCCGATCGATTGCATCTCGGGCCAAGGCCAGCAGACGCAGTTGACGTTCGACCATTCCGATGATCTGGGGCGCTTCTTTGCCGTCTTCCTTCAGCTGGTGCAACAGGCGCAAGGCTACGCCGGGACGGCCGTCAATCATGGCGTCGACGGCGACGAAGATGTTGGCTTCCCGGACCTGGGAGACCATCTCGCCCACGTCAGTCTCCTGTATCTCCCGTCCGGAGCAGTACAGGGCCAATTTCTCCAGCTCTTGGTCCAAGGTCCATAGGTCGCTGCCAACTAAGTCGGTGATGGACCGGTTGGCCGATGGGCTGATGGACGCGCCCTTGGCCTCGACGGTAGACTTAACCCAGCGGGCCAGCCCCTCGCCGGAGGGAGCAGACAACTCTTCCACCTGGGACACCGGCCGCAGCATGCGCAGCAGGGGGTTGTTGGCGCCCACCGCTCCGTCGGTCAACACCAGGACGGTTGTGTCAGGCATCTGTGGGATGGCGTCGCGCAGCGCTTGCCATTGGCCTGCGACGCCTGATTCCGATGACGAACTGCGCCCGCGCCCTCTTCCTCGTACTTGGGACTCGGCGGTCCCCAACAGCCCATCAACTATCACGAGGCGGTAGTCGTCCATGAAAGGCAGGGCGCTACACATGCTCAGCAGTTCGCTAGGCTTGGCCTGAGACCCGAGGAGGAGGTGCCGGTTGGCTTCCAGTACGTCCGATGCCCCTGCCTCGGCGATGAGCTCGTCGAGTCGTTTGGGCACCAGAAAACTGTCGCCATGGAGCAGGTGTGCAGGCAAGTCGGACCCCCCAAGTGAACACGGGTCTGGCAGGCCGGATTATATCACCAGCCCTCTTGGGACACGCCTAGCCGAAGATGAGTAGATTGTCATCAGTATTTTGGTGACGGTGATATCGGTTATGTGGTTTAATGATTCGGGCTTTGATATATAGCGATAAATACCCAGATTGGAGACTCTACAGAGATGGATTTTGCCCTCTTTTCTCACGTGCCATGGCCGGAAGGGAGCGACCCTAAGCAGGTCTATGACGACATCACTGAGGAGTTTGTGCTCGGCGAAGAGTTGGGGTTCAAAAGTGCCTGGATGGCAGAGCACCATTTCACCCGTTACGGACTGGGCGCCGCACCGAACGTCCTGGCCAGCAATATCGTGGCGAAAACCTCTACCCTGAGAATCGGTTCGGCAGTATTTGTTTCTCCGCTACATCTACCGGCACGATTGGCTGAAGAGATAGCAACTTTGGACGTGCTGAGCGGGGGGCGCATCGATGTTGGGTTCGGGCGCGGGGCGGCCTCGTCTGAATATAACGTCGCCAATGTTCCCGCGGAAGAGAGCCAGCAGCGGTTCCAAGAATCCATCACCATGATCCAAGGTCTCTGGTCCACCAAGAACTACACCTTTGAGGGCGAGCATTACAAGATTACCAATGCGAACATCGTGCCTCAGCCGGTGCAAACCCCCCATCCGCCTATCTACATAGCGGCCACTCGCACCCAGGCCACCCGAGATTTTGTCGCCGGTTCGGGACATCCATTGTTGGTTGGCGTGGTGCTTGATACCGCGGACGCTCTAGCGCTGTGCCACACCATGGTCGATCTAGCAACGTCCAAGGGCCAGAACATGAAGATAGGGCAGATTCCATTCTTCAGATATTTCTACGTGGCCGAGACGGAGGACCGGGCCAGAGTAGATTCCAAACCAGCCCTGGATTGGAATCTGGACATGATTCAGTGGCGGCGCACCTTCGATACCGGCAGCGAAGTGTGGGAGAACATGGAAGAATTCCGGAAGACCCGCACTGAGCTTCCGCCCAGCTACGATTACCTGTACGAGAACCGGGCTTTCATCGGCTCCCCGGACCAGATCATCGCCAAGATACAGGGCCTGAAAGACCAGGGGATCGAATACTTCGGCTGTAACTTTTCCTTTGGCGGCATGCCCCAGGACAAGGTGCTCAAGTCCATGCGGCTATTCGCCAAAGAGGTGATGCCCGCTTTTAGGTAGGCTGTCTGTCTTGGGCCAGCGGATTGGCCGGCCGGCGCTCTCCGTGAAATCCGGAGCGGTCTTCGAAGGACGTTCCTGGTTCCGGGTAAACCTGGCTGTACAGTCCCCGGGTTCTGGCTTTGATGGTCTCGTTCACGCGCAGGAAAAGCTCCGTGGGACGGGCGTTCTGGTCCTTGTACATCTCACTCTGCAACGGGCTCCCGTCTTCCATCTCCCAGATGCACAGGTACTTGAGCGCATTGTTGTTATTATCGCCTTCAAGTTTGAACCGGCGGGCGGAGACGTAGCCGGGAATGGCCATACGCTCGGGCAGGTGCTGCTCGTTGTACCACTTGTTGAATTCCGCGTCGGCTGCCTCGTCCACTTCCATGGTCACCACCAACACCGTGTTGCCGATGTGCTGCGAGGGGGTGTTGCCGTTTGTCTGAGCCACTTCTTAGCCACCTTAATCTTAAGAATTGGAAACCAGATTCAGGATAAGTCCCGCACAGTAAGCGCGGCTGGCGCCGCTTGCGGGAGGGCGGTAGGGTAGTATAGCATTGGCCGTGGCTTTTCCCGGAGTGAATATAGCGCGCTACGAGACTGCGCGAGGGAATGGTATGAACCAGAAGGTCCGCCTCAAAGTCAACGGCACCGACCACGATTTGGACATCCCGGCACGGCGTCTGCTGGTCGATTGCATTCGGTACGACATTGGCCTCACCGGCACCAAGGAGAGCTGCAGCGTCGGCGTTTGCGGCGCCTGCGCGGTGTTGGTCGACGGTGAGATGTACGCCTCATGCATCACCTTGGCCGCGGCGGTGGACGGTTCAGAGATCACTACCATCGAGGGCATCGCTGAAAACGGCAACCTTCATCCCGTGCAGCAGGCCTTCATCGACCACGGAGGCTTTCAATGCGGCATCTGCACACCCGGCCAGGTGATTGCCGCCAAATCGCTGCTGGAAGAAAATCCCAACCCCACTGAAAACGAGATAAAACAATATATGATGGGCAACTTGTGCCGATGCACCGGTTACTACGGCATCCTCAACTCCATCGCCGCCGCCGCTGAGAATATGAACAAGACGGCAGGGAGCGGTGGATGATCGACTTTGAATACCACGCTCCCACCAGTCTGGACCAAGTGTTCGGGCTGCTGGACCAATACGGCGATGACGCCCGTATCATGGCCGGGGGGACCGCTCTGGTCATCCAGATGAAGCAGCGCCTCTCCCAACCGGGGCACGTGATCGGACTACGGCAAATGGGCGGTCTCAACTCGATCGAATCGACACCCGAAGGACTGCGCATCGGCGCCCTCTGCACCCAGCGTCAGATAGAGAACAACACCTTAGTCGGAGAAAACCTGCCTCTGCTGGCTGACACCTTCCGCAAAGTGGCGACTCCCCGGATACGCAATATGGCCACCATCGGTGGCGGGCTGGTCAACGGCGACCCCAACCAGGACCCACCTCCCGCGCTGATTGCCTTAGGGGCTTCCGCCGTGATGACTTCCAAGAGCGGAGGCCGGGTGGTGCCGCTGGAAGACCTATTCATCGACTACTACGAGACCGATGTTCAGCCAGGCGAAGTGATGACCAGCGTGTTGGTCCCCCAGGCCCCGGCTGGTTCCGGCTCGGTATACTTGAAGTTCCTGCCCCGCACCGCCGACGACTATGGCACCGTCTCAGTGGCTGCTGTCGTGTCTAAAGAACAGGACGGCACATGCCAGGACATCCGCATAGTCCTGGGCTCGGCCGGTGTCACGCCCATACGCGCCAAAAAAACTGAAGATGCACTGCGCGGGAGGCCCCTGATAGACGAGAACATCCGGGCCGCTGCCGCGTTGGTCAAAGACGCCGTCGACCCCCTTGAAGATTTTAGGGGTTCCGCCGAATACAAGACCGATATGGCTGAAGTCTTCGCCCGCCGCGCGATTGAGCAAGCCATAGCCGCCATACCGTCAAGAACCTAAGCGTTTGAAGATCGATATCCTGTCAGTCGTCCCCGCCAACCGCGAGGCCACCTGGGCATTGGTGATGGACATCCCCAAGGCAGCTTCTTGCATCCCTGGAATCGCGCAGGTAACCCCAGACGGCGAGGCCCGGTATCAGGCCACGCTCCGGGCCAGGGTTGGCCCCATGGGCATGAACCTGAGCGGGACCATCACGGTTCTGTCGCAAGACGCCGATGCTGGAGAGGCCTACTTCCTAGTCGAAGCCAACGACAGACGGGTGGGAGGCGGCGTCAAGACCAACATGAGCATGAAATTGACTGCCAAGTCGGCCGATGAGACTGAATTGGAGATCGTGGCCGACACCACATTCATGGGCCGTCTGGGCGAATTGGGCCAGCCCATCATCCGCAGGAAGGCCCGAAACACCCTGGAAGAATTCGCCCAGAACCTGAGCGTATTATTGGCGTCGACGCCGAAATAACTGTTATTGGCCGGCCTGTCAGTCTGTTTTCGTTGACACAAATTTCCAGGTGTTCCTATACTGTTGTAGACGCTTTTCCTTTTGCATGGATTTAGTTTCCTGTGACATTTCATCTTATCGTGAGGCTCGGCCTATCTAGATTGGCTGAGAAAGCCTGTGTGCGGCATAGTTGGGTACGTCGGTGGACAAGAAGCCTGGCCCATCATATTTGAGGGACTAAGGCGACTTGAGTACCGGGGCTACGATAGCGCCGGGATTGCCATCGTCGACGCCCACGGCGATATCCAACTGCGCAAGACCGTTGGCAAAGTCAACGGCCTGGACGACTCCGGGTCCGGAGCCCATCCCACCGGCTCGGTTGGCCTAGGCCACACACGCTGGGCCACCCACGGACGCCCTTCCCACGAGAATGCTCACCCACACACCGACTGTCAGCATCGCATTGCCGTGGTCCATAACGGCATCGTTGAGAATTACCTGGACCTGAAACGGCGGTTGGTCGAGTCCGGCCATACCTTCGGCTCTGAGACCGATACCGAAGTGCTGACCCATTTGGTGGAAGAGGGGATGGACCGAGGTCTGAATTTCCAAGAAGCTTTTCGGAGAATGGGCCGCATGGTGAAGGGTTCACAGGCCATTTCCGCGGTTCTGGAAGGAGATGACGCCGAGATTTGCGCACTTCGTTTGGGACACGCCGGTGGCATAGTGGTGGCCCAGGCGGAAGGCCAGGCGATCATCGGAAGCGACCTGCCCGCATTGCTGCCCCTCCTCCAGTCTGAGTCGAATATGGGTCAGGTGGGCTTCCTGGAGACGGGCGAGATGGTGGTGATCACCAGGGACAGCGTCGAATACCAAGATCTGGAAGGGAACCACATAGACAAGCAGCCCAGGATGGTCTCCCAGGAAGAGGTGCTGGTGGACAAGGCGGGATACCAGCATTTCATGTTGAAAGAGATCATGGAGCAACCTCAAGCTGTGGCCAGCGCCATGCGGGAACGGGTCAATTTTGAGACCCGACATGTGGATCTACCAGACTTCCCTTTTTCGTCTCGGGAGATTGCTGATCTGGGCCGGGTTATGCTTATTGGTTGCGGCACGAGCTTGCACGCTGCCCAAGTGGGCCGGCATTTGGTGGAACGTTACAGTGGCCTGCCCGCGGAGGCGGAAAGCGCCTCGGAATTCCGGTACCGCGACCCATACATCGATCCGCGCACGTTGGTGGTGGCCATCAGCCAGTCCGGCGAAACGGCCGACACCGTCGCGGCCATGCAGATGGTCAAAGACAAGGGCGGCAGATTGCTCAACGTCTGCAATGCCGAGGGCAGCCAGACGTCCCGCATCGCCGACGGTTCGCTGTACATGCGTGCAGGCATTGAGATAGGCGTGGCCAGCACTAAGACTTTCGCTGCATCCCTGACCATTTTGAACCTGTTGTCCATCTTCTTGGGCCAGTCCCGGGGAGTTTTGGACAAAGCGAAAACACAGCAGTTGGTGGATGGCCTGGCCCAACTTCCGAGGTTGATGGGCGACCTGCTGGCCGACAGAGCCGTGTACCAGCACCTGGCCCAGGAATACGTCGGCACCGATTATTTCCTGTTCTTGGGACGGGGGATCAACGCTCCCATCGCCTCTGAAGGGGCCCTGAAGCTCAAGGAGATCAGCTACGTACACGCAGAGGCCTATCCTGCAGGCGAGATGAAGCACGGGCCCATCGCCCTTATAGACAACGCGATGGCCACCGTTGCGCTGGCGCCAATGGACTCCCTCTACGATAAAGTGGTGAACAATGTGAGGGAGGTTAAGGCCCGGGACGGCCGGGTTTTGGCGGTGCTCACAGAGGGTGACACACAGTTGGCTGTAGCCGTGGACCATGCCCTATACATACCGGAGGCTCCGGAGCATCTGGTTCCGCTGCTGGCCACCGTGCCGCTTCAGATGCTGGCCTATCACATCGCCCTCTTGCTGGACCGGGACGTGGATCAACCCAGAAACTTGGCCAAGTCAGTGACCGTGGAGTAGGCTGGCGGTTTCAATTCCTTGGCCATACCGGTCCCCTCATCCCCTTCAGTTCCCTATCGTCGGCTCAAACTTATTCGCGGATTCGTCGCCGGCTACACCGATTTCAGCGCATACACGCGGGGAACCCCTACCGTTCGCGTCATCTTCCATTCGAATTCCTGCATATCATCCCGTAAGAGGATTGCAGTAATGCCCTGGCGATGTAATCATGGAAGTAGTCAAAGTTTCGTGGTTTAACGCGAATTTCCGCCGCATTTTTCGCCCCAAAAGGGCCTAAACAAGGAAAAACCGCCGATGTTTTCCAGGCTTGATCACCCCCCGGTTTCATACGAAGACTACCGCCCACTGCTGGACCCAGAACTGGCCGACCAACTGGCTAAAGTTGCCGGAGAGATGGGACAACTCAAGGTTCTGCACCTGAATAGCACCGCCACCGGCGGCGGGGTCGCAGAGATTCTCCAATCCATGGTCCCCCTGGGAAATTCACTGGGCATCAAGACCGAGAGAATCGTGATCAACCCCGACGCAGCGGAATTCTTCAATGTCACCAAGAAGATTCATAACATGCTGCAGGGCTCCCAAGGTGAACTCTCGCCCGATGAGCTGGACATCTATTTCGATTGCATCCGGAGAGTTGCCGACGACATGCGGACCAAGGGCCTTACGGCCGATGTCTGGTTCGTCCACGACCCACAGCTGCTACCTCTGGCCCGGTTACTGCCCAAGAAAGAGGACGAGATTTGGATCTGGATCTGCCACATCGATCTCACTACTCCAAACAAGTCGGTTTTGGACGCCCTGATGCCACTAACCCAAGACTATGACCAATTGATTTTTTCCCAGCTGGCTTACGTTCCTGAAGACCTGGGAGATAAGGTGCCCGTGCTCATCGCGCCTCCGGCTATCGATCCCTTGACCATCAAAAACACACCCATGGATTTGCTTCAAGCCCAGAAAGTGGTCCGCGCCATGGGAATAGACACGGAGCGCCCCCTGATCTCCCAGGTTTCGCGTTTCGACCTGTGGAAAGACCCCTGGGGGGTCATCGACGCGTACTACATCGCCAGAGAGTCGGTGCCGGGCCTGCAGTTGGCCCTCCTGGGCCTGAGCCAAGCCACCGACGACCCCGAGGGGGCAGAAGTCTTCAGGACCGTGGCCGAACACGCCGGCGATGACCCGCATATCCATCTCTATTTCGACCCGACCGAGATGCCTGTGTCGGTGGATGAGGTGGTGAACGCGGTCCAGACGGTTTCGCGAGTGTTGATGCAGAAGTCCACCAGAGAAGGTTTTGGACTCACTGTGACCGAGGGCATGTGGAAGGGCAAACCGGTCATCGGCGGCGACGCGGGCGGCATCCGTGTCCAAATACATGACGGTGTCAGCGGCTTCCTGGTTTCTTCGCCCGAGGAATGCGCCCGGAGACTGGTAGAGCTGCTGAAAGACGAGTCCCTCGCCACTCGCATCGGCGAAGCAGCCAAAGAGAGCGTGCGCCAAAGGTTCCTGCTGCCCCGTTTAGCCCTTGATTACCTGACCGTTGCCAGGTCTCAGGTGAACGGCCGGCTACCGGCGGTTAGCGAAGACTAAGCCTCGCCTTCCCGCGACAACCCCAAGAAACCGTCTGATTCCCCTCAGCTGCTCGCGGTTTCTTACATCGTTGCCCGTCGCCTCGCTACCTGGCATATTGCCGATTTGATGTTAGAGTAGAGTCTGTTTGGCGGCCCCGAACCGGGTACATGCACGGTCTTCGGAACGCCGCAATCTCGAAATAGCATCCGGTCAGAAAGATCAGCATGCCTGTAGTCCGCGTCAAAGCCCCCGCTACCACCGCAAATTTGGGCCCCGGATATGACTGTCTGGGCTTGGCCCTAGACGTCTGGAATACCCTAGAAGTGGAGATCATAGACGGCGGCGAGCCCGTGGTCGAGATCAGCGGCGAGGGCGAGGGAGAACTGGGGACCGGGCGCGATAACCTAGTCTACCGGTCTATGGAATTTCTGTTCGATGACGCCGGGGAGAAGATGCCGGTTGTCCGCATCAGGTGCGAAAACACCATTCCCCTGGCTCGCGGCATGGGCAGCAGCGCCGCCGCCATCGCCGGGGGGCTAGTCGCGGCCAACTCTATCTGCTCCCAGGAATACACGGCCAACGACCTGCTGGAGATGGCAGCGACGATCGAAGGACATGCTGACAACGTTGCTGCGGCGGTCATGGGTGGCATGCAGTTGGTCATCATGGACCAAACG
>UINC01000337.1_pt1 | contig 15032 bp, 14 predicted proteins | sample 5385821 | NCBI WGS metagenome assembly UINC01 (sample SAMEA4666929, study PRJEB26691) | marine metagenome | isolation source: Pacific Ocean | place: Pacific Ocean | collected 2011-10-13 | reverse complement strand
CCGTTACGACCAACATCCCTTCAGCCCACAACAATGGGTTTGAGGTGGATGCCGTTTATCTCTTGACCGATGGCCTCACGGTCGGCGGCAACATGAGCTACACGCAAAGTCAGTACGATGCCCGCTACACGTTCTTTAACGACGATGATCCGCGGTACCCACGTGAGATTTTCGGTGGTGACCTGAATGAAGATCCGTGCGATATGCCGGCAGATGTGAAAGCGCTGTACTGCATTGAAGTCGACGGCCTTGATCTTGCCGGCATTCCGAAATGGAAGGCGACCGGTTGGGCGTCCTACAAGTTCAACATGGACGGCGGCGACTTGACCCTTTACGGAGCCTTGGCGTTCACGGGCGACTACTCGACTAAAGAGTTCAATCGGCCCTGGGACTGGGTCCCGGAAAGAAATCGCTTGGACGTACGGGCGACTTATCGTGCCAATTCGGGCAAGTGGCAGAGTTCGGTCTTCATCGATAACGTGCTTGATAAGACCTACGTTCGGGAGTCGGACATGCATAACCGACACTCGGGCTATGGTGATAACTGGCCGAACAACGTTGTCGCGCTCTATCCGCGCTACATCGGAGTGGATTTCACCTACAACTTTAGTTTGTAGTTAGCACTCACTCGGTTCAAAAAAAGGCGCACTTCGGTGCGCCTTTTTCGTCTCTAGAGCAAACAAAATGTCTTGTAGCAAGCCGTGTGACTATGCTGCCGACGGAATCGAGACTATATTCGGTGCATGGGACTTTAGGAGACCAGCATGAAAACACGATGGCTGTATGCTTTAAGCGTTGTCGTTCTGATGACGACGACGGTAGGCCCCTCCTACGCCCAACAAGCAGTTCGCCAAGGCTGGACGCCGTGGACAGATCCGGAAGTCGTCCAAGCGATGTCGAATTTACGTATGTCCAAGGATCAGTTCGAACGATTGCGTGACGCCGTTACCGACTTTTTAGATGGGGCGATGTCCGAGTACGTCTCCATGATGAAACAACAAAAACCCGACATCCCACGGCGTATGAAACAAGCCGTTGCTCGACACGCCCGTAAAATGGATAAAGAAATGAAAACGGTTCTTGATGACGACCAGTACAAGCTGTACGAGCAGTACAGGACGTTGCTTACGACGAAGACAGGGAGGATGTTTTCACCGTCGCGAACTCGACGGCGCTGAAGTAACCGAAGTTAGAGCGCTGATCGACGAGTGTCCTTAGTTGTCCGCAAACGCGCCTGGTTCGAACTGTTGATGCTGGCCCGGAGACGACATATTTACCACGCGGATTGAATGATGAGAGGAATGACGTAGGGTGAATTCCGCGGGAGATGCTGTTGATATCTTGACGAGAGCAAAAGCTCTCGATCTAGGCGGGAACTATGACATACCGCCGGGCGATCCCATTTCCCATTTTGGTGCTGGGTTGGCCAAAATTCTCTGTTCGAACGTCTTTCTGGCGGGTCTTGATCCGACCTTTGTGGCTGAACATAACGGTTATTTCACGGCACCTTTTGAAGACCGGTCGCACGTCACGGACATCCACGTCGATGTTGAATCGCAGCGTGTGCAAATTACCTTGGATAACGGGATCACCCGTACTGCGAGGATATGTGGAAGCCAGGGTGCGGTGGCCATTCCTTTGGGAGCCGACGATGTGTCGTTCACCCCAAGTATCGTTGAGTCAACGCTACCGCCAGCAGATACGCAACCCTGGCCCCTCGGTGACATCGTTGACCCCTATGATGGTCCCCTCGACCAGAAAGCGATCGCCGATGCCGTAGATCTAGCCTTTAACGAAGGGAGTATGACGTCGGCGCTGGTGGTGACTCACCGGGGATCGCTGGTTGCGGAGCGATACGGCCAAGGCATTGAATCGACGACGCCGCTTGAAAGTTGGTCGATGGGAAAAAGTTTGACCGCGACGCTGCTTGGGTTACTTGTACACGATGGCGAATATGCCTTGGATGAGCCGGCGCCGATCCCTGAATGGCAATCGCGCGGCGACGTTCGCTCGTCGATTCGCGTAGCCGATATTGTGCAAATGTCGAGCGGGTTACGGTTTCGAGCCATGATGGACCCCGATTACGATCCAAGGGCGGGTTACCCAGACCATTTGTATGTTTATACGGGCGGTGTGAACGCGTATCAGTATGCGGCGACACGGCCCCAGCAGTGGCCAGCTGGCCAGGTCGGGCGTTACCGCAATGGCGACCCTTTGCTCGCCAATTACCTGGTGCGATTGGCGGTGGAGTCACGCGGTGAGAACTACCACGCCTTCCCCCAACAGGCATTATTTGACCGAATCGGTATCCGCAACGCGGTGCTTGAAACGGATCCCTTTGGGAACTTTCTGCTCAACGGGTACGAGTTTATTAGTGCCCGCGACTGGGCGCGGCTGGCTAATTTGTATCTCCAGGACGGCGTGGTGTCCGGAAAGCGTTTGTTACCGGAAGGCTGGTCAGAATTTGTTAGCACGCCGGCGCCGGGCTGGGTTGCCGATGGTCGACCGATTTACGGAGGATTTTTCTGGTTGAACCGTGGTCCTCAGGCCACAAGGATGCCCATTCCTGAAGACGCGTACTTTATGGCTGGTGCAGGGGGTCAGAAAACGATCATCGTGCCATCACACGATCTGGTGGTGGTGCGGATTGGTCACTTTTCAGGAGCGGCTAAATCTCAGACTTCGCTCGACCAAACGCTCGCGGCGCTAATGGAGTTAGTACCCGAGCGGCATTCGGCTTAAGCGGCAAATTGTGCCAGGTGGTAGTCGGTATTACCGAATTGCGATTCGATGACCAGCAGCCGTTTAAAGTAGTGGCCGATGGCTAATTCTTCTGTCATGCCCATGCCACCATGCAGTTGAACCGCGTTTTCGCCAATGAAAGTCGCGGATTTGCCGACCAAATGTTTCAAAGCGTGTGACGTTCTCATGGCCGTGGGCGCATCCTGAACGGCTTCGAGTGTGGCTCGGTAGAGGAGCGATTTGCATTGCTCATATTCCACGAACATATCGACCATACGATGCTGTAACACCTGAAAATCGGACAACGGATGGTCAAACTGTACGCGTTCCTGCGTGTAGTCCACGGTGCTCTTGTACAACACTTCCATGCACCCTAACGCCTCCGCAGATAGTGCGAGAACGGCGTCATGGGCAGCGATCGCCAACAAGTCATAATCGCCAATCATCCGCTCGGCCGGAACACGAAGATTCTTCAACGTTAATTCTGACGCACGGCCGCCGTCGACGGTTGGAAAGTGGCTGGTCTCAAGATCATCATTATCGATTAGCAGCAACGTGATCCCGCTTTTATCTTGTTGTCCACCACTCGTTCTCGCGGAGACGATGATATGGGTTGCGGTAGCCGCATTTGGGATCATGGATTTCTTACCGTTGAGAACATAATGATCGCCGTCTTCTTGAGCGGTCGTGACAACGTCGTCGAGATCAAAACGTGATTGCTCCTCCGCATGCGCCAAGGTCAATCGCACCTCTCCACTCATCACACCCGGTAACAGGGCAGTCTTAAGGGCCTGGTTAGACGACCGTTTGAGCATGCCGCCGCCCAGAATAATGTTGGCGAAATACGGTTCGACGACCAATCCTCGTCCAAATTGCTCCATGACGATCATGGAGTCGATTTGATTACCACCAAAACCGCCATCGGCTTCGTCAAACGGCAGTGCTAACCATCCCAGTTCCGCCATCTGGGACCAGTTGTCGTCGCTATAACCCTGCGGACTGTCGACCAATTTTCGACGCGTGGCGAGATCGTAGTTTTCGGTCACGAAACGTTCGACGGTTTGTTGCAACAATTGCTGCTCTTCAGTTAAGTCGAAGTTCACGATCTCTTTAATCCCAAGACGTTCTTTGCGATGACATCCTTCTGCACTTCGCTGGCGCCGCCATAAATAGTATTGGCACGACCTCCGAGGTAGCCCGCCATACCGCTCCGCGCAAATTTATGTCCCACGGGAACGCCCCATGCTGCCGAGTAAATACCACCTGCTTCGACGGTTAGCTGCTGGATGCGTTGTTGAATTTCGGTGCCTTTAAGCTTCAGGATCGAAGACTCGGGTCCTGGGTCATCGCCTGAGGCTGCGGATGCGAGGCTTCTGAGCTCGGTAAATTCGACCGCCAATAGATCAACTTCAAGTTCGGCAACTTTGCTTTTAAAAGCGGGGTCATCCATGAGGGTGGCATTGCCGCGAATCACTGATTGGGCCTGACGTTTTAGGTTTTCTAATGCCACGATAGAGCGCGAAATGCCGGCGAGTCCGGTCCGTTCGTGTTGCAGTAGCCCTTTGGCGTACGTCCAGCCCTTGCCTTCTTCGCCGATACGGTTTTCGACAGGGACTTTGACGTCGGTGATATGCACCATGTTGACGCTGTGAGCACCGCCAAGGGTGATGATGGGTGTGACTTCGATCCCGTCTTGTTTCATGGGGATTAGCAGAAACGTGATGCCTTCTTGCTTGATACCCGTGTCGTCGGTGCGCGTAAGACAAAACATCCAGTCCGCCATGTGTGCCATGGTTGTCCACACCTTGGTGCCGGTGACCGAGTAGTGCGTACCGTCCTCGGATAGAACGGCTTTGGTTTTTAGTGAAGCGAGGTCCGATCCCGCACCAGGCTCTGAGTATCCTTGACACCAGTTGACCGAGCGTTCGCGGATATCGGGCAAGAACCGATCGATTTGTTCTTTCGAACCATAATTCATCAGGATTGGGGCAAGCATGCCGATGCCGAACGGCATGTCCCACGGCAAGGAAGCCGTCACGGTTTCTTGTTCCCAGATGTAGTGTTGTGTTGGCGACCAGCCGGGTCCACCAAACTCGACCGGCCACTTGGGCACGTCCCAGCCGCCCTTCGCGGCAGCATTCTTGAAAAAATCCATCCGCCATTGAGAGTAATCGGCGCCGGGTTTGGCGGTATTGTCCTTAAGAAAGTCGCGGACTTCTTGACGGAACTCGAGATCGTCAGGGCTCAGTTCTATTTCCATCCGGGACATCTCCGAAGCGCTAAGTCACGAGCGAGCTTAGAGAAATATTGGCTCGCGTACTAGGCCTGCGGCCGGCTCCGGATTATTGTTTCGACGACTCAATCGTGATGCATCAAGGCTTGCAGCTGGCTCAACATATCGGGCGGGAACGCCTCGTGTTGTTCCCGACCCTCGGGAATTTGATCCCAAGGTGCTTTTGATTCGACATTGATGTGTACCCCGATGTCCTGCTGGGGTTCTTGATCGAGTGTGTTGATGGCGATGTTGATCAGCCCTGGCATGGGTAGCCGGATATACCATCGGCCCCCGCAAGTAGCGCAGAAGCAACGGGCACCACTTGGATTCTCGGGGAAATTGAACTCGCGAATGTTTGCTTGGCCCGATGTGATTGCAAAACTAGATTCTGGGAGAAAACCAGCGCTGTAGAACGCGGCCCCCGAGGCTCGCCGACAATTGCGACAGTGACAGTGAACGATGTAGTCGATGTCACCTTCGATTTCGTAAGTTACGGCACCGCAATAGCACTTGCCCGTCGTCATAACCCTTGCCCCGTTGCTTCAGATCTTAGAGAGTAAAGAAACAAGTCCGGTGCACTGTCAACCCTAACGGAGGGAGTCTCGCGATGATTCTAGTGCAGATATCTGATACCCATGTGGATGCTTCGAATTCGCTCGTGTACGGGCGTTTCAACACGAATACCGCGTTAGAGAACGCTGTCGGCGTGATCAACGAGATGGATCCTTTACCTGATCTTGTCCTACACACCGGTGACATTGCCTCGCGCGGCAACGTGGAGCGTTATGAACGTTTTCTGGAAATCGTGGAGCCGTTGCAGGTGCCCATCGCACTTATCCCAGGTAACCACGACGATCGAGGTGCACTCAGGCAAGTATTTTCTGGATCAACGATGCTGCCGACGGACGGTGAATTCTTGCAATACGTGATCGATGATTTCGCCGTGCGTGTGATTTGTTGTGATTCCGTGATTGAGGACAAGACGCCGGGAGAGCTGTGCCCGGCCCGACTCAACTGGTTGAGCGACCGCTTGGACGAGGCAGGAGATCAACCGACCATTGTGGCGTTACATCATCCGCCGTTTTACAGCGGCATGACGGGCACCACCGCGAAAGGACTGGTGCGAGGAGGATCGCAGTTGGCCGATCTCCTCAAGCAACATACGCAAGTGGTTCGTGTGCTTGCGGGCCATATCCACCGGCCGATCACGACCAGTTTCGGTGGCACCATCGCCTCGTCCGGACCCACCACCTGTTACCCGTTTGGACTTGATATGGGTTCCGAGAGGGTACTCAACATCGTCCATGAACCCCCGGCGATAGCGATTCATCTTTGGCTCGAGGATGCGTCTCCATCGGGGCCAGGATTGGTGTCGCATGTACTCCCGATAGGTAATTGGGAAGCACCGATCCCATTGTTACGCGAAGGGAAACGAGTCGTTTCTTAGTTTTCTCGGCCGTGCTTAAACGTCTCACGTTCTCAACGTCCGCGGCCCTGATGCAGGTCGTTTTGATCGATAACCATCCGTGCCGATAAAACGTCCCTCAAAGACCGTTGTTTTCGTCGGTATGGCCACGGCGTTTTCTTTGCTAGGGGACCAAGCCCTCTATTCGGTCCTGCCCGTTTACTTTGAAGAACTGGGCCTAGCGCCGATCGAAGTCGGCCTCATTCTATCGGTGAATCGCTGGATTCGGCTCATCACCAATCACTTCGCGTATCGAATGGCCGAGCGGTTTCGATCCGATCTCTTGTTCGTCGGTGCGCTATTACTGGGATCACTCACGACGGCCATGTACGTCTTTACCTCGCTATTTACGGTACTGCTGGCTGCCCGATTAATCTGGGGTTTGGCCTGGTCCTTTATTCGTCACATCGGAGTCCTAGAAGTGATGCGGGACGTACCAGCCGATGTCTCCGGGAGAACCATGGGTGTCTACAACGGAATCTCGAGGTTAGGTTCGGTTACTGGACTATTTGGCGGCGCATTGTTGGTCGACCTGGTGGGTTTCTCGGCGGCGCTCTTTGCCATCGCATGTGCTTCCTTGCTGGCAATCCCGATGGGGTTGAAGGCGAGACTCCCGGATCGTCCTTTGCCGTCGGGACAATCGACAAAGGGGTTTATGGTAACTACCGATGCCCGCATCTACGCCGTGATCGGATTTGCATTGGGTGCCGTTGGCCCGGGTCTTGTGGCTGCGACCCTCGGCGCCGTTCTCGCCGATCGGCTGGGGGTCACGGTGTCAGCGGTATCGGCGGCTACTCTCACGGGTGCTATCCTGGCAGCGCGTTATGTCCTCGATTCGTTGGCCGCGCCTTGGTTGGGTGGACTGTCGGATCGGTATGGCGTCAGAACGAGCGTCGTCGCATTCACGTCATTTGGGGGCATGGCCTTGCTGGTTGCCGCGGGCGTCGACAATGTCTACTTGGTAGCAATCCTAACCATTTTGTTTTTTGGCGCAGGTACGGCGTTGCAGGCGGGGGTCACCGGGGCAGTCAGCCAGCACGGTTCGGGCCCGTTTCGAAATTTCAACACGTCTATGGACTTCGGCGCCGCGAGTGGGCCCTTGGTTGGCTGGTGGTTGCTGGACGCTTTGGGCTTTGACGCCGCGGGAATTGCGTTGGGTGGGGGTATGTACCTGATGCTCGCTCTCTTCGTCGCAGTTGCGCGTTCAAGGTTGTAGTTATAAGACGTGCGGGAACCGCGCTCGCTCCGCCTTATTAACGGGCGTTTCGGGTCGAATTCGGGCCTCGCGAGGCCATCCAAATCTTTCAACATGCTATGTTGCTGCCTTTGGTGGTGTAGGTAGAGACGGGCATGCAGCTTGATGACAAAGTCGCCGTGGTGACCGGCGCAGGACGGGGAATAGGGAAGGCGATCGCGATCGCGTTTGCGGCGGCCGGGGCGAAAGTCGTATGTGCGGCACGAAGCAAGGACGAGATCGACGCAGTGGCGGAAGAGATTGCCGGGCTTGCTGTTCCATGTGACATGGTAGAAGAGCAACAGATACGCGAACTGATCGACGCCACAGTCAGTGAGTTCGGTCGGCTTGATATCCTCGTCAACAATGCGGGGGCTGTAGCACGATTGCCGGTTCACGAGTTACCCGTAGACGACTGGGACAATGTAATAAACGTCAATTTGCGGGGCGTGTTTCTTTGCACAAAATACGCCTTACCCACAATGCTCGAGCAGGGCAGTGGTTGCGTGATCAATATATCGTCGGGGGCGGGCGTTGTGGGTCCAGCTAATCGGTCTGCGTACGCGGCCTCTAAGCATGGCGTCATGGGATTTACCAAGACTCTCGTGGCTGAATATCTGATGCAAGGGATCCGATCGCATGTCATTTTACCTGATGCGACGGTGTCTCAGATGCGAAGCGAGGGATTTCCAACCGAAGATCCCGATTCCCTGATTCAAGCGGAAGACATTGCCGACGCGGCGGTATTCCTGGCCACTCAGCCCGAGACGGCCCACACCCTAGAGCTGCGGGTTAGCCAGGGACTTCGAACACGGTCGCTCTGACTTCGAAGATCGTGTCTTCCGATGACGCGTCGAACTTGGATCGATCAAATGCGAGGATGATGCGATTCTCTTTTTAGTGAGCTGTCGCTTAACGTTTGGTTTCCGGCGACTTATGATGAGTCGCAAACGTCGAGCACGCTGGGTGATATGGGACACGCCAACCGACTATCCGACGAAGAGAAACGTCAACTCGCCCGCGACGGGTTCGTAATCTTAAGAGACGCGGTGCCTCGAGATGTGAGGCAACGGGCCAAACGTGTCATCGACGAAAATCCTCAAACGATCGTCCACGGCGACGATGACGCGATAAACGGTCTGTACAACGACTCGATTCTTGCGGCGGTACTCGAGGAAGCTATGGGGTCGCACACGCGACCCATTAATGCTCAAGTCGCGGTGACGATGCCCAACTATGCTGATGCCGTGGTGCGAACCCGAATTGATGTCGACAATGTGTACGCGCCAGCCGCCCACGTTGATGGAGGCTGGGCGGGGCTCTGTCCGGTGAAGCAGAGTGAGATTCTTGCATCGGGACAGTCGCTTCACACCTGGGGCACTGACGGCGACCCACAGTCGATGGGCCCCGCCGGTCACGCGCCGCTCTGGCAGAACCGGGAACGTACTGTTGCGATCGGAAGCTATACCGCGCTTGTCGGCGTTTGTCTGAATGATCAGACCCGACCTGGTAAAGGTCAGTTTTCGGTTCGACGGGGTGCGCATGAAGCGGTGGAAGCGTTTTTTCGGGTGCAGCGTGATGCAGGAGGACCCATCGGTGGAGGTGGCCCGCTCTGGCCTCGATTGACGTCAGCGGAAGATGATCGCGCGTACGCTGGAATGATGCCTCGGGCCATGATCGACACGTATCCAGACACCCGGTTTGAAGACGAGGAATGGCCATGGCCGGAATTGACTCCAGTGCTCATGGCTGAAGGTGATGCGGTTGTTGCGCTGCACGCCTTGCCGCACACAGCCACACCAAACCTCAGTGATGATCCTCGGATGAATGTTTTTTTTCGGATCCGACGTCGCCGTGCCGAAAATCCTTACGAAGGCGACCCGCGCATCGGTTGGGGAGTGTCGGATCATCCGGACCGGGCGTTGAACGGCGATTTCCTTGCGTATCCAACTAACTACGACCCCTATCAAACCTCGGTCGATAAGATGTGTGACCACTGGAGTGAATGGAGTGGGATGGGAGATATCGTTTCGGAGATAAGACCGATCCCTGCGGCCTAATCGATTTCACGAAAGAGTGCGCTAGAGAGCGATGAGGTGGTGAATCGGCTCTGCCAAGAACCAACCGCCGATCAACATCAAAACGACCGCCATACTGTTGACGACGCGGTTCAGAAACTTGGTCGTAAAGTGGCCGGAATACTTCCTGATGAGGAGCAATAGCAGCGAGAACCAGCCGACGATTCCTCCAATCACCCCGATCGCAAAAGGTATCGCCGCTTCCGTTGCCGTACCCACAAATCCGGTACTGTGGAGAGCCGCCATTACCGTAGACCAGGTAACCAACAGGGTAGGGTTCAACATCGCGATGGTAAATCCCAGCGTCAAAGCTCGAGCGTGGTGAGTGTTGGTTGTTTTCTCTACCCCTAATGACAGTTCGCGCCGAGTGAGAGCGATACCGACACCAATCAACAACAGGCCGATCACCCCGTTAGCCGCGAGTGTGATGGACGGATAGTGCTCAAAGAGGGTATCGACGCCCCAAAACGCGGCGTAGGCATAAATGGCTTCAGCCAACGCCGCGCCTAAGGACAGGAAAATCGCGGTTCGAAATTGCCCTTCTAAGCCGTACGCGAATACCAACACAGCGATGGGGCCGGCCAACGGAACCGAGCCGAAAAAACCAAGGCTAAGACCAATGAGAAGAACGGTAACCACGAACGAAGTATGTCGTAAGTGAGGATGAGGGGAACGTAACTACCCGAGGGGCGCCTTACAGAATGGCTTTCACTGCTGGTGGTAGCGAGTTCCACTCGTTTTCAGGAATGCCAAGGTGCTCGCCCTCCCAGGGCCTTAGCCAAGAGCAGTTGTAAAGCAAGTTAAGAGCCCGGCGTGTTTGATCGGGAGTGTAATTGGGACCGCGACCGTGCCAGAGGGCGCCGTTGAATAGCACGATGGAACCGGGATCCATGGTGACCGTAACGTGCTCGGTCGTGCTTGATACGTCGCCGCTCCAGGTATGACTACGGGGTACTACCCACGTACCACCCGTTTCATTGTTAAACGGATCAAGTGCCAGTAGAGAGTTGACGATAAGTGGGGGATGCGGGTGAGGTAACGGGTAGTTGTCGTCGCGGTGCAATGCGCGAATGTCTTCGCCTGGTTGAACGTCCTTGATCATGGCGCTGCCGAGTTGAGCGCCTCGCTTCGGGCCGTAGTAAACGGGTCGACTGTCGGGGTGCAGGATGCCGTTGACGATGGCCATGATGGTTGAGTTGGCGGCAATGTCGTCGAACTCGCGAGTTTTTGCAAAGAGCCCTTTGCACATGCGGCCGTCGATGTTTGTTCCATTCAAACCCTTGGCCGGAATTGTGTGGAGCAGTTTTTCCGCATCTTGCTGCGCTTCGAAAAGGCGAGACTGCGAGATAATGTCCGGGATAATCGTGTAGCCAACGTCCTCAATTTCTTCGATGGCTCTTAGCGTTGTACTCATCCGCTGTCTCGACGGTCACAAAGGGCCTATGTTACTTCGGAAGGCGTGTGGTTGGACCGTCGCCAATCTCGTCAGCAAGCCTTCGAAGCTCTAGCCAGGTGGACCAACAGGAATTGTTAGTATTGGTGTCATCAATCGATCGGGAGGGTTGCGATGAGCGGATCGATTTCGGCGACGGCACCCACACAAGAACAACGAGAAGCGTTCGACCATCGAGGATTCGTCGTGATCGATGACTTGCTCTCTCTTGATGAACTTGACCAATATGGCGCGGCGGTGGACGAGGCCATCGTGCATCGAACACGCTGGGACAAACGCGAGCTCAAGGATCGTTCTCGATATGAGCAATCGTTTCGCCAGTGCATCAATCTTTGGGAGGACGCACCCGACGTTCGGCCGCTCACGTTCCATCCACGGATCGGGGAGGTCGCGGCTGCACTTATACACGCGGATGCTGTCCGTATCTGGCACGATCAAGCGCTTTATAAGGAACCGGGCGGGCGCGAAACAGATCCGCATCTTGACCACGACTATTGGGCAATTGAAGAGCCGCGCACGATCACGGCTTGGATTCCATTTGATGGCTCGACCGAAGCTGCGGGTGCGATGGGTTATGTGCCTGGCTCGCACAGATTCGAGATCGAAGCGATCGCTAACATCTTCACGGGGACAGGTTTTGACCTTGAAAATGGTGATGAGGCTCGCGGCGTCACACCTGAGTTCATTGCCGTACCACGCGGTTCGGTGGCTTTCCATCACGGTCGCACGATTCACCTCGCCCACCCAAACCAAAGCGATCGTACCCGGCGCGTCCACACTGTGATCTTCTTTGCCGACGGCTGCACGCGCAGAGACGCTAAACACCCTGCGGTTGATCGTACGCGCGTTCCGGTTGGCGCACCGATTCGTGGTCCAGTGACACCAATCGCCTGGCCATTGCCGGGCCGTCGTTTCCCGGATCCGCCGCCACTACCAGACCCCCTACGTCCGGGTTGGCCTGGCTGGCCAAAGACGTCGCCGGGGGAACCAAACAAAGGGTCTTGAGGGAGATGATGGCTGCCTGCTAATCCCAAAGGGATTCGATGACCGCAACGGAGTCCTACGGGGAGCGCAGCCGTCGTGGTGATATTTGTTGTCTGTACGGTTCCTTAAATTTGCAGATTGAAAGTAAAACTCGAAAGAGAGAGACGAGGTCGAAGAAAAGGAATCGAGGACGCCTGTCACGGGCTGGCCGCAAAAAATTACGAGAGCTAATATGGAGGACGTCAATCTCTTGGGGAGGATGACGGGTGTGGGCTGGTAGCCGGCAGAGTCTCAAGTAATTAATGAGGTGATTTTGTGAAGCATTTTGAAGGCAAGACGGCGGTAGTGACTGGGGCCGCAAGTGGGATCGGTTTCGGCCTAGCGGAAAGATTTGCTCAAGAGAATATGCAGGTTGTTTTGGCCGATGTGGAGGAGGAAGCGCTGGAAAAGGCGGTCGAACAGCTTGAGCAAAGGCAGTACCGCGTGACGGGTATCCAGGCCGATGTCTTGGTGAAAGAGTCCATCGAGAAACTCTTTGCCGAAGCTCGCGAACAGTACGGAAATATTCATGTTTTGTGCAACAACGCTGGAATCGGCGCTTTTTCAGGAAACAGGTCGATTTGGGAGGTCGAGAAAACGGACTGGGAATGGACCTTGGGAGTTAATTTTTATGGAGTTCTTTATGGCATCCAGACCTTCCTACCGCACATGCAAGAGCATGGAGAAGAGGGGCACGTGGTGACGACGGCGTCTTTAGCAGGATTGATGCAGGGTTCCGGTACTTATGGGGTGAGCAAGCACGCGGTACGCGCACTTGCTGAATCGCTGAACACGGATCTGGTCGCCCGAGGTTCCAAAATCGGTTCTTCAGTTTTGTGCCCTGGATTTGTAAATACAAACATCGTCAATTCCGAGCGTAATCGACCGGCTAATCTGCAAAAGACCGATATACCCGACGTTGACGAAGAGGCGTTTGCTCCGTTTGCGGCGATGCTAAAAAATGGAAAGGATCCCAGCGAAATCGCGGATATCGTGATCAACGCCATCAAAGACAACGTGTTTTACATTCTCCCTCACCCCGCTTGGGACGAGACGATTCGAGAGCACTTCGACGAAATATTCTCGAGAAAAGAGCTGCGGCCACCTCGTGTGCCGACTTTTATGACGCCAAGGGAAGACGGGGAGAAGTACTAATAGCTAGCGAACCCTTCTTCATAATGAAAGGTGAGTGTAAGTGTGCATACCAAATAATTGATCGGTGAGACTCAATCATGAATAAAGTTGAAATTAACAAAAAAATCGAACAAGGCGAGAAGTCACAGGCTGTGCGTAAGAAACTCGCCGAGAGAACGCGCGAATCGGAGAAGGTTGCTCGCGATGGAAAATTGTCCCTCGCGCAGGAAGTTGTGCAAACCGTTGACTTGCCCCATCCAATATACATTGATTCAGCGGAAGGTCCCTATCTCACCGACATTGATGGGAATCAATATATCGATTTAACCGGTGGGTTCGGCCCGAACGTCCTCGGCAATAAACCGGAAGTCGTTGAACGAGCCCTACAAAGCCAAATTGAAAAGGGCTGGCACTTTGGTATTCCAAGCGCCGGCCAAAAACAATTATCGGCGGTCGTTAAAGAGGCCGATTCTTGTGTAGACCAAATGGTGTTTTGTAATTCTGGCACCGAGGCAACCATGTACGCATTTCGTGCCGCAAGGGCGTTTTCGGGCAAACAGGTCGTGGCGCTCTTCCAAGGTTCTTACCATGGCGTACATGATTATGCGCTGGTTAAGGCAGACCTGAAGAGCGATAAATCCCGTCCCAGTGCGACAACACTTGGCACTGGCGTTCCAAGCGTGGTCTCGAATGATCTGATGTTGATGTTGCCGTATCGCGATGAGACCGCCTTTGATTTGATTCGAGAGCGCAAGGATGAATTGGCCTTGGTCGTCATCGAACCCGTTCAGAGCTCAAATCCGAGACTCGATAATCAGGATTTTTTCAATAAGTTACGAGAAGTCTGCACAGAGTGTGGTGTGTTGTTGATGTTTGACGAAGTGATTACCGGGTTTCGTATCGCCTACGGTGGTTGTAAGGAGTACTACGGTGTTGAGCCAGACCTGGTCACGTACGGAAAAGCAATTGGCGGAGGCTTACCCATCGGTGCTGTCGGCGGCAGAAAGAACATCATGGACACATTCTCCGGGGCCGATGGCGCGCCTTTCATATTTACGGGCGGAACGTTCAGTGGGAATCCGCTCACCATGGGCGCCGGTCTCGCGGCGTTGGAGTATTTGAACGAAAACAAGGATGACATATACCCCTATCTGAAACGGCAGGGCGATAGACTCAGCCAGGAAGTTAATCAGTTCTGTAAATCGGAAAACATACCCGCCAAGTTAATGAATGCGGCGTCCATGTTTGTGTTGGGCTTTAGTTCGAACGAAATTAACTCTTCGAGAGACATCGATAGCAGTCTGCGAATCCTCGAGCGAGAATTCTACATACACCTACTCGGACACGACGTTATTGTGCCAGGCATCCATCTAGCGTTCCTCTCATGGGCGCATTCGGAAGCGGTCGTTGACGAAGTCATCACCGCGTTCCAACTTTCGTTTGAGGATCTACGTTATGACGGATTGGTCTGATCTCAGCACAACATAAAACACGGAATGCGCGTATTTGAAGGGTGCGCCAGGTTTATCCGAGGTCGACGAAAGATACTGCGAAAAGCGGGGGTCACAGGCAGTGGAGTGAGAACTGGGGATGACGCCTGTGACCCCCTGACCATGTCCGCATGGAAC
>UINC01000080.1_pt2 | contig 15074 bp, 9 predicted proteins | sample 5385821 | NCBI WGS metagenome assembly UINC01 (sample SAMEA4666929, study PRJEB26691) | marine metagenome | isolation source: Pacific Ocean | place: Pacific Ocean | collected 2011-10-13 | reverse complement strand
CTGTTCATATTGAACGATCCATACTTCGGTGGCAGTCACCTCCCCGACATCACCATCATCAAACCCGTGTTTCATGAGGGCCACCTCTTATTTTACGGCGTGAACCGCGCCCATCACAGTGATGTTGGCGGCGGCACCCATGGCGGCTACAACCCCAGGGCCACCGAGATATTCCAGGAGGGTATCCGCATCCCGCCCTTGAAGCTGTATGACCAGGGCGTACCCAGGGACGACGTCTTCCAGATGCTCTCGGCCAACGTGCGCCAGCCTGAGAATTTCCTGGGCGACCTCAACGCCCAGATCGGCTCAACGATGATTGCCGCTCAACGCATAGCCGGCCTGCTGGAAAGCTACGGCGCCGACCGGCTGTTGGCCGCCGTCAAGGAGATATTGTCCGCCACCGAGCGTCAGGTGCGACAGTTCATATCGGAGTGGCCCGACGGCGTGTACCACGGCGAGGCCCTCGTGGACGACGACGGCTTCGACAACAAGCTTATACCCATCCGGGCCAAGGTAACCATCTCTGGCGATTCCATGGCTATCGACCTGGGCGAGTCCAATCCCCAGGTCACCGGCTTCATCAACAGCGCCTACGCCAACACCCGCTCCCTGGCCCACGCCGCCATCATGTACATCGCCCCGGCCGACGTGGCCAAGAATGAGGGCTCCATGCGGCCGGTTGACATAATCGCACCCAAAGGGCTGATCGTGAACGCCAATCCGCCCGCCCCAGTGTGTATGAGCACCAACCACTGCGCCGAGGAGATAGTCGAGGCGGTGTTCAAGGCCCTGGCACAGGCGGTGCCCCAGTCAGTGAACGCCGGGTTCTCCCGCCGTTTGCGCTACGCAATCACCGGCAAGGACCCTCGCACCGGCCGGCAGTTCATCTGGCACTTCTTCCTGGCTCGGGGCGGCGGAGGTGCGGCGCAAGGTTACGACGGTTGGCCCAACGTGGGCGAGGTGAACGTGGCCGGGGGCATCCGCAGCCCCAGCATCGAGGTCACGGAGGAGCGGTTCCCCTTCTTCATCCGCAGGCATGAGTTGCGTCCTAATTCGGGCGGTAAGGGCGCTTGGCGCGGCGGACTTGGCGGTATCTGCGACCTGGTCTACGAAGGAGAAGGCCCGGCACTACTGAACACCGCCGGCGACGGCATAGTCGTGGCCCCCTTCGGCCTGTTCGATGGTGAGGACGGACTCCCCCACGACTACAAGATCCTCTCTAACGGATCGGAACGGCCCCTGGGCTCCAAAGAGACCGAGGTAGTAGTTAACCCCGGCGACCACGTCTACTGCCTATCCTCCGGGGGCGGTGGCTACGGCAACCCGTCGGAGCGTAGCCAGGCAGCACTGGACTGGGACCGTCGGAACGGGTACGCGGAGTAGGCGGGGAGACGTTCAGGACTGGACTGCAGCTTTAAACCGATCCCGAATCTCTTCGGGCGTGTGTGAAACTCTCGGAATTCCTTCCAGTGGAGCTATGCCGGCTTTGACCAAGATGAGACTAAGTTGGCCGCTTGCTAAGGCTCCCGTTAAGGCTGAATCCAACGCCTCAAAGTCCTCGACGCGGACTGCCTGGGGATAGCCGGCGCTGGCGGCGGTCTGGGCCAGGTCGAATTTAGAACTGATGGACGCCTGGCCGCCGGTGGATTCGTAGGCCTCGTTGTCCAGGATGATGTGGATCAGATTGGGCGGTGCTTCCGAGCCGATGAGGGGTAGTGTCCCAAGGCTCATCATCGCGCTTCCATCACCTTCCAGCACGAATACCCGTTTGCGGGGGGACTGAATTGCCAGACCGAGTCCCATGGCTGACGCCAGCCCCATGGAACCGATCATATAGAAATTTTCGGGTTGGTCATCGAGAGTGAATAACTCTCGGGAGATCATTCCGGTGGTGCTGATCAGTAGGTCGCCGTCCCTGACGTGGGACAGGATCCTCTCGATGGCTTGGTAGCGGGCGATCATGAGATCACCCCGGAGCGAACCAGCAGCGCCCCAGGGACCGAGCGTTCTTTGATGTCGGCTAGGAGGTGGTCCACTGCGGCGCCCAAGTTGTCAGGCTTGAGAATGGCGTAAGGGACATCCAACAGGTCGAAGAACTGAGGGGTTTTGGCGCCCATGATCCAGTGCTCTGGAGCGTCGTTCGGCGGGCCTCCGTAGCCGCGCCAACCAACTATGAGAAACGCTGGAATCTTGTACATCAGGTTGAACGATGTCAAGGGGTTCACCAAGTTTCCCACTCCGGAGTTCTGCATAATCACGCCGCCGAGCCCGCCGGTGAAATAAGTAGCGCTGGCGATGGCTAAGGCCACGTCCTCCCGCACCGCCGGAACATAGCGGATGTCTGGGTCATTGGCCATGACGCTATAGGCGCCCTGGAAGGTGGAATCGGGGACGCCGGAGAAGAAACGCAACCCCCTCCGCTTCAACGTTGCCCAAAATTCGTGGGCGTCCATGGCTGCTCCTTGGAAAGTGGATTGGGCCAGCCTAACATATCTGAGGTGTTCATTTGACGGGCCCCGGGAAGAGGAGTACTATTAAGCATGTTAACCCACCCCCCGGGGGTGTGGGTTTGCGGGAGGTTAGCATGTTTCCCGAGGTTAAACAAGACGCGCTCAAGCGGATGAGTTATATCGAAGGCCACCTCGTCGGCATCAGGAAGATGCTGGAAGAGGATAAATATTGTGTCGATGTCCTGAAGCAGACCTACGCCGTGCGCCGGGCCATCGAGAAGATGGAGAGCCTGCTGCTGGAAGGGCATCTGAAGTCCTGTGTGGTGGATGGTATCCAGTCAGGCCGCGCAGAAGAGATCGTCGACGAGCTCAAAGACCTGTATATCCTGTCCAACAAGTAGCAATCAACGGAGAGTGAGAAATGTCCGCATACGTGATCGGCGACATCAATGTCACCGACCCTGAGACCTTTGCCAAGTACGCCAGCCTGGTGCCCGCCAGCAGCGGAGCGTTCGGATGCAAGTACCTGGTTCGCGGTCCTGACAAGTGTGAACCCGTGGAAGGAGACTGGAACCCAAAACGCTTCGTGCTGGCTGAGTACAAAGACGTGGACACCATCAAGGCTTGGTATTACTCGGAGGAATATAAAGAACTCACCAAGCTTCGGCAGAGCGCGTCCACCGGGTCGTTGCTCGTCGCTAATGGGGTAGAGCTCTCTGAACTAGGGAGGGACGCTGGGCAGCCGGGGTACCTGGTCGCAGACATCGAGGTGACTGACCCGGATATTTATACCGAGTACGCCGCAGGCGTTCCAGACACAGTGGCGGCCTACGGCGGAAGATACCTGATTCGCGGTGCGCAAGGCGAGGTGCTAGAAGGGTCATGGACTCCCAAGCGGTTGGTGGTGTTGGAGTTCGAGAGCTTAGAACGGGTCAAGGAGTGGTACAACTCCCCGGAGTACGCCGATTTGAAGAAGCTGCGCCATAGTGCCTCCAAAGGGAATGCCATATTCGCCGAGGGCGGATAACGTCCGGCCGCACATCTCCCTAGGATGAATCGCATCAAAGGGTTGAGCGCCCACTTCATTGGAACATCGATCATGGCTACAGCCGACAAAGACATTATAAAGATCAGCCTGCCTGTGGAAGGCATGACTTGCGCCGCCTGCGTGGAACACGTTCAGAACGCCCTTCAGAGCGTGCCTGGCATGCTCGACGCGTCGGTCAACCTTGGTACTGAGAAAGCGTCGGTGGAATTCGATTTAGCCGAGGTAACGATTGACCAGATACAGGGAGCCGTTTCCGGTGCCGGCTATAAGCTCGGCACCCAATTCGCCTCTTTGAACATTGGTGGCATGACTTGTTCCGCCTGCGTGAGCCACATCGAAAACGCCCTTCGTGAAGTGCCCGGAGTGTCCCAAGCCAACGTGAACTTGGGCGTCGAAAGGGCGTCGGTGGAGTTCTTGCCGGGCATGGTCGAGCTTTCCGACCTCCGAGCAGCTGTCGAAAGCGCCGGATACCGGGTAGACGGCCTCAACGATTCGGGCGACCAGGAACGGGAACTGGAACGGCTCTCCAAGGTGAAAGAGATCAGTGAGCTGCGCAACCGGTTGCTCTTTGCTGGCGCCGGCGCGGGATTGCTGTTTCTGGGAACGTTCGACGCCCTGCCCTGGGTTTCCAGGTTCATGGACCAGAGCTACTATCCCTTCCTGCTGTGGGCCCTGGCGACGCCGGTGCAGTTCTGGGCCGGCTCCAATTTCTACAATTCCGGACTCGGCGCCCTCAGGCACCGCACTTCCAACATGCACACCCTCATCGCCATGGGCACCACCGTCGCCTATGTGTACAGCGCTGGAGTGGTGCTGCTGAACCAGCTCTCCCCTGGTGTGCTGGCCGACAACGGCATCGAGGCTAAGGTCTATTTCGACACTGCGGCCATCATCATTGCCCTGATCCTGTTGGGTCGGTTCCTGGAGGCCGGAGCGCGCGGCCGCACCTCTGAATCCATCAGACGGCTCATCGGTCTTAGGCCCACCTTGGCGCGGGTCGTGCGCAACGGCGAAGAAACGGACATCCCAGTGGACCAAGTCGCCATCGGCGACGTGATACTCGTGCGTCCGGGAGATAAGATCCCGGTTGACGGCCTCGTGACAGGCGGCTATTCGGCGGTGGACGAGTCCATGCTCACCGGCGAGAGCATGCCCGTGGAGAAAGTCCCCGGCCAGAAAGTATTCGGGGCGACCATCAACTCCAATGGCGCGCTTTATTTCGAGGCCACCCAGGTGGGAAAGGAGACGGTCCTCGCCCAGATCATCCGGCTGGTGGAAGAGGCCCAAGGCTCCAAGGCGCCCATCCAGCGGCTAGCCGACCAGGTGGCGTCCTACTTCGTCCCGGCCGTGATAATCGTATCTCTGGCAGCCTTCTCGTTCTGGATACTGCTGGGTCCCGCCCCGGCGCTGACCTTCTCCACCTTCGTTCTTGTATCTGTGCTGATCATCGCTTGCCCCTGTGCTCTGGGGCTGGCCACGCCTACGGCTATCATCGTGGGCACCGGCAAGGGCGCGGAGAGCGGAGTGCTGATCAGGCACGCACAGGCCCTAGAGATCGCTCACAAGGTCGATACTGTAGTCTTGGACAAGACCGGCACGCTGACCACTGGAAAGCCCGTTGTGACCGACCTAGTGGTCTCTGGTGCTGCTGGGTCTTCTGAGCAAGAGTTACTATTCCTGGCTGCGTCCGCCGAGCGTGGCTCCGAACATCCCCTGGGCGAGACCATCGTCATCGAGGCCCAAAGCCGGGGACTGACGTTGGAGCCTGCGTCAGGGTTCCAGGCGATACCTGGCCGGGGCATCTCGGCCCAGGTCAACGGGCGCATGGTCCGATTCGGCAACCTGGCTTTGATGGAAGACTCCGAGGTGCCACTGAACGGATTGGCGGAACAGGCTTCGGATCTGGCGGCCCAGGGGAAAACACCTATGTTCTTGGCCTGTGACAACCGGGCCATGGGGCTGATCGCCGTGGCTGACACGGTGAAACCGGAGGCGTATGAGGGGTTGGCCAGGCTGCGGCGGATGGACCTGGAAGTTGTGATGTTGACCGGCGACAAAGTCCAGACTGCCCACGCCATCGCGGGACAGTTGGGCGTGGAACGTGTCGAGGCTGAGGTGCTTCCCCAGGACAAGGCTGCCGTGATCATGCGGCTGCAGGCCGAAGGCCGCGTGGTGGCGATGGTCGGCGACGGCATCAACGACGCCCCTGCGCTAGCCCAGGCAGACGTTGGACTGGCTATGGGCACCGGGACCGATGTCGCTATAGAGTCGGCGGATATCACTTTGATGCGTAGCGATTTAAATGGCGTGGCCACGGCCCTATACCTGAGCCGTCAGACTATCCGCACAATCAAACAGAATCTTTTTTGGGCATTTTTCTACAACGTGATGCTTATTCCAGTGGCCGCCGGGGCGCTCTACCCCGTCTTCCAGGGGGTAGGCGGCGTGCCCGGCAGCCTGGACTTTTTCTTTGGTGAACAGGGATTCTTGAATCCGGCTTTGGCCGGGTTGGCCATGGCGTTTAGCTCGGTAACCGTGGTTAGCAATTCACTGAGACTGAGGCGGGCCAAAGTATAGCCTGCCGAAAGGCGAGCAACTGTTAGGCGACTCGATCAAAGGACAACAGAGGAGGCGAGAATGGCGACAGCGATAGACCCAATCTGTCAGATGGATGTGGACACCGACAACCCGCCCGGAGGGCAGAGAGAATACGAGGGTACGATCTATTACTTCTGCGCTCCCGGCTGCAAGGTGGCCTTTGACAAAGAGCCGGAGAGGTATGTGTCTGAAGCTCGCGACCATGAGGAGCATGATGAGCACGAGGGCCACGAACATGATGGCCGTGAGTCACATGATGAATCTGCTGCTGACGAGGGCCATGGTCACGATCACGGTCCTGGCGGCCACAGCCACGGGCACCACATGCCGGAAGCGCCCGCCGAGACCGCACCAATGGCCAGCAGGCCCGGTTTCTTTGCCCGTTTGTTTGGCAAGAAATAACGGCTGATGGCTTTGTAGAAACCCGGGTGGGCCGAGGCGGGATCCTTTGACGGGCTCAGCGCGAGCGGGGTTGGTGGAGGCTGATCGAAATGTCCTAGGCTACGGCTCCGTGGCAGCGTTTGTACTTCTTGCCGCTGCCGCAAGGGCAACTGGCGTTGCGCCCCACTTTTGTTCCGATGGCCACGGGTGATGACGAGCGGTTGGCGTCATTCACGGCCTTCATGGGGCTTTCTTTAGGAGTCGCTGCCGCAGACCGGCGCCCGGTCTTCTGGGCGGGTTGCTGGCTGAGCATCGCATGGAACACAGTGTGCACAACCTCAGTTTCTATTGCCACCTGCAGGTTGCCGAACATCTTGTTGCCTTCCGACCGGTAGACCACTAGCGGGTCACGCTGACCGTATGCCTGCAGTCCGACTCCGGTGCGCAGGTTCTCCATGGCCGTCAAATGCTGCACCCAGTGGCTGTCGATGGCCCGCAGCAGCAGCAACCGTTCAATGGACCGCGCCTGTTCTTCGCCCACATCGCGTTCTCGGGCCTCATAGACCGTCTCGGCGAAGTCGGCCAGAATATCATCGATCTGTTCGCGACTCCATTCGTAGATCTGGTCCTCGGTGGCCAGTTCTGGAGGCAGTGGGCAAATCTGACGTATCTCCTCAATCAGGCCGGCGGGGTTCCAGTTGTCGATGTGTTTTCCAATTAGATGGTGGTCCGCCGCCGCCGCGAACTCCCGCCGCAGCATTTCGACGAATTTTTGCTCGAGCGACTCGCCGCTCAGGGCTTCGAAGCGGTCCTCGTAGATGACCTCCCGCTGTTTGTTGAGGACATCGTCATAATCCAGGAGGTGTTTTCGCATGTCAAAGTGATAACCTTCCACTTTAACCTGGGCGCTGCCGATGGACTTGGTGATGATCTTGTTCTCAACCGGGGTTTCTTCGTCCAGACCGGCCCAGCCCATGATTGATTTGATTCGGTCGCCGCCGAACCGCTGCATCAGCTCATCTTCCAGGGAAACGTAGAACTGGGAACTGCCCGGGTCGCCCTGGCGTCCGGCGCGTCCCCTTAGCTGGTTATCGATGCGGCGGGCGTCGTGGTGTTCCGTGCCGATAACATAAAGACCGCCAAGTACAACCACCTGTTTGTGCTCATCTTCCCAGCCATCTCGGTCATTATCGCTTCCGCCTAGCACGATATCGGTGCCCCGGCCGGCCATATTGGTGGACACGGTTACGGCGTCAATGCGGCCCGCTTGGGCAACGATGGTGGCCTCGTGCTCGTGGTTCTTGGCGTTCAACACCTGGTGCGGCACGCCCCGTTTCCTCAGGCGATCGCTCAAGTATTCGGAGTCTTCTACCGAAGTGGTGCCGATAAGCACCGGCTGGTGGCTATCATGCAGGGTCGCGATATCCTCAACCACCACGTTCCATTTCCCGTCTCCTGTCTGGAAAACTAGGTCTGGGTTATCTTCCCGGGACATGGGCAGATTGGTGGGCACCGCCACAACCTCCAGCCCGTAGATCTTGTAGAACTCATCTTGCTCGGTAAGAGCGGTACCGGTCATGCCCGACAGCTTCTGGTAGAGGCGGAAATAGTTTTGCAGGGTGATGGTGGCGTAAGTGATGCTCTCACGCTGTATCTTGACGCCCTCTTTGGCCTCAACTGCTTGATGCAGACCGTCGGACCACCGGCGTCCGGGTTGCAGACGACCGGTGAAATCGTCGACGATGACCACTTCGCCGCCCTGCACCACGTAGTCTTTATCGCGGATCTTGTTGATCTCCGCGGTCAGAGCATTCTCCATGTAGTGGACCTGGTGGTAGTTCTCCGGGTCGTATAGGTTGTCGGTATTGGTCCATTTCTCCATCTTGGAGATGCCGTCGACGGTCAAGGAGATGGCCTGGGTGCGTTCGTCGATGGTGAAATCAGTCTCACCTTCCAGCCGGGTGACCAACTTGGCGAAGCTCTGGTAGAGCTGCACCGGCTCTTCTGCCGGGCCGCTGATGATTAAGGGGGTTCGGGCTTCATCAATGAGGATGTTGTCGACCTCGTCGACGATGGCGTAGTTCAGGTCCCTCTGCACCCGGTTGGCCTTGTCAAGCGCCATGTTGTCACGGAGATAGTCGAAGCCAAATTCGTTATTAGTGCCGTAGGTGATATCAGCCTGATAGGCCTCTAGACGCGAGACAACCCGGAGAGATTCCATGCCGGCAGGAGCATCGGTTACCTCAGGGTCGTACATGTAGCTGACGTCGTGTTGCAGGCACCCGATGGTCATGCCCAGGGCATGGTAAATCTGGCCCATCCAGACCGGGTCGCGGCGGGCCAGATAGTCGTTGACAGTGACCACGTGGACGCCTCTGCCTTCGAGTGCGTTGATATAGACAGCCAGGGTGGCGACCAGGGTTTTGCCTTCCCCGGTCTTCATCTCGGCGATCTGGCCCATATGAAGGACCAACCCGCCGATGAGCTGGACGTCGTAGTGTCGCTGTTTCAGGGTGCGCTGCGCTGCTTCTCTCACGGTGGCGAACGCCTCTGGGACTATGCCGTCCAGCGTTTCACCTTCGGACAGCCGCGAACGGAACTCCTCGGTCATCGCCCGGAGTTCCTCGTCGGTCATCTTTTGGAATTCCGGCTCTAGCTCGTTGATGTCTGTGACGAAGGGAGTTAGCTTTTTTAGCGCTTTTTCGTTTGGGTCGCCAAGCACTTTTTGGAGAACGGAAACCATGTATTGTCGGACCTCGTGTATTGGAGCCTGAGGCTGGCAGGCACGGCAGACCCAATTCTATTGTATCCAAAGCCGTAAGTAGTTGCACGCCCTTGCGGCCCATTTCACCCGTGGGGAGGCGTTTCTCAGACCAGTTCTTTCAGTCCGGAGATTCCAGTCCGACGCATCCAGTCCTCGAGTTCCGTCAAGATACGCCAGGGCGCTGACAATCCAACTAAGTTGGCGCTGCCTATCTGTACGGCGGACGCGCCTGCTAGAATGTATTCGGCCGCATGCTCGCCGGAGAAAATTCCGCCGACTCCGATGATCGGCACATCCACCACCTTGGAGACCTGGTAGACCAAGGCCATCGATATGGGGCGAAGACCGGGGCCGGAGAGGCCGCCGGTAATATTTCCCAACACCGGCTTGCGGGTTGTGGTGTCGATGCGCATGGCCGGCATGGTGTTGCAGATGGTGAGGGCGTCGGCCCCGGCGTCAACTGCCGCTTTGGCAACTTCCGTAATGCTGGGGACGTTGGGCGCCAGCTTGGCAAGCACCGGCAGGTCCGTTTCGGCCCTTACCGCCGCAACCGCCTGAGCCGTGAGGCCGGCGCTGTGGCCGAAAAGGGACCCGTCTTCCACATTGGGGCAACTGAGATTGAGTTCGATGGCCTGGAACCCGGTCCCCTGGTTGGCCATGGCGGCCATCTCTCCGAATTGTTCAGCGGTATCGGAGGAGAAGCTCAGGATACAGGTGGCGTTCCATTGATCCCAGGTAGGAGTAACATCCCGAATTCCGGCTTCGATGCCGGGGTTGGTGAGTCCGATAGCGTTGAGGAACAGAAGATCGCCGGCGTCCCAAGCCTCCCGGTAAGACTGGGGGTACCACCTGGGCTCCGGGTTGCCTTCCCTGGGCAGGCGGGTGAACGTTTTGGGGACGACTGCGCCCAATTTGCCCAAATCCATATCTTTGGTGATGCCTTTGCCGTAACCGTCGTAGCCGAAGGTCCCGGAAGCGATCATCACCGGATTGGCTAAGCGCAGATGATGGGGGCTGTTGGGGGCCAGATCTACTGATAAGTCCAGCCCTTGAACAGGCTCCGGTCTATTTGTCTCCCTCACCATCTGTGGCGATGCTTGGTTCGCCGTTCCCCTCCGCATCCTCTTCTCCAAGAGCCGTGCCTGCACCGTTCGCGCCGGCATCGGCTAGGTCCAAGTCCTTGCCCTCTTCTGCGTCGAGTTCATCTTCTGGGGCCTCTTCGAGAGGGTCGTCGCTGTTCTCTTGATCATCATCGATCGACATCTCCGGAGACTCGTGGTCCGCTGCCTTTTCTTCACCTTCGCCTTCGTTGTCATTGGTAAAGATATTGAGTCCGGGGGCATCGTCGTCATTATCGTTCGGCTGTTCGAAGGCACCATTGGCAGCGCCGTCTTCGCCTTCGGACGCACCCAGCCAACCTCCAGGGGACACTGCTTCGATTTCTGGCAATGGTTCGGGCTTTAACAGCTCCGCCATTCCGGGAATCTCGACCCGGGCAGGGATGAGCCTGCCGATGATGACGTTCTCTTTCAGTCCCTGGAGCCAGTCCTGTGCTCCACTCACCGCCGCTTGGGTCAGCACCCTGGTGGTCTCCTGGAAGGAGGCCGCGGACAGGAAACTGTCGGTCAGCAAAGATGCCCTGGTGATGCCCAGCAATATGGGCTTGGCGGTGGTGGGTTCTCCACCCTCAGCCAGCACCTTGGCGTTCTGGTTTTGGAACTGGAATTTGTCGACCATTTCGCCGGGTATAAAATCTGAATCTCCAGTGGACTCCACCTGTACGCGGCGGAGCATCTGCCGGAGAATTATCTCAATGTGCTTATCATGAATCGCCACACCCTGCGACTGATAGACCTGTTGGACTTGGTCGACCAGGTAACTTTGCAGGTCGTCTTTGCCGCGGATGTGGAGGATATCATGGGGGTTAAGCGGCCCGCTGATCAGCGGTTCGCCGGCCATGACTGTATCGCCGTCTTTGACCAACATGTAGGAAGACGCGAGGATCAGGTGCTCGCGGACCTCCACGTCGTCCCAGACTATGGAAATGACCCCGGAGTCGATCTCAACCCGGCCTCCAATATTGGCGACAACTTGTTCGATGGACTCGCCTTCACCGGATTGGGCGGCCTCTACCGCGTCTTCGGCGGCTTTCTTGATGGCGGCCTTGGACTTCCTGCCCTTGAGCGCGGGCATGGCCGTGGCCAGCACCGTTCCCGGTTCCACGATTTCTCCCTCGTCCACCAGTATCAGGCCGTCTTCTGGGGCCAAGTAGTCTTCGCGGAACTCTTCTTTGCTGACAATTCGCAGGCGGCGGCCTTCTTCGTCCGCCTCCAGCTCAACTACGCCGTCGATGTCGGCCAAGATGGCCGCGCCCTTGGGTACGCGGGCCTCGAAAAGCTCCTCTACCCGGGGCAGCCCGCTAGTGATGTCGAGACCGGCGATACCGCCGGTGTGGAACGTACGCATGGTCAACTGGGTGCCGGGCTCGCCGATGCTCTGGGCGGCGATGATGCCGACGGCTTGCCCCATCTCCACGGTTATGCCGGTGGCGGGCAGCAGGCCATAGCAAGCCTGGCACACGCCTCTGCGGCATTCGCAGGTCAATGGTGAGCGCACTGCAACCTCTTTAATCTCTGCGTCGACCAAGGTTTGGCCGATCTCAAGGTCGATCATCTGGTTGCGTTCGACTAATATCTCTCCGGTGTCAGGGTGGGCTATCGGGGCGGCGGAAAGCCTGCCGTTGACCCGCTCGGGAAGGGTCTTGCCGGTCTCGTCTTCGGGGCGAGGGACGACCCAGTAGGAATCGATGGTCCCGCAGTCTTCTTCCAGGATGATCATCTCTTGGGCGATATCGATCAAACGTCGGGTCAGGTAACCGCTGTCGGCGGTCCTGAGAGCGGTGTCGGCCAGGCCTTTGCGGGCTCCGTGGGTGGAGATGAAGTACTCCAGGGCGGTTAGACCCTCACGGAAACTGGATTTGATCGGTAAGTCGATGATCCTCCCCTTGGGGTTGCTCATCAGGCCGCGCATCCCCGCCATCTGTTTGATCTGGGAGATGTTACCTTTGGCTCCTGAAACGGCCATCACGGCGATGCCGCCGTAGTTGGGTAGTTCTTCCTCCACGAACTCCGTGGTCCTGTCCGAAGCTGCGGTCCATGCGTCCACCGTTTTCTCGTAGCGCTCCTCCTCGGATATGAGACCCGAAAGGAACTGGTCTTCGAAGTTGTTGACCAATGCAGTGGTTTCTTCCAAGACTTGCGGTTTCTTGGCTGAAACCTGGATGTCGTTGATGGCGATAGTTATTCCGGACGTGGTGGCATAATGGAAACCCAAGTCCTTAACGCCGTCCAAGACCTCGGCGGTCTCGTCGTTGGTGAGGGTTCGGTACAGGTCGGCTGTCAGATCTTTCAGCGACCCCCGGTTCATCAGGACGTTCTGGTATCCAATCTTCGCGGGCAGAATCTCGTTGAATATCATCCGGCCCAGGGTGGTCTCGATCCATTCGCCGTCGTAGTTACGAACCTCGCGCACCTGAATGGGTGCGTGCAGGTCGATGAGGTCTGACGCATGAGCGATACGGGCCTCGTCGAAGTCGTTGAATTTACTGCCGGCGCCGGAGCTGTTTTCCCGGATTTCCGTCAGGTAGTAACAACCCATCACCATGTCTAAGGTGGGCGCCACCAGCGGGTCTCCGGATGCGGGCGACAGCATGTTGTGGGTGCTGAGCATGATTTCTTTCGCTTCCAGCACCGCCATGCGGGACAATGGCACGTGGACCGCCATCTGGTCGCCGTCGAAGTCTGCGTTGAATGCGGAGCAAACCAGCGGGTGAATCTGGATAGCGTTGCCCTCGATGAGCACGGGCATAAAGGCTTGGATGCCCAGCCGGTGCAGCGTGGGGGCGCGGTTTATCAGCACGGGGCGGTCTTTGATCACATCTTCAAGGATGTCCCAGACCTCCCCCCGGGCGCGCTCGACCATGCGCTTGGCGTTCTTGATGTTGGGCGCTATGCCCAGAATCACAAGGCGGTGCATGACGAAGGGCTTGAACAGCTCAAGGGCCATGCGTTTGGGCAAGCCGCATTCGTCCATCTTGAGCTCCGGGCCCACGACGATCACAGAGCGCCCGCTGTAGTCCACCCGCTTGCCCAGTAGGTTCTGGCGGAAACGCCCTTGCTTGCCGCGCAGTAGGTCGGACAGAGACTTCAGCTTGTGGTTGTGGCTGCCTTGGATGGGGCGGCCCCGACGGCCGTTGTCGATCAGAGCGTCGACGGCCTCTTGTAGCATTCGCTTTTCGTTTCGGATGATGATCTCTGGCGCCCCTAGAGACATGAGACGCTTCAGCCGGTTGTTCCGGTTAATCACCCGGCGGTAAAGGTCGTTCAGGTCGCTGGTGGCGAACCGCCCACCGTCCAATTGCACCATGGGGCGCAACTCGGGGGGCAATACCGGCAACACTGAGAGAATCATGTCCTCAACGCGGTTGCCGCTGTTCCGGAAGGACTCCACCACGCGTAAGCGTTTGATGGCTTTCTTCCGGCGTTGGCCGGACGTGGAATGCATCTCATTGACCAGTTGGTCTCTGAGGGCTTCTAGGTTGATGGTTTTCAGGATGGCCAAGATGGCCTCGGCGCCCATGTTCGCTTCGAACACATCGCCGTAAGCCTCTTTCAGCTCGCGGTAGCGGGTCTCAGCGATGAGCTTGTGGACCCTTAGGTCTTCCAGCTCGTCAGTAGCGGCCTTGAGTTGCTCCTCCAGTTGACCTTCTTCCGTGGCCAATTGGTCGATGACAGCATCGATCTCCGCCTGGATGGCGACTGGATCCATCTCCATTTCTGGCTCTGGAAGCAGGACGGGCGCGTCTTCTTCGTCACCGGCGTCATCAGTTGTATCGTCCGGTGCTTCTTCGGCGACGGTCTCTTCGACTAGGTCTTCGACGGCCTCTTCTTCAGAGCCTCCTGTGGTGGCTTCATAAACCGTTGCTTCGGCGCCGTCCAAGCGGGCTTTCAGCGCTTCAGTCCGGGCCTCGGCTTGCCGGCGCGCTTTCTTCAGTTCCAAGTCGAACTTGGCCTGTTCCAATTCAATGGCTTCCAGGCGCACGTCTTCGTCGACTGTCACAATGATGTGTTGGGCGAAGTAGAGCACCCGTTCCAGGTTCCTGGGCGACAAGTCTAACAGCAGACCCAACCGGCTTGGCGTGGTCTTACTGAACCAGATGTGCGCCACGGGGGCGGCCAAACGGATATGACCCATGCGCTCGCGGCGGACCTTGGAGCGGGTGACTTCAACTCCACAGCGGTCACAAATCACACCGCGGTAGCGAATGCGCTTGTACTTGCCGCAGAAGCACTCCCAGTCCTTGGTGGGTCCGAACAGCCGCTCACAGAAGAGGCCGTCCTTCTCCGGACGCAGAGTGCGGTAATTGATGGTCTCGGGCTTGGTTACCTCGCCGTGAGACCAGTTGAGTATCTGTTCAGGGGATGCAATGGAGATGCGGATCGCATTGAAGATAGCCCCTGGAGTTTCCGCCCTATCTACCATTCTGACCATTAAATCGTCTCCAGCGCCTGGAATAGATCGGTTTCATTTGAGATGCCCTGGGCCAGAGGCAGTCGTTTGTCTTCGTTCAGCAACTCAATAGCTAGACCCAGACTCTGGAGCTCCTTGAGTAATACGTTGAACGATTCTGGCACACCCGGTTGGCCGATGGATTCACCCTTGACGATGGCTTCATAGGTCTTTACACGCCCGGCGACATCATCGGACTTGACCGTCAGAACTTCTTGCAGGTTGTAGGCCGCGCTATAGGCTTCCAGAGCCCAGACTTCCATCT
>UINC01000330.1_pt1 | contig 15090 bp, 13 predicted proteins | sample 5385821 | NCBI WGS metagenome assembly UINC01 (sample SAMEA4666929, study PRJEB26691) | marine metagenome | isolation source: Pacific Ocean | place: Pacific Ocean | collected 2011-10-13 | reverse complement strand
TATGATGGTATATCTTCAGGTGCATATGGGTATGCCATGGATCCAAACACACCAAATCCAGGAAATGAATTTGGATTAGTCGCTACACAATTACTGGATTCTCCAAGGGCAACAGTGCCTGTAGATTTGGATAATGATGGCACAATTGACATTTTTCCAGGTGAACCATTAAAAATGACGGATTGGCACTGGTTGGATTGGTATGCCCGCCCTGGTGTGACGCACCCTGAAAGTCTCTCCGGAGATTGCTATGCGGGAACACCAGGATGTCCCCAAGCCAGGAATAAGGAAGAACTATTCTATAAACTCATGGTTGGGGATACAGCAAATTTGAGTGATAATGAAAACGCCTGGCATTTCCACACGGACCATCCTGGTACAGATTTGGGTTCTGAACTCAATCCGCACTTTGATTCCTTGGAAGGGATAGAGGAAGAGCCCTTATTTCAAAGACCACCTGATGGTGTTGATCCACTTATTCTTATGAACTGCGGTCCTTTTGATCTACCTGTGGGTCGTGAAGTTCCCTTTTCTTTTTGCATTATCTTTGGTCAGGATGAAGATGATTTGATCAACAATGCTAAATTTGCGCAAGCCATGTATAATTCACGATACCAAGGATTTACACCACCAACTCGCCCCACAGTGCATGCAGTACCCGAATACGAGAAAGTTAAGTTGTATTGGAATAATGTTGCAGAATCTTCGGTAGATGTTGTGACCAGTTATGCGGATTTTGAAGGGTATAAAATATATAGGAGCTTAGACGGAGGAGAGACTTGGGGATCAGCAAATGATATGATCTACGATACGGATGGTGTTTTCGTTGGGTGGCGCCCTTTTAAACAATTTGATCTTTCTGCCGCAATGGATTCTTTACATTGCATTTATCAATTAGATGAAAACTGTGAATCAGATGGGATTCGCGGGCATTCTATTAAAGGGCAAGATCCATACTTTCCGTGGTTCAGCCTTGGAGAAGACACGGGTTTTGATATGATACGCCTGAGCGAGCCCTATGTGGCTGAAAGTGATACATTTTGGTACATGTATGAAGACGATGCAGTTACTAACGGTGTGGAGTATACCTATTCTGTTGTGGCCTATGATATGGGTGTGGAGCCACCTTATGAAATAACTTACCATCAAGTAGGGGTTGGTCAGTATGAAACTGTGATCGATACAAATTATTCAAATCCCGATAAATGGGCAGATCCGGATGGCTATGCATCTATCCAAAATTCAAAAGGGACAACCATTTTAGATCGGAATTTTGTCCAGACTTATCCTGGTGTTACACCTGAAACCAATTTGAATCATGTAGGTGTTGTACCAAATCCGTATTTCGTAAGATCAAAATTCAAAGAAACAAAACATTTAAGACAGATCCGCTTTACTAATTTGACAAAAAGTTGTACTATCAAAATATTCACCATTACCGGCGAACATGTAAGTACCATTGAACATGAAAGTGAAAGTTCCGGTAATGCATGGTGGGATATGAGAACTGTGAATAATCAGGAGGTGGCACCTGGGCTTTATATTTTTCATGTGATGGAAAAGGATGGTCAAAGCCAAGATTCATTTATAGGGAAATTTGCGGTTATTCGATGAAATATCTTTTAATTATACTTTTTTTCTCAACTATTCTCATATCCCAAACTAAACCTATCCAAGGAAGTGTTATTGATGAGAAAGGAGACCCTCTATTCAATGTAAATGTTGTGTCAAAACCATCTAATACTGGTACTCAATCGGATGATAAGGGTGAATTTATTTTTGAAATTCCCATCGGTGACCAACAAATAATCCTAGATCATATTGGATACGAACAGGAAACATTAAATGCCATTCTTTTCAAAAATGGTACGAGCGTGACTTTAACGCCAAAAGTCCTAGAATTGAAACCGTTAGATGTCACAGGGGCAGGGCGAGAACAGTTTAGTCCATTTGAAACTAAGAATAGCGTTATTATCCTGGATACAGAAGAATTGGCTGTCAGAGGATTTGTAGATATTGGAGATGCATTATTCTCGGAGCAATCTATCGTTATGAATGAAACGATGAATGGACAAAAGTCAATTTCAGTTCGTGCATCAGCACCTGAAGAAATGATCTATCTCTACGACGGAATTCGTATCAATACCCTAGGCGATCCATTATTGGATTTGTCTATTTTTTCAGCATCGGGGTTCTCCGGTATAGAACTGGTAAAAGGTGGACATGAAAAAGCATTATCATCATCCGGTACTATTAATTTTATACCAAAATTGACTTATGGCTCTAGCGCATCATTTACCCAGCAATTTGGAACTTACAACTACGGTGGATTTGATGGGTTTGGATCCATAGGGTCTTCACTAGTCTCATTGAATGGTGGCATAGGTGAAGGGCAATTTTCACAAATTTATGTTGATGCAGAGAAACCTGAAATAACAACGAGCCATCAGCGACAGTTTGGACATCTTGGCATTAAGAATCGTTATAACCTTGAATTTCGATTTATGGGATTCAAGAATGGGAAACAATTCCAAAATGATCGTACCGGCAATTCTGTTTCGATTGATATGGAAAACATTATCGGGAAAATGATTCATTCAAGTCCAATTGGGGGCGAGATCATATTTTTTGGATTATTTCAAAATAATTTGGGCAGTGAGTTCACGAATTTAGATACCATTAGTAAGGAAGATTTAAATAATGGTTTAGGTTTTTCTTTTGGAAAACCCATTCGGAGTGCAATGGTCAAATTTAATGGAGAAACTAATTATTTATCATCAAACTGGGTTATCGATACTTTAACTTTTATTACAAAAAGAGTTAATTCCATTTTCACCGGATCATTTGAATTGGTGCAACCGGAAAGGGACCAAGGTATTCAATTGAAGGATGTAAAGATAGTTTTAAGCAAGCATCTTATTTCTGATACACCTGATTCATCCTTTGATGAAATAATGGATACGGAGACCTGGGATGAATCAAGTTCAATGTTTACAGGCTCAATCGTTAGTATTATGTCTCAAAAGCGGATCATGCTTTATACAAATCTAGGGAATGTATTTCGCCTACCAAGTTTAAATGAAAGATTTTCAAATCATATTCGTTCCACTAACCAGGGTACTATCGGGTTGATGCCGGAATATAAAAATCAATTTGAAATGGGAATCAAAATTGAGAATGAAAATGACAATGAAAAACCATACTATGCAATAAACATATCAGGATTTAATTACCACTATTCGAATAAGATAAAACAAATCCAACTGACTGGTGTCCCCATTCAGTTTCCAATTAATTATGGTGAAGCAAGTCTGTCAGGTTTTGACTCAAATTTGTCATTTAGTTCCAAAACAAAATGGTTCAATTTCTCATCTTCCTACGCCTATTATCTTTTTTCGGATCCAATGGCATTCCAACTACAACCGGATAAAATGGTGCGCAATAAAATAACTTTAAAAATAAGATGGTTTCAACTAGATCTTATCCACCGTTCAGAAAGCGCCCGCCAAGTAACATCCATTAATTCGACAGGGGAATTTCTTGATAATAGACTTGATGCGATTAAAACCTACGATGCCAATTTATCTTTAAAATTAAAGTTTCGAGATTATAAAGGAACAATCAGTTTTTCGGGAAAAAACCTGAATAATGAATCACAGGAATTGAATGGAATTTCCCTTTTTGACCAAAGATATTATCTGAATCTTGGACTTTCATGGAAATAAAGAACAAAACAATCATTTTCCTGTTAATCTCGTTATTTTCCTGCACATCCAATCCGTTTTGGGATGACTCTAGTACAGTAGAAATGAAAATAACTGGGAAAGTACTAACCGAGAATAACCAAACCAATGTTCCCGTTTCAGTTTGGTTGGAAACATTTGATCTATATACAACTTCGGATTCCGGCGGTTATTTTTCATTTTCCATCACAAATTCTCAAACACCAACCGGAAGTATGAATGGGCCTGTAAATCTATATTTCTTTATTCATAATTACGAGTTGGATTCGGTCACTGTTTATTTTACCAATGGCATGCTTTCTAAAGAGCAGACCGATTTTTCTGAAGATGGAGAATTGCTAAACCCGGTGGAAATGAAAAAAATCCTATCAGGAGAGGTTATACTTCACTTTAACAAAAATTCAATTCAAACCCGAGATACTTTACGGGTATCTTTTAATCTTGAAACCCATTCAGCCGTTTCAATAGATACCTACAAATATATTTTACAAGAGGACAGTTCTGATTTCCATTCGGGGTTATTTTTCAGGTCGCTGACAGATAATGAGACTGTTACTATTTATCGTTTCAGTGGAACTGATCAATTTGGAAATAGTGTGGAAGACCAATTACGAAATTTGACCTATGAAAAGAATGAATCTATTACATGGACATACTACCTGCTGAGTGATAGTCTAAATTTATCATCGGGTGATTATGAAGTATTGCCTTATTTATTGATCAGACACGATCAAATTCCCATTGGACTCATTGAAGCGCATGGAGGAGACTCAGCGCTTACTTTATCGGCATATTTTTTAGATTTGCCATTTGATATTTTACCTGATACACTTCAAATCAATTAATCAAAGAATATTTGAATATTTTTATTCCAAGGATTTAAAGAGATGTCATAAGTTACTAGGCTTATTTTTATTAATTATTGGAGGACTTATGTCTGAAAACGTACACAAATTTACCGATCAAAATTTTGATTCAGATGTCTCTCAATCAAATATTCCAGTATTAATTGACTTTTGGGCTACTTGGTGTGGACCCTGTAAAGCTATTGCGCCTGTGATTGATGAAATTGCAGGAGAATATAATGGAAAAGTCAAAGTTGGAAAGGTTGATGTGGATCAAAACCAAGATACTGCCATGAAATATGGTGTAAGAAGTATTCCCACACTTCTTATAATGAAAGATGGGAAAGTTGTAAATCAAATTGTTGGTGCTGTCCCTAAAGGGAATATCACTACAATGTTAGACGAAATTATTTAATTAGGAAACGAAAAGGGAAATGAAGCGGAAGGTCATTATTATTGGCTCTGGACCTGCGGGACTTACTGCAGCTATTTATGCGGCGAGGGCAAACTTAGAGCCCCTAGTCTTCGAAGGCACCCAACCTGGCGGCCAGCTCACCATTACAACGGATGTTGAAAATTATCCAGGATTCCCTAATGGAATCATGGGACCGGATATGATGGATGAATTCAGAAAACAAGCACAACGTTTTGGCGCTGAATGTTTATTTAAAACAGTGGATAAAGTGGATTTTTCTGAACGTCCATATAAAGTATGGGCCGATGGCAATGAATATTCCGCAGAAGCGATCATAATTTCAACCGGCGCCACTGCTCGGCTTCTTGGGCTCGAATCTGAGTCCGAATTGATGGGGCATGGTGTGTCAGCCTGTGCTACTTGCGATGGTTTTTTCTTTCGAGATAAAAAAGTGCTCGTAGTGGGTGGCGGTGATTCAGCCATGGAAGAGGCCACATTTTTAACCAAATTTGCGTCCGAAGTTGTTTTAATTCATCGAAGAGACGAATTTCGTGCATCCAAGATCATGATTGATAGAGCTTTGGCAAATCCGAAGATATCAGTTGAGTACAATTCAAACGTAGATGATATCATCGGTACGAAAGAAACAGGTGTTACGGCAGTCAGGTTGAAAGATACAATTTCAGGTGCAAAACGAGATGTCGTATGCGATGGAATCTTTATGGCAATTGGCCATATACCTAACACGCAATTGTTCAATGGATCCATCGATTTGGATAATGCAGGTTATATCATTACAAACTCAGATACTACTTATACTAATTTAGAAGGGGTATTCGCTTGTGGTGATGTACAAGACCATGTTTATCGACAAGCTGTAACTGCTGCAGGTACGGGATGTATGGCTGCAATTGATACAGAACGTTGGCTCGAACAGGAAACTGAGTAATCGCTTAATATATTTTCCCTTTTCCTCATGGGCAATAGCCTAAAAAGGAAAAGATAATGGCACAAACAAAAAGATTGATATTTAATGTCAATGGCTTGGAAAAATCCTATGGTTCATACCAGGCATTAAAGATTGGAAAACTCGAAATTCACCCTGGAACAATCTATGGTATTGTTGGAACTGTAGGCAGTGGGAAATCATCACTTTTAAATATTCTTGCCGGTGTTGAAAAACAGTCAGCTGGTACTGTCCTGTATGATGATAAACCCTACCAGACAAACTGGTTAGGAAAGATCATTTCTCACGATGAAGTTTTCTATTCCAATAATTCTGAATTGGGTGCATCCAACCAAACTGTTTCAAACTATGTAGCACAAAAATTCGGAAAGAAAAAAAATGTGATAGAGAACAGATACTTTAATGGGGGAAGTTTCAGTAATCTATGGAGCCGGAAGATTGGAAAAATTTCCCAGGGTGAACGCCATTGGCTGGGGATGATCTTTGCCTGTGAAACAGATCCACGGATTTTATTGATTGATGACTATGGTGTATTTTTCAACACGAATATGGAAAAGGAATTCCGAAATCAACTTACTAAAATGAATCGAACTCTTGGTACGACACTTGTTTTGTCTTCACCAACTGATGTCCATTTGAAAAATTTCGCTTCCGTTTTGATCTATTTAGACAATGGACATATTTCTAAGATTAGGCCCGGAATTTCCAGGAAACCGCAAAGGAATCAAAATAATCGAAGTAACAGGAACACTCGGAATCGTAGTAAGAGCAAAAATAGAAAGAGACAGTAAAAATAGTTTTATCGTTCAATGATTTTTACTAACCTTCCAAGATTAAATCATTCATCAGATACTAATAATGAACATAAATGTCACTTCACTCCTAAATTCATTTACTGATAAGCATATTCTCGTTATCGGGGATGTGATGTTAGATAAATATATTTTGGGAAGCGTCGATCGAATTTCACCGGAAGCGCCGGTTCCGGTTGTACATATTGAAAAGACCGATCACCATTCTGGTGGTGCTGCCAATGTGGCTCGTAATATTCACGGACTGGGAGGGAAGGGGACTCTCATAGGATTGGTTGGGATGGATGACAGCGGGAAACAGCTTAAATCTATCCTGTCCAAGGACGAAGGAATCGCCTGTCAATTGTTGGCCGAAGTTCAACGGAAGACCATTGTAAAAACCCGGATTATTGCCCAAGGGCAACAAGTGGTGAGGTTAGATCGAGAAAATATTACTGTACCCTCTGATGATACAGTAGAATCTCTAAAACAGGCTATATCAAATTCGCTGGATGATATGGATGGTGTGATCCTACAAGATTATAATAAAGGTGTTTTTACAAAAGGTCTTATTCAATGGATCATGGAACAAACTCGTGAGAGATCTATACCTGTTTATGTTGATCCAAAAAAGCATCATTTCTCATTTTATTCTGGTGCTCGCTTGTTTAAGCCAAATTTGTCAGAATTTTTTACCGGAATAGATGATGAAACCGATTTAGAAAAAGCAGGCGAATCTTTTCGCTCGAAACACGGATTTGATTTGCTAATGGTGACGCAAGGAGAAAAAGGAATGTCCCTTTTTTCGAAAGATAAATTTTACCAGATTGCTACGAAAGCCAGGGCTGCTCATGATGTGTCTGGTGCGGGAGATACGGTCATTGCTACTTTTGCTTTGAGTGATGTATGCGGTTGTCATCCAAATGACTCTGCCTGGCTTGCCAACTTAGCTGCTGGAAGAGTTTGTGAGGAAGTTGGTGTAGTCCCAATTGATACGAATTCTTTGATGGAAATTGTTAACCACCATCATGATTGAGTTTCAATTGAATGATGTTTCGTTTCCTACTCTTTTTTCTATTTTTTACTCAACTTTCTCAACTGATCGGCCAACCCGATTCTCGGTTTCGCCCATTTGATTGGGTTTTGTACAGAGGCGCTGGCTCTATATCATCTATAACGGAAGGATTCACCTTTGCGTATATTGGTACTGAAATGGGTGGATTAAAACGGTTCAATTTATATAGTAATAATTTTGAAGAGCCTATTACTACTGCTCAAGGACTTAAAGATAATCAAGTGACAGCCACTCATTTTGATTTGGGTACAGGACTGATTTGGGTTGCATCACCGCACCACGTGCAATATTCATTTTCTAGAGAAGGCGATTGGTATGCCAAAGAACTTCAGAATTTAGGACTTTCACGAAATGATAGGATTAATCGCATTGGATCCAGCACTAATTATATTTGGCTTCAGGCAAGATCGTCTTATGTAAAACTGGATCACTCTTCCGGCATTTTAGTGGGGATTTATCCAACGCCGGACGAATTAGATATTCATTGGAGCAGTGGACAATATGTTGGGCAATCTAATCTTCATGAAATATTCATGAATTATTCTGCTATGGATGGTTGGATTCTTAACGGAGATGAGTTTATTGACCCTTTAGGTCGTAGAGTAGAAATCACGACCGGAATGATAGCACGTCATGGTAATATATTTGCTGGCGGTGGAGATGGAACCTTTTTCCATGGTACAACAACCATGGAAACATTTTTCCCCTTGAAACTGGATATTTCTAATACGGATGTCGTTGGCTTATTCGATGATGGAAATTCCTTATGGATTGGGAGTTCTGATTTCGTTTCGTCCAAAGGCGTTTCATGGATAAACCCACAATCTAATGAATCCTTTGTTTATGAATTTGAAGGGACGATCAATATGAACCCAACTCCTGTATATTCTATACATGTCTCCGATGGTGAACTTTGGGCTGGTGGAAAGGAAATAATATTGGTTTATGATATGAAAGATGATTACTGGCGCACTTTAGGAGAGGAGCGTGGCGTACCATCTGGGGTAATTTGGGATGTACATGGTGATTCCAGTTATATCTGGATAGCTTCATCTGTTGGCCTTCGGCGAATTGAACGAGTTACTCGGCGAGAATCACCCATTGGGATTGAAAATCTTTTTTTTAATATCCCTATTTATGATATAGAAGGTGTGGATGATGATATTTGGATAGGTTCCAGATCGGGTGTATTTGTATTTAACCAACAGAATCCCCAGATTAGGCAGGCAAAGGATATTGGCAGAAAAGATTTCCCGGAATTATTGAACCGAATTACAGCAATAAAAGAGTTTGAACGTGTAGTCTATGTGGTGTGTGAGATGGGTATTGCTAAATTTGACTTGAAAGAACGTGTTTGGGAACTTATTTTCCCGTCCAGTATATATCATGCAAAGACTGTCTATTCTCTTACTGTTAATCAAAAACATATTTTCCTAGGCACTGAAAACGGATTGGTTCGGATCAATAAAAAAACAGGGTTTACACGGGAATATTCATTCCCTTTTATTGGACAGGTTAATGCAATGAATTTAGATGGAAAAACGCTTTGGCTTGGTTCATCTCAAGGTTTGGTAAAATTCAAATGGAAAAGAGATCTGTGATTAAAAATATTATTATATTCATTTTAGTTGTGTTAAGCAGCAACTTGAATGGCCAAAGTATTGGGCGATCAAAAAAAAATAAATCAAATGTTGAAAAATTTGTTTTGGTCCCATTTGCGGAGGCGATTCATTCAGATTCAATTAAAGTTGTCACTTTTATCGAAATTCCCTTTTATTCACTTCAGTTTGTGAAAGATGGAGATGAATTCAAAAGTGGATATCAGGCATCCATTGGAATAAAAGGGGAGAACAGTGAAGATTTAGGTCATCAGGTTTGGACAGATACCATTAAGGTCAGTAATTATTCCTCCACAAAATCTGGTATAAAAAATCGAAAACATTATTCGAATATTACTATTCCTGTAGGTGGAAAGTATAAAGTCATTGGAGAGTTACAGGATAATGACACGCGGAAAAAGGGTATCCGAGTAAAGAAACTAAATTTTAAAGAATATTCTAAGATACCTAAACTTATGCCGCCGATATTTTTATTGAATCTCGAAGGAGATTGGGGATTTGAAACAGGAAAAATTCCCACAAACGGATTTAGAGTCCGAGAAATAGGGGATGGTATAGACTTAAAAGTATCCGGTTTTGTTGATTCTGGTAAATTTGATGTGGATATTTATTTATCAAATGGAACTGCCATGGATTCACTCATGATGCAATTTTCAGGATATGGTGACTTAGGATATTTCAACGAAAATATATTTATCCCAGCCAATCAGTTAAAGTCTTTGAAAAATGATTTTAAAATCGTGCTGACTCAAAATGGCTCAACTGATATAAAAAAGACCGCATTTTCGACCTATAAACCAGGCATATCTAATTATGTTTATAATATTGATCTGGCTCTAAGGCAAATGAAGTATGTGATGACTAATGATGAACGGCTTCAATTAAAAAAGAAATCAAAAAAGGATAAGGAACAGCTATTTTATTCGTTTTGGAAGAGTAGAGATCCAACACCTGAAACAGAATATAATGAACTGATGGAAGAATATTATGGCCGTGTTTGGTATGCAAACGAACACTTTGATGCTTGGCAGCCGGGATGGGAAACGGATCGTGGAATGATCTATGTCCTTTTTGGTCCACCAGATGAAATTCAACGAACACATTCATCAACGTCCACGTCTTCATTGTATCAAACGTGGAGCTATTATAAAATCAGTAAACAATTCATTTTTAAGGATCTGAATGGTTTTGGGGATTTTCGGTTGGAAACACCATTTTTAGGAGCAGGACTATGATCCTTGAACGCTTTTCCCATAGCGGTATTCAGTCATTTAAGAAATGTCCGGCACAGTTCAAATTCCGGTATATTGATCAAATATATAAAAAGGATGAAGGAATTGAAGCATTTCTAGGAAAACGTGTCCATGAATCTATCGAATACCTGTACGAACTGGTCAAATCAGGTGTGATTCCAGTGGTGGACGAAATACTAAAAGTCCATAAATCACTTTGGAAAGAAAAATGGCATAAACGTATTGCCATCGTTTATCAGAATAAAACCGCTCGGGATTATTTTTATCTTGGAGAAGAATGCATCGCACGGTTTTATAGGCTTAACCATCCTTTTGGTGAACCAGTGATTGCAAATGAGCACGAAATGATATTTTTGTTGGGCGATGATGAAAATTATAAAATAAAAGGTATTGTTGATCGGATAGATCATGATGGTAAAGGCAATTGGGAGATTCATGACTATAAAACAGGAAAACGTGCATTATCTCAAAAGGCTGCAGACAAAGACCATCAATTAGCATTATACCAAATTGGCCTTATGGCAGAGGTTGAAAATATAAAATCCGTGACATTAGTTTGGCATTTTATTCAGCATGGTATAAAAGTAGAATCAAAAAGAACTAATGAAGACATAAGAAAAGTCATCAATGAAACTAAAAATTCTATCGATGAAATACGGGGAAAATTAAGTAATGGTGGGGAATTCCCTCCTAAAAAATCTATATTATGTAACTGGTGCTACTACTGGGAAGAATGTCCAACCCAATATGGCTCAAATCCCTATATCTAATCCTAAAATGACATCATTTACGAAAGATGAATACCTGGCAATTCAGGCAGCAATCCAGTCCAGAGATTTGGATGAATCTCACAAACAAGTATTGTCCAAATTGATCAAGACACCAGAAAAACATAATGGGGTAGCGGATCTTTATGTGGATGGTGCAGCTGACCTACATACTAAAACTGCTGGTATTGGTGGAGTCATTTCCATAAATGGCCAGGAAATTATGTCATTTTCAGAGCCTTTGATCGATAAAACCAACAATGAAGCCGAATATATGGCCATGATTAAAGGAGTTCATGTATCACTAGAATTAAATATAACAAATCTTGATATATATTCGGATAGTGAATTAATTGTCAACCAAATAAATGGTAAGTATAAAGTAAAAAACGACCGGATGAAACAATTGCATTCAAGTGTTATGTTTGAACTAAATCAAATGGATCATTGGTCCGTAGCCCATGTGAGACGAGAAAAAAATACTCGTGCTGATGCCCTTAGCAAAAATGGAATGCAGAAGGCACGGGAGAGTAAATAGTATAATTGTCCATTTATCTCGGCGAGATTTTCACTGTAAATTAGACGTTCTGTTTTGATTCTTCTATTAGAAATTGCACGCCATGACAACCATTAAATTCCCAAATTTAATCAACTGGATTTCCGGTGATGTTGCCATTGATTTGGGTACCGCAAATACCTTAATCTGGCTAAAGGGTCGTGGCATTGTAGTGAACGAACCATCGATTGTAACACGTAATGTTCATACTGATACGATTGTCGCAGTAGGGGATGAAGCCAAGGCAATGCTAGGGAGAACCCACCGTGAGTTGGAAACAATTCGCCCGCTGCAAGATGGTGTAATTGCTGATTTTAAAATGACCGATGGTATGCTCCAAGGGTTTATTCGAAAGATCAAATTGAACCGTCTTGCCCGCCCGAGAATGGTTATTTGCGTTCCATCTGGCGTGACAGAAGTGGAACGCCGTGCTGTAAAAGATTCTGGTGAACGCGCCAATGCAAGAGAAGTTTATTTGATAGAAGAACCAGTCGCTGCCGCCATCGGAATTGGATTGGATATAAGTAAACCTGTGGGAAACATCATAGTTGATATTGGTGGCGGAACGACTGAGATCGCTGTTATTTCATTAAATGGCGTTGTTACGAAAGAAACAATTCGAATTGCTGGAGACGAAATGGATGAAGCAGTTTTACAATGGTTTCGGAGTGAGCATAAACTCGAAATTGGTCTCGGTATGAGTGAAAAGATTAAAAAATCTGTTGGGTCAGCCATGAAGATGAATTCTTCCGATATAGCAGTGAAAGGACGTGATCTGGTTTCTGGTATTCCCAAAACAATTGAAGTATCATCGGATGAAATTCGCCAGGCTTTGAAAGATCCAGTGAATCAAATAGTTGAAGCGGTAAAACGGTGCCTTGAACAAACACCACCCGAACTGGCAGCAGATATTCTTGAAAGGGGAATTATTCTTGCAGGAGGTGGCAGTTTATTGAAAGGTATAGATCAAATTATACGAGAACGGACAAATATTCCAGTAAATGTTTCTGAGGATCCGTTGCTCTCCGTAGTTAGGGGAACAGGTATGGTTTTGGAAAACCTGAAAAAATATGAAGCTGTACTTTTGTAAGGGTGTATGCGAGGACTCTATCTTGCAATTGTTCGTAATAAAGATCATCTTCTTTTTGCCCTCGCTCTAGTCTTTTCCAGTTCCCTCTTATTAAATAGCGATGATCCCCGAATGCGTGTAATTCGTGGGAAAGCGATCGAGACAGTTGCATTCATCTCTTCACCTATGACCTGGGTGAAATCCCTTATGTTCCTAGAAGAAAAAAACCAACTTCTCAGGGAAAAAAATCTAGCCTTGTCTCTTCAAGTTGAATCAATGCTTAATCTTCAAAGAGAGAATGACCAATTATTGAATATGTTGGATTTTAAACGTCAGACTAAATTGATTCTTAAACCTGCGCGAGTCATAAATAAGGGAGTTCAATCTAATTTACTATCCATTGTGATTGATGCTGGTGAACGGGATGGTATTAAGCCAAACCAGGCTGTACTTACACCAAAAGGTGTGGTTGGAAAAACAATTGTGGCAGGAGAAACTGCTTCTATTGTTCAATTAATAACAGACGTGAACTATCGGTTAAGTGTTAGAATCTTACCTAGTGGAGCAACAGGCATTTTAAGATGGCTTGGAAAATCTGGAGGTCAGATTAGGGAAGTACAAAAAAATGTAGAGATTAATATTGGCGATAAGGTTATCACATCAGGATTCAGTGACATATATCCATCAGGCCTCCCCGTTGGTAAGGTTGTCGCTGTCAATGATGAACGAGGGAGTTTTCAAAAAGTTATCAATGTCAATTCACCCAATGATTTGAGCGCTTTTCAATTTGTTTTTATAATAATCGATGATTCATATGAAATGGACTGATTTTATTTTCTCGGGTTTATTAATTTGGCTCGCTCAATTATTGCTTGCAGATTTTTTATCTATAGGAACAATTAGACCGGATTTCCTTGTTATTCTAGTATTGTATTGGTCTATTAAATACGGTCGAACTACCGGAACAATTGCAGGTTTTTTGATAGGATTATTAATTGATCTCTCAGGGACAGCTTCATATTTCGGATTATCACCGTTGATTTATTCTGTTACTGGATATCTTGGTGGGTATCTCATGGGTACTTATTCACGATTAAATCCGATTTATTTTTCAATATCCTGGGTTGCAATTCTTATATTTCAATTTCTGATCTTTTGTGTGGTTCAATACCAAGATATTTGGATGATCAATCCGCAATTATTTTGGGCAAAATGGCTCGGTACAACAATTTATACTTTAAGTTTTGCGGGTATCCTCCAAGTGATATACCCTTTACATAAAATCAACTGATGTTAAAGGCTGAAAATATTGTCTCCTTCCGTCAATATTTGATTGCTATTGGAATAACTTGGTTTCTTATAATTGTTCTTTTGGTTCGATTCTTCCAGATACAGATTGTTGGTCATGATCGTTATCGAAAAAAGGCAAATACGAATCGTATCAGGAAAATTACGACCACCGCACCACGTGGTCTTATTCTTGATAGGAATGGGCAAATTCTGGTAGATAATCTTCCGACATATGTTTTAACTGCAATCCCCGGCGAACTCTCACAAAAAGGAGAAAAATTTGGACTAATTTCAAAAACTATTGGATTGGATTCAATAATAGTATCAAGAAATTATAAAAAATACTACCGTGGGAGATTTATCTCGACTCGATTAGCAAAAGACCTGACATTCCATCAGATTTCGAAACTAGAAGAAAACAAACTCAATCTTGAAGGGATCTATTATCAGCAGTTTCCTGAACGATATTTTCCATCAGCAGTTCGAGCTTCTCATATTTTGGGGTATGTCAAGGAAGTGGATAAGTCTGTCCGGGCAGCCATTAAAGATAAAAGTGAATACGAATTAGGGGACATGATTGGATGGAATGGATTGGAAAAAAAATATGAATCCTATTTAAAAGGGAAGCGAGGTGTCTATTTTTATGAAGTGGATGCATTGGGCAGGGAAGTGGGCTATGTTGAAGATTTACCGCCCAAAA
>UINC01001082.1_pt2 | contig 15156 bp, 12 predicted proteins | sample 5385821 | NCBI WGS metagenome assembly UINC01 (sample SAMEA4666929, study PRJEB26691) | marine metagenome | isolation source: Pacific Ocean | place: Pacific Ocean | collected 2011-10-13 | reverse complement strand
CACCGATGGCGTCAGGAGTAAGCGCAACCCCAGCTTGTCGGAGGCGATTCTCCACAGCTTTGACCAGATCGGTTTTGGTTAGACCATCGAGCGACGCCTCAGGAATTAGGTCTTCAACAACGATTTCGATGCCCGTCAGACCACGCATGCCACCACTGCCCGCCAGGACAGGCTGTGCGACGACGGAGGGAACCGAGAACGGCAGGGCAACAAGTGTTACTAAGACGACGAAGACTCTACGTGTCGTAGCTAGATACCTCGAATCGGAATATGCGGATCTCCACAGTAGGATTTCATCGCCCCAGGTTCAGGGCTCAGCGACCCTGGTTTGCCATCCAAGCGTCGTAGCGCATCCGTAGTGTTTTGACAGGATTCGCGTTCTCACTGGGCCGGATGTCTTCGTCGGTGGCACTGAGATACATCTTGTAGTCACCGTTATTGAAGGTGTCTCCCGATGTGTCGTCTGCGTGGGCTTGGAGGATGTAGGCAACGTGCGCGGTCTTCCCATTACATGGTGCCTCAGGCCGCGGTTCAGTGTTGCAATCGCACCGACGATCGCCGCCGTTTGTGTCGGCTGCTTCCATGGCGGCCATCACGCGGTCTGTCAGGCTACCTGAAGCAACCTGAAGGGCAAAGACGGCCTCGTCGACCACGGTCTCAGCTGCCAGAATATTGCCCTGGATAGCGTAGAAGATTGGCTCCCCGGCGACTTGGCCCGTGGAGTGGAGTGACACGGCACCATTACCAGCACCGGAGTAGCCAGCATGCCGGCCACGGAGGTCAACAATCCCGAATTGACGGCGAGCGATCTCGGGGTCCTCTTGGAGCATCCTAATAATTTCAGTCGGGTCAGTGCCATTTTCGATCTGGTTATGGATTAGCTCTTGGTTGGTCCGAGTCCGGTCCACGCTAGCCTGGGCGGCAGCTACACCCTTTCCAGGGACCACGACCGCCTGAATATCCATTAGCCCCTTGGCCGAAAAGCCTACAGCGAACCGACTTTGGGCCACACAGGTGGCAGATGCGATCACGACTTCACCAGTGCGTTGGTCAACCGCAACAACTGACCAGGTAGCAAGTCCCACTGACGGAAACGATGACACGATCAATAAAGCTAGGGTTATCGGTTTCAGCATGGTTAAGCCTCATTAAAAGACTTGATGTTTCAGTCGGAGATGCGGGTGCACTTTTTCCTTCGTCAAAGCGAGAGGAGTATACCAAGGCTGGTGTACTATCATCCCACTCCGGCATGTTCGAGACTAGTGTAAGGAGACTGAGATGAACCCGAAGAAAAACGTGTGGTTATCGGTCATTGTTCTTCTTAGCTTGACGGTGAGTCTTGCCGGCCACCGGGTATCCGCGCAGCAGGTGGAATCGCTTGAGGTCGTGAGGGCAAGGTTTGTGGGTAATTACGAACTCGTGCGATACGTCAGTTTTCAACCCGATGGAAAAATGACCCCAAGGAACTACGTTGCGCGGATCATGTATGACCCTCTCGGAAATATGTCGGCTATCGGTATGCCGACTGACCTACCTCAGAGGGCAGCTGTATCTGGTGGTGAGCGCACGGTCGGGGGCTTTGCCTATTTCGGGAAGGCCGAGATAGATATTGCTGCTGGTTCGGTTACCCATCATGTTGTCGGCGCCCCGCTGCGCCCCGAACTGGTAGGCCAGGGAAGGGTGCGGTACTACGAGTTCGATGGAGACCTGCTTACCCTGTCAATCAAGAATGAGGAGGGGAGGGTTACCGGGCAACTAACCTGGAGAAGGGTATGGTCGGGAAAGTGACCAAAGTGTCCGTCAGTGTAGGCAGTTGCGGTGCGTTCCAACTGACTTGAGTTCGTTGATGGTGCGCTGTTGGTGGCAACCAAATTTAAAATGGGAATGATCAGGGGATTTTTATTCCTGTGCGTGATCCTTATGGTGGCGTGTGAAACGCCATCCACGGCTCCGCCACCACCCTTTAGGCCGGTGGGCGACGTTCAGCAGCTCATGGAAATGGTGATCGACCCGGCGGCCGACATCGTATGGGAGGCGGTCGGGACGATCGTCACCTTCGATGGCACCGAAGAGATTTTTCCGAGGAGTGACGAAGAGTGGTCGACTGTCCGTAACAGTGCTATGGTGCTAGCTGAATCTGGCAATTTACTGATGGTCGGTGACCGCGCCAAGGGTGAGGGACCCTGGATGATCATGTCCCAAGCGCTGGTTGAGGCCGGGATGGTCGCGCTTGAGGCCGCTGAGGCTAAGGACCCGGAGGCAATCTTTGGGGTGGGTGAACAGATTTACAACGCCTGTGAAACCTGTCACATACTGTATTGGTACACTGAGGAAGACGCTGTCATCAGATAGCGCTGCATCAGACAGGGAGGGTTGACCACGGTTATGCGCACCCGGGGTAATGGTCCGGTGTTCGTTTTGGCTGCAATGGCTGTTGCTGGGTTGTTGGTGACTACCGAGCAGGCCTTGGGTGCGGAGCAGAGCTTTACTCCCCCACGTACCGCTGATGATCGACCAGACCTAAACGGCATCTGGCAGGCCCTCGGTTCAGCGCATTGGAACATCGAAGGACATGCCGCCCAGCCAGGCCCGATCGTTGCCCTTGGAGCGATTGGCGCGATACCTGGAGGACTGGGCGTCGTTGAGGGGGGACGCATTCCGTACCAGCCATGGGCTGCGGCACAGAAGCAGGAGAATTCTGAGCACTGGGTAACGGCCGACCCGGTCGTTAAGTGCTATATGCCCGGCGTACCACGCGCCACCTACATGCCGTTTCCGTTTCAAATCGTGCAGACTCCTGACCACGTGCTAATCACGTATGAATTTGCTAGCTCGAGTCGGATCATCTACATGAGCCAGCCAGATTTTGAGAGTCCGTTCGATACATGGATGGGGCATTCCCGCGGACACTGGGAAGGGGACACGCTGGTTGTTGACGTCACGGCCCAGGTGGGGGACACGTGGTTTGATAGCGCTGGGAATTTTCATAGTGATGCACTGCATGTTGTCGAACGCTATACCCCGATTAGCCCCAACGCGCTTCGTTATGAGGTAGTCATTGAGGATCCAAATGTGTTCACGCGACCGTGGACGATGAGCATGCCACTCTATCGGCGGCTAGATGAGAATGTTCAGTTGCTGGAATTCAAATGTGTGGAGTTTGTCGAAGAGTTAATGTACGGACACCTTCGTAAGGACCCGACGCGATGAGGAGGTTGCCGATGGCCGATCGATATTCAGTGTTGGCGGTAGTGTTCGGGGTCGTGAGCGTTGCCTTGGGGATTTCTGGACTTCCGGTCGAGGCCCAATCTATAAAGACAGCTGGTGCCGCTGCAACGACGGTGGATTCGTCCACAGTCCGCACTCCTTGGGGCGTACCAGACTTGCAGGGTATTTGGGATTTTCGGACTATCACCCCCCTGCAGCGTCCTGGCGATTTGGTTGATAAAACCGTCTTCACGCCAGAGGAGGCAGCTGAGTACGAGGCGGCACGTGTCGCGAGTCTCCACAAGGACCAGCGGGTTGAGGACGGTCTGGAGCCAGAGACTGATGTTGCTTACGCTTACAACCATTTTTGGTGGGATTATGGCGACACACTTGTCGAAGACCGACGTACGTCATTAATCGTGGAACCGCCCGACGGTAGGATTCCACCGCTTACCCCTGATGGACAGTTGAGAGGAGACCAACGGCGAGAGGCTCGCAGTCGGCCCGCACACGGTCCGGAGGACCGTAATGTGTGGGAACGATGCATTGTTGGGGGTAACGCTGGACCGCCAATTACGCCGAGTGCCTACAACAACAATGTGCAGTTGCTCCAGGCTCCTGGGGTTGTCGTGATCTTTAATGAAATGATCCACGATGCTCGTGTCGTACCGATTGACGGAAGCGCGCACCTTCCCGATGACATTCGTCAGTGGCGTGGTGACCCGCGCGGGCGTTGGGAAGGTGAGACCTTGGTCGTGGAGTCGACGAATTTTAATGGTAAGACTGCATTTCGGGGGTCTGGTGCAGACCTGCGTTTAGAGGAGCGTTTTACGCGGGTTAGTGATGACCGGCTCATCTACCAATTCACTATTGACGACCCAACGTCGTTCACTAAGCCGTGGACGGCTGTTATTCCGATGAAAGCGACCGAAGGTCCGATTTTTGAGTATGCGTGTCACGAGGGGAACTATGGCATGGTCAATCTTCTGGCCGGAGCGCGTGTTCAAGAGGCAGAGGCCGCAGCACTTGCGACGAGGGAACCGCAATGAGCACCAGGTCAACCACAGAGGCTCCAGACGGTAGATGGAAAATTGAGGATTGCATGATACGACGAATGCGGGTCGTAATTGGGCTGGGCGTTAGCTTGCTATTGATGCTCACCACAGTACCGGTTGTAGCGCATCATGCGTTTGCGGCTGAGTTTGATGCGAATAAACCGCTCTCACTGACTGGTACCGTGACCAAAATGGAGTGGATTAATCCCCACGCTTGGATCCACGTTGAGGTGACACGGGAGGACGGCACCGTTGAACAGTGGATGGTCGAAGGTGGTACGCCGAACACGCTGTTTCGACGGGGGATTACGAGAGATTCTCTAATGCCGGGAATAACCATCGTGGTTGATGGCTATCAGGCGAAAGACGGCACATTTAAAGCGAACGGCCGCAGTCTCACGCTGGAAGGTGGCGAGGAGTTGTTCTTGGGGTCATCCGGAACTGGTGCTCCGCGAGACGGCGCTGACCCTGTGGAGCGTCGGCGCCCGCCCGGCTAGCGTTCGTGGACTCCGCATCCTGCTCCACGACTAGGAGGCGCTCCGATCGTGCATGGAGCAGACTTGGTCTATCGTTGCCTCTTTCGTCGTCAAGGCGTCGAACCATTCTCACCGAGGTCGTGCCGGTCTAGGAACTGTTGGATCGTCTCGTAAATCTCTAATGTCTCCGTGCGGTTGAAGCCGCCGTGCCCACCCCCGGGAACGGTGTGGAGTTCATTTGGGACGCCAGCGTCTTCCAGCGCAGCATGTAACCGGACGGCGTGCTCATACGGCACAACCGGGTCTGCATCCCCGTGAATCGTAAGAGTTGGCGGCAACTCGTTTCGTATGTAATTCAGCGGTGAAACGAGTTCGGCAATTTCTTTGCGGTTAGGGAGGCTGCCTAGCCATTGGACGACGTAGCCTTTCGTATTTGGTCCCTCGAGCACGTCGTTAACGTCGGTAATACCGTACCAGTTGATGATTGCGGCTACCTCGACCGATGGGATCGTTGGCGGTCCTGAAAAGCTTCCTGCCGTGCACTCACGTCCGAGGCCAGTCGAGGGCGGTAGCATTCCACTGGTCAACGCCAGGTGGCCACCAGCTGAGTTCCCAGAAGTAACGATCCGTGCAATGTCAAAGTTGTAACGTTCCGCGTTGCGCGCGATCCACTGGAGCGCACACAAGCAATCTTCAACCGCGGCCGGAGCTCTAGAGACTTGAACGAGCCGATAGGTGATGTTCACAACAGCCCACCCCTTTTCGAGGTAGGGTAGCAACCGAAGGACCTGCGACTCCTTTGTGCCCTGCACCCAGCCCCCACCGTGGATCATCATCAATACGGGTGTGGGGCCACTTGGGTCTGCTGGCAGATAGAGGTCAAGCTTATTTTCATAATTGTTTGCGACGTGATACACCACGTTAGGCACGACGCGATACTGATTGGACACATTGGCTAGGAACGAGGTGGTCTCACTAAGTTGCGCACTTACTGCACCGGACCCCGAGACCAGTATCATCACTACGAAAGCGAATGTGACAGGCCATTTCTTCTGAGGCATCCTTCCTCCTAGCTGCGAGTGTGTTGCGTAGTCCAATTGAGACTAGTCAAGCCTTAGTGGTGCCAAGCATTCCGGCAGAAACCTACACCGGGGCCTAGTATAAAGCCAAATCGGTGGACACCTGTCTTTGCATCACCGGTCCCACCGTTCTCTCGAACCACCATCTGTCGAGGTAATCGCAGAGAGGGAATTATTTGTTTATGGGGGTGGCTGGAAGTTGGCGAAGCTGAAGGAAATTTCCATCCGCCAAAGTCGGGTCGGAATGGACTCTCACGAAAATAACGAAATCACCTTGAGCCAATGTTTTTCGTTGTAACAATGTCTGCTGAATTGAAGCCGTTTCCAACCCAGAAGTGGCCACTGTAGTTGAAGAAACACCCCAAGACAGCGCCAGGCGCCGGGCCACGGCGTCGTCGTCTGTCACTGCGTAAATCGGCACACCCGGTCGGAGCGCAGCCAACTGCAGTGCAGTAGCACCATGACGGGTTACAGCAACAATCACCGAAGCTTTAAATGCTGAAGCAAGACTGACGGCTGCTTCACAGAGGGCACGGCCGTGATGCCGTCCCATCGTGCTGGGTGGTGGCTGAGTGGCTAGGGGTACGCTTTCGGCGTCTCTAATAACCGAGTCGAGTGTTTCGACGGCCAGTGCTGGGAATGACCCCACCGCCGTTTCGCCAGCAAGCATGATTGCATCGACTCCATCGTAGACGGAATTCGCCGCGTCGTTTACCTCAGCCCGTGTTGGTCGCCGTTCGAATCGCATTGTGTCTAGGACCTGTGTCGCGATGATTACAGGGATCCCAACGGCTCGTGCTTGTCGCGTGAGTTCTTTTTGGACACGCGGTACGTGTTCAAGAGGAATCTCCAACCCGAGATCGCCCCGCGCCACCATAATTGCATCTGCCTCATCAAGAATGTCTGGAAATACTTCTACCGCTTGCGGTCGTTCAATCTTCGCGACGAGGGCCACCGAATGCCCCACAACCTTTCGCGCCCGACGGAGATCCTCTGATGTCTGCACAAAACTCACGGCCGCGAAATCAACCCCAAGATTCATCCCAAATTTGAGATCGTCAACATCTTTTTCGGTTAGTGCTGATTCCGGGAAAAGCACACCAGGAGCGTTTATCCCCTTATGCTCCCCCAATGGACCACCTTGAACCACTTTTGTGACGATGTCGGTTCCATCAACCTCTTCCACTCGGAGTTCGATGCGGCCGTCGTCGAGCATTAGTTTCGCGCCAACTTTAACGGTGACCAAACCGGCGAAGGTTGTTGATACGCGTTCGACAGTACCAGCGAAATCCCCAATTGATATCCGAAACGCAGTTCCTTGCTCCAAGAGGATTGTCTTTTTAGGGCCGGCCAACCGCCCGGTACGAATCTTGGGACCAGCGAGGTCCTGCATAACGGCAATCAGCCGATCCGCGCGAGCCGCCGAGGCGCGAATGCGATCGTACATGCGATTTTGACTCTCCCGTGTGCCGTGGGAAAAATTGATGCGAAAGACATCTACACCGGCGGCAATGAGAGCATCGATTTCTTGGTCTGTATCGCTTGCGGGACCAATTGTGGCGATAATTTTTGTTTGTCTCAAGCTGATGAACCTCCCCAACGGAGCCTGAAATGCGAAGCTTCTGTCCTAGTTTGCCTATCTCAGTATAGAAGTCTAGTTTTTCTCGTTTGATACGGCGATGTAAAATACGCGGAAATGATTGCAGGAACTAAGGGACTTGCTGGCTCAGTCTTCTTGAACGAAAAGCGGCTTTTTGTTACCAGATGCCCCAGTGCGGAACTACGCATGCGACCGAGGACGATGAAGCGTGGTGTTCCTGGCATTGGCGCCGTTGGTGTTGGCCTTTTGTCTTTTGTGGTGCTCTGGGCCCAACCCCTGTTTGCGGTGCAGGTTTCCGATGAGGGTCAGGGTAAGCGGTTGTACGAAAGCCAGTGCGGGAGCTGCCACGGGCCTTTGGGAAATGGTGGTAAAGGCGCTAATCTGGCACAACCGAAGTTGCGTCGTGCAACTAATGATCAGGCCCTCTTCAACATCATTCGTCGTGGGATCCGAGGTAGTGAGATGCCAGGGTCGCCACTCACTCCCAGTCAGGTTTCGAGTATTGCAGCTTACGTAAAGACGCTTGGACGTATCGAACCGGAGGATGTTCCTGGTGATGGAATCCGAGGTGAGACGGTCTATGCCAGGTTCAACTGCGCACGATGTCATACCGTCAGTGGCCGTGGTGGTAGTGTCGGCCCTGATCTCGATGATATCGGCGCGCGTCGGAGCGCAGCCCACCTCCGAGAAGCACTCATCGAGCCCGAGGCGTCCTTGCCTAATGGTTTTCTTCAACTTCGGATTGTTACAAGGGATGGTCGCACTCTAACCGGAATCAGGCTCAACGAAGATGGGTTCTCGATTCAGTTCAGGGATCTTTCAGGTCGTTTCTACTCGTTCTGGAAGGACGAACTCGACACGATCGAGCAGCAGTGGCAGCGCTCACCAATGGTGAGTTACGAAGCGCGACTGACCTCCGATCAAACGGATGATCTTGTTGCATATTTGGTTTCACTTAAGAGAGCCCAATGAAAACGCTCTTGCTTATTCTCATCACTGCTGCACCTGTGGCCGCTCAAGTTCCTTATGAGCGAATTCTGGAGGCTGCGTCCGAACCTGAAAACTGGCTGACCTATTCCGGAACCTATGACGCACAACGCTATTCGACACTTGACCAGATTAATCGCGACAACGTCGACCAACTTCAGCCAGCGTGGATTTATCAGACTGGATCGCTCCAGAAATTTGAGGTCTCACCGCTCGTTGTCGACGGCGTCATGTACATTTCTGAGCCACCGAGTGATGCGGCCGCGCTTGACCTCCGCACAGGACGCCCCATCTGGACTTACCGGCGTTCTCTCCCTCAGGGGATCGTGACCTGTTGTGGACAGGTAAACCGTGGAGTGGCGCTTCTGGATGATCAGGTTTTTCTCGGGACAGTCGATGCGCACCTGGTTGCCCTTGATGCTCGAACCGGCCGGGTGCGCTGGGACGTTGAGGTTGCCGATTACACCATGGGGTATTCGGTGACGGTGGCACCGCTCGCGCTCAAGGACAAAATCATCGTTGGTATCGCTGGCGGGGAGTATGGTATCCGAGGATTTCTTGACGCTTATGACCCAAGGACGGGCGAACGCCTGTGGCGTTTCTGGACCGTTCCGGGCCCCGGCGAGGCCGGTCATGACACGTGGTCAGGTGACAGCTGGCTACGGGGTGGAGCACCGACGTGGGTGACTGGTGCCTATGACCCAGACCTTGATCTTCTCTACTGGGGAACGGGAAACCCTGGTCCGGATTTCATCGGCGAAGTACGCCTTGGAGATAACCTCTATTCCGAATCCGTGATCGCACTTGACCCTGATGACGGGGAACTGAAATGGCATTTCCAGTTTATCCCTCACGACATTCATGATTACGACGCCACCCAGGTTCCCGTGCTTCTCGACGCCGAATTTAGAGGTGAACCAAGAAAGCTTGTTGTATGGCCGAATCGCAACGGTTTTTATTACGTGATCGACCGAGTCACGGGAGAGTTTCTGGTGGGAAAGGAGTTTGCTAAGCAGACCTGGGCTCTCGGTCTGGATGAAAATGGACGGCCTATTGAAGACCCTGCGACGATACCAAATAAGAGGGGCGCTCTTGTCTATCCAGACGATGATGGAGCAGCCAATTGGTACAGCCCAACCTACAGTCCCCAGACCAATCTCATTTATCAAAACGTTCGAGAAAAGGGCGGCATTTATTACCTCGCTGATGCGACTTACGAGCCAGGAAAGATTTACATGGGTGCTAGTCGCCGCGTCGTTCCAGGAGAAGATCCAAAAGGGTTCTTGCGTGCGCTCCACCCCCTAACAGGTGATCTTGTTTGGGAGATTGCTGTCCACTCTCCACCCTGGGCGGGTCTCATGTCCACCGCAGGCGGGTTGGTGTTTTCGGGAACCATGGAGGGTGACTTTTTTGCGGCAGATGCTCGAACAGGCGACGTTCTGTGGCGATTTCAAACGGGAGGCCGGGTCTACGCAAACCCAATCACGTATATGAGCGAGGGAAAACAATTTATTGCGATCGCTGCAGGAAACGCACTATTGACTTTCGCACTACCAGGTTTGTCACCACTTGGTTGGAGAAGCCCAGCCAATTGGGATCGAATTGAAGAGGGCATGTCCGAAGAACAGGTAGTGGCCATTTTGGGGCCGCCAACGAAACGCGAGGAACAGTTTCTGAGTTACCTACAGCTGTCTTATGAAGGTCAAGTCGAAGGTAGTGGGTTTGTAAGTGGAAACATCACGCTGGAACGTAACCAGGTAGCAGGTTGGATGGTCGAGCCGCCGGTTTTTGATCACTGAAGCCAACTTCGAGCTGCGAACGTTTCGTGTTTAGCCGCGTTCGTCATCTACAAAGCTTGCCTCGCGTGGGTCACGGAACTCGTTACCTATGAACCGCCGACCGCACCGTTATTGATTTCAAAGAAAAAATAGGACCCCGATTGGAGCCAAGGAGCCTGCTGTCATGAAGAATTTACTGAAGTTCGCGAGCGTGTTCGTTGCCCTGCTAGTCACGTTCGCCCTCGGTTGGTTCTTGGCAGCGACTGGGACTGGTCAGGCGGCAAATCCAGCTTCCTTGAGCGCCCTTGAGCATAGGTTCACTGAACGCATGCAGAACATTGTTCTCGAAGGGCATTTCACGCTTGAGGGGCAGGACCAGCGTGATAGAAACCCAGAACGCTATGAAATTGCCGCCGTCACAAAACTTGATGGCGACCGATGGCGATTCGACGTGCGCTTAGTTTACGGCAGTGTGGATACCACGTTGCCAGTCGTGGTTCCTATTGTTTGGGCTGGTGATACCCCTATGGTCAGTATCACGGATTTTACTATTCCCGGTTTAGGAGAAAACTTTGGTGCGCGGGTCATTTTCTATGACGATCGCTACGCCGGTACCTGGAACCACGGAATACATGGTGGCACGATGTACGGCACTCTCCGACCGATGCACTAAAATAGAGCCAGGTTGGCTGTTGTTCATGAGGAATATGCAATTCAGGAAGTCTGATGGTTAGCGGGAGTAAGAGGGTCATTATGAGTCGACAATGCGTTACGAGTCTTGGGAACATTATTGGTTGCCTCGTATTTCTGTCTTCGAGTTTGCTCACGGTGCAGTTGTTAACCGCACAGTCTGTGGAGGACTTTGTTAACCAACTTGAGTGGCGGAATATCGGGCCCGCGAATATGGGTGGCCGCATCAACGACTTCGCCGTGGTCGAGGCGGACCCCAACATCGTATTCGCTGCCACGGCCTCGGCTGGTGTCTGGCGGACCACCAACAACGGTGTCACGTGGGAACCGGTGTTCGACGAACAGCCAGTCAGCAGCATCGGTGACATCGCGGTCGCGCCCTCCGACCCCTCCATCGTGTGGGTTGGCTCGGGGGAATCGAATAACCGTCAGAGTTCGTCTTGGGGAAACGGAGTTTACAAATCGACCGATGGTGGTGACAGTTGGACGAACGTTGGTCTCGAGGATACCCTGCACATCGGGCGCATAGTTATTCATCCTACTAATCCAGAGGTCGTCTATGTCGCTGCCACGGGTCATCTTTGGGGTCCGAATGACGACCGCGGGCTGTATAAGACCACCGACGGCGGGCAGACCTGGACGAACACCCTCTTTATTGACCGCGACACAGGCATGACCGATGTCGCGATGGACCCGGTTAGCCCTGGGACGCTGTATGCGGCGTCCTACCAGCGGCGCCGAACCGCCTTCGGTTTCAGCGGCGGCGGGCCGGGCAGCGGAATTTATAAGACAACCAACGGCGGTGAGAGTTGGAGGCGGTTGACTGATGGCCTACCCGACGGAATCACCGGGAGGGTCGGCCTCGACATTTATCGCTCTGACCCTCGCATCGTCTACGCCGTCGTGCAAAATGCCAACGGAGGGATGTTTCGGTCTGACGACCGTGGAGAGTCGTGGACGCGAATGAGCGACACTAATCCACGGCCGATGTATTACAGCCAAATTCGCATCGATCCTTTGAACGATCAACGCATCTGGGCAGCTGGTGCGCGGATGTTCTACTCACAGGACGGTGGAAAGACGTTCGTCGATGATTGGGTCCAGACAATCCATGGGGACTTTCACGCGCTCTGGATCAACCCAGCCGACTCGAACCACATGCTTGCTGGCTCTGACGGTGGTGTGCATTACTCGTACGACCGAGGGAGAACTTGGGACTTTGTGAACACCATGGCTCTCGGTCAGTTTTACGAAATCGGTTACGACATGGAGACGCCCTATAACATTTACGGCGGGTTACAGGACAACGGCAGCTGGGGTGGACCAGTACGGACACTCTACCGGCGCGGTATCACCAACGAGGACTGGTTTAGGGTCGGCGGCGGCGACGGTTTCTATACACAGGTGGATCCAAATGATCCGACCACGATCTATGTGGAGTCGCAAAACGGTAATGTGTCACGTCTCAATCTGGAAACGAGTGAGCGGAAATCTATTCGACCCGAACCGGAGGACGAAAGCGAGCGTTATCGCTTTGACTGGAACAGCCCGATTCTCATTTCGCCGCATAACTCACAAACGATTTATTACGGTGGCAACCGGCTCTTCAAATCGACCGACCGTGGTGATACATGGACTAGGACCGATGATCTGACTAGGGAGCAGGATCGAGATGAGATGCCCATCATGGGAGTTGAAGTGACGGATGATACCCCGTCACGCCATGATGGGATTTCCACTTTTGGCCAGATCATCTCTATCAGTGAATCGCCACGGCGTGAAGGCGTGCTCTACGTTGGTACGGACGATGGGAATGTGCAGGTGTCCCAGGATGGGGGCACAAGTTGGCAGGAAGTGGCTGGGTTGATTCCCGGCTTACCGGAGGGAACCTATGTCAGCCGGGTGCAAGCGTCCTATCATGCCGATACCCGAGTGTATGCCACGATGGACGGCCACCGTAGTGACGACTATAGCGTGTACGTCTATGTCAGTGAGGATTCCGGTGACAGCTGGCGGTCGCTTGCTTCGAATATACCCGACGGGCACACGATGAATGTCATTCGTGAGCATCCTCGGAATGAGAACTTGCTCGTGCTCGGCGGTGAGTTTGGCGCTTACATCACAATCAACAGAGGTGGAGAATGGCATCAGATCAAGGGAGCAGTGCCGACGGTGCCGGTCGACGACATTGCGATCCATTCACGAGACAATGACCTCATTCTTGGCACGCATGGTCGGAGCATCTGGGTGCTCGACGACATGACCCCACTTGAGAAACTGAGCGAGGGAGTGCTTGCGTCGGACCTACACCTTTTCGATGTTCGCGACGCGGTCGGCTATCGCATCAACAACCATAAGGGCAACACCGGTCACAAGATGTTCATTGCGCCAAATCCGCCAGAGGGTGCTCTGATTCATTACTTTCTGAATGATGAGGTCGATGGAGAGGACGCCGTGGAGGTCACGATCCGGGATGGGGCGGGCGAGGTCATCCGCACGTTCGACGGTTCGGGTTCAGTGGGCCTCAATCGGGTTAACTGGGACCTGAGACATGAGCCGCCGGTGCCGCTGACGGGGCAGGGTGGGTTTGGTGGCCCGCCACCGGGCCCGCGGGCGCTGCCCGGTATCTATGGGGTGCAGGTCACGGTAGGTGGTCGCCAAGCGACCACGTCGGTTGAGGTTTCTGACGACCCACGGATTAACATCTCGGACGCGGACCGTAGGTCCCAGCAGGACGCCATGCTCAGGCTTGGTAACTTGATCGCGCGCCTCACCGAGGCACACCAAACGGCGGAGAGTCTCCAAACGCAGCTAGGGTCCCTTGCTGAGTCACTGGAGGACGCCGAGGTTCCTGCATCGGTAGCAAGCTTGGTTGAGTCGGCAAGGGAACGGGTGGACGATTTGGAACGCGAGCTCGCGCGCGGTGGCGGCTTCGGCGGCGCTCGGCCACGGCCGCTTTACGCCCGTATGACGAGAATCTACGGCAACCTCAATAGCTACACCGAGGGGCCGAGCGCTTTGCAGCTCGAACGGATCGAATTGTATGGCCAGGAGTTGAATAGGTTAGTAGAGGAACTGGATCAGTTGATTGCAAACGAGATAGCCAATCTAAATATAGCGGTGGAGCAAAATGGAATACGACGTATTACCATCCGCTCCTAACAGGGTGAATGTTTACTAGGGACTAATGTGGGTTGGCTCGAGTACTTTCTTGACAGTCTCTGGTGGGCACCTGGTTTGCTGAAGGCTTCGTGTGCTGTCAGTTGAAAAACGGATTCGTTAAAGAACGACAAATAAGATTGCGCTCTCTGTTGTCTGTAGGTATAGGGCCGGCGTGTGCCACCGCTAGTCAGGAATGGTCGTAGCCCGTCTTTACTGATGAAAAAGTTAAGAAGCTGCTATACGTAAGGGCGGTTGATGAAAAAAGGAAGACAAAAGGGCACACACTAACCCCCACGTCGAACCCGCCCACGCCCACCGACAGGACATTAGCCCTCCGTGCTCGACAGTCTTTAGTGAGTATCCGACTCGCTGAGAACCTTGTCCGTTGTCAGTTGAAAAACGAATTAATCGAAGAACCGCAAACCAACTTGTGCCTCCCGGCGTCTTTATATGTAGCACCGAGTGATGTGGAATGAAGTTGGTTCTTGCTGTTTATCGAAGAGTCTTCACGGGAGGATTGATGTTGAGCCTATCGCAAGACCTGCCAAACAGACAGAAGTCGAGGGCCGTACGACTGTTGTTTCTGGCTGCCGCTAGTTTTGTGACAGCTGCCGTTATCACTGGTTGCAGCGAAAAGACGACGAGGTCGGCCTTTGCGCCAACCTCGGTCATCGGAGGTGCAGGTGGTGGCCAAGTGCAGTTTCATAGAACCGACGCAACCGTTACCGCGTCACCGGGTGTCCCATTGAGCAGACAGGGTGGCCCACGTCCGGGGACGAAGCAGCGGAAGGCCGAATGGGATGCGCTGACAGAGACTGAGAAGGCCGCAAGGAAAGCCGAGATGGAGCGGCGAAAAGCCGAATGGGATGCGCTGTCGGAGGCTGAGAAGGCGGCCAAGCGAGCCGAGATGGGTGGTCCGCGACCGGGTCGGGGCAGACAGGGTGGCCCACGTCCGGGGACGAAGCAGCGGAAGGCCGAATGGGATGCGCTGACAGAGACTGAGAAGGCCGCAAGGAAAGCCGAGATGGAGCGGCGAAAAGCCGAATGGGATGCGCTGTCGGAGGCTGAGAAGGCGGCCAAGCGAGCCGAGATGGGTGGTCCGCGACCGGGTCGGGGCAGACA
>UINC01000315.1_pt1 | contig 15172 bp, 15 predicted proteins | sample 5385821 | NCBI WGS metagenome assembly UINC01 (sample SAMEA4666929, study PRJEB26691) | marine metagenome | isolation source: Pacific Ocean | place: Pacific Ocean | collected 2011-10-13 | reverse complement strand
TTGTAGCAAATAATATTTTTGACTTTTTCAAACAGAAAAAAAATAAAATAATAATTAAAAAGCTAATTAATTCTGGAATTAATTGGAAAAGTCGTCATAAAGAAAAAAAAGTCATCTCAGATAAATTATCTGGAAAAAGAATCGTTTTAACAGGTACATTTTCATCTATTTCTCGAAGTAAATTGAAAGAAAAACTTTTGATTAATGGAGCCAAGGTAAGTACTTCTGTATCCAGTAAAACTGATTTTGTTGTTTATGGGAAGAAACCCGGATCCAAGCTTGCTAAAGCTAAAAACTTTGGTGTTTCCATATTAAATGAACAGCAGTTTATTCGTTTAATTTCTTAATTTATATTTCTAATTATCCATTAGTACCTTCATATTTAAATAGATATATGCATAAATGTGTTATTTTGCTCATATTTGGTAATATTAAAGGAAGTTATAATTTAAATGGAAGAAATATGAGTGAGAAAATTTTTAGAGTTATATTCAAGGTTGTAAAGTCCTTCATAGAAATCTTGTTAATTTATGGAATAAATTACCGTCAACTTAATCAAATAGTTAAATTGGCTTATGTTGATATTGTAATGAATAACTATGGAATTCGAGGTCGTAAAAGTAATAATTCGCGTATATCAGTTATTACTGGAATCACTAGAAAAGAAGTAATGAAAATAAAGCAAATTATTGATAAAAAAGGCGATGTAAGAAATATTAGCCCTTCAATAATTACTAAATTAATTAATTACTGGTCTTCACAGAAAAAATTTCTTAATAATCATGGCGAGCCTATGGATTTATATTTTGATGAACATACCCCAAACTTCTGCAATCTTGTTAAAACTTTAGAAATTGATATTCCACCAGGAGCTGTTCGTGAAGTTTTGAAAAAATTTCAAATAGTAGAGATTACAAACGAACAAAAATTAAAGTTATTAAAGAAGTCATTTCTTAATAAAGATCAAGAGATTGAAATTATCAATACTTTTAGCGATGTACTTTTTCCTTATATTTATACAGTTTCCCATAATATTAAAACTGATAAATACATTGATAAGTGATTTCAGAAAATCACATAATAAACATTAGAAATAAGAATGAAATGATGCAATTTAGCTCATTATTAAAGAAAAAGTTAATTAAATTAACTGAGAGACTGAAAAGTCATTTCCACACAAACATAAAATTGAAAATATATATCATAATCACCAATCTACTCAAAATACTATTGGTTTAGGCATTTTCTATTTTGAAAATTTATAAATTTAAATTTATACCAAAAATTCGTTGCAAAATAAGAATCAAGGACATTCCAGTAAATACTACTAAACTTAATGAGCCAAAGAAAATTGCAAATTTTGAAGGAAAAAACTCCTGATCCTCTTTAGGTATTATTGTAATGCAGTAAAAAAGATTTAGAAAATAAATTATTGGTGCAACAAAGTAAGCCAATGCAGAGGCAATCAATACCAAATAAACTGGACGAGGTAAACCAGCGATTATTCCTACAGACATAATCAATGAAAAAAACATGCTAATTCGGTATAAGTTGTATTCAGAATACCAATATTTGATCTTATTGTTATTGATATTTGATTTATTATCTCTAGGAAGGGCGGCGGTTTTTTTAAAAAGATTCCTACAACATGCTCCAATTACCCTTGGCCAGCCATCGAAATAATTAAATGCAGTTGAAAAAGTTGCTGCCAATGCTCCAGCAAGGAAAATTACCATAAAGTTCGTGCCAACACTATCAGTAAAGATTCTAGCTATTTCACCCATGACAGCATTTCCACTAACACTGCTTGGAAATAACCATACGGCTGCAAGTAATATGAATATTGCGGCTAGAATAAATGAAACAATATGTCCCAAACGAAAGTCAATCAAACCAATTCTAAACCACCTTGAACAATATTCGTTTTCATTATCACTAAGTAATTTCCTGTTGATTTGTAAATCTTGCTTAGTTGAAGAAAAAGGATCAAATTCTTTAATCAGGCTTTTTTGTTCAAGTTTTTTTCGTAAATAACTAGTACCTACATTTTTTGCTTTTCCCCATTCCGATGCTTGTAAAGAAACATCTATTCCTGTGGGTAGAAGTCCCAAAAAGGATGCAATAATTAACCATGAACCCTCGGGTGTATCTATCTGAAAAAAATGAACAAATTCATTTGTTGGGGCAGGCTCAAAAGCATAGATGGTGATGATGCTAACAATAAGTATTCCCGCTGCAATTTTTGTAGTTAATTCAACTATTTTATAATTACCTCGCAATATAATGTAAACCGATATTAGCCCCAAGATTAATGCATATAAAGCAAGTTCATTATTATCATTGAATAGGGGTATATCAATTTGAAGGTAAATACGAAAAAAATAAAAAATAACTGCGGCAGCAGCAATTAATCTACCTGCTTGTCCTACTGCAGATTGAATGATGGTTGTAATCAAAACATACCAGATTGGAATTTTTTTCCAGGCAGTGGCGTATGCATCTAACATACTCCGGCCTGTAGCATGAGTGAATCGAATTGCCATTTCAAAACCGTAGTACTTGAAAATATATGCTATTGGAAGGCACCAAAGCAGAGCATATCCATATCTTCCGCCTGCTACCGGAGCAGTTACAAGGTGACTAGTTCCAATTCCAGTCATCATCAACATGATTCCTGGTCCAAATTTACGTATCAGACTGATTGGAAGCATAGAGGGTAATTCTAAAGGTTCTATTATATCTTTTTGTATCTTGTGAATAGATTTCTCAGACATGTCATTTTGCATAGTATTTTAATAAGTCCCGTCAATGCGTGCACGTTGTTGAATTAACGCTAGAATAATATCTATAGTTGGAGTAGGTACTTTAACAAGCTCTCCGAGTTCTTTTACGGATGTTATTAAGGCATCAATTTCCATCGGTTTTTTTGATTCAAGATCTTGTAACATTGATGTTTTATGAGAACCTACTTCTGCGCCACCTCTTAGTCTTCGCTCTATATCAACTCGAAAATTTATTCCAAGTTTTTCTCCAATTTCTTGAGATTCTTGCATCATAAGCCTACAAATGTTGGCTGTTCCTTCTTCTCCGGCTACTAAATCTAAGGTGGCTTGTGTTAGGACGCTAATAGGGTTAAAACAAAGATTCCCCCATAATTTAACCCAAATATCATCACGAATATTAGTTCTCACGCGTGAGGTAAATCCTGATTTTTGTAGTGCATTACAAAATATATTTACACGGTCGGTTTTTTCCCCATCAGGCTCCCCAAGGATAAATCTATCTCCTTCAATGTGTTTTATTATGCCTGGCGACATAATTTCTGCTGCAGGGTATACCACGCAGCCTATAGCCCTTTTTGGGTCTATTGTTTTCCATATTTTTCCATCTGGATCAATTGCCTTTAAGTTATGATTTTCATAGGGGCCTTTTAATTTGTAGAAATACCACCACGGTATTCCATTGATACCCGTTATAACAGTGGTATTTTTATCAAATAAATGATTAATATTTTGAATAATTTCATTCAAGGAATATGACTTAACTGATATAAAGACATAATCTTGTGGCCCAGCATCTCTAGGATCTTGTACGCATTTTGGGAATGCAGTTATTTCTTGTTCGTTAATTAGTACTTTTACACCATTTTTTTTCATTGCATTTAAATGTGGGCCTCTTGCAATGAGGGTCACATCTTCACCAGAAAGTGACATTTGTGCTCCAAGCCAGGCTCCTATTGCTCCTGCTCCATAAATACATATTCTCATGTATCAATACCTAACGTTTTTGCAAAACCTATTCTTTTTAGTTTACCGGTGGCACCTTTAGGAATTTCATCTAAAAAAATAATTTTCTTTGGAATTTTAAATTTTGCTAATCGAGTAGCAAGATATGATCTTATTTCTTTCTCATGCATTTTTTTTCCTTCATGTAAAACGATAGCAACAGCAACGTCTTCTCCAAGAATTTTATGCGGAATAGAGAATGTCAACGCTTGTTGAACTGAAGTATGATTCATTATTACATCATCAATTTCTCTTGGAGAAATTTTTTCACCACCTCTATTTATTATTTCTTTTAATCTTCCGGTTATTATAAGAAAATTATCTTCATCAAAAAAACCTTGATCTCCAGTTCTAAACCACCCATCAACAAAGCAATCTAAATTTGCTTTTGGATTATTTTCATATCCTGCAGTAACGTTTAATCCTTTTATGACAATTTCACCTTTTTTACCCTGTTTAAGCAATTTGGGTTTAGTTTCATCCATTATTGAAACTTCAGGTCCTGCAGGACAGCCAACTGTTCCTGCCTTTCGTTTTTTAGGAGGAAGTTGATTACTGGTCATCTGATGAGATGCTTCAGTCATGGCATATGCTTCTATAACAGGTATCTTAAAAATGTTTTCTAATTCTTTAAATACTGATGGAGATAAAGACGATGAAGACGAACGAATAAATTTTAATTGCGAGTTATTTATAATGTCTTTATTTCTTGCAGCTCTGCTTAGAATAGATTGATGCATTGAGGGCACGGCACTATACCATGTTGGTTTAGTTTGGCTAAGCCATTTAAAGAACTTTAATGCATTAAAACCAGTGGTTGTAAATACGCTGCCGCCACTAGCAAAAGATGAAAGTAGTGGAGCTATTAACCCATGAATATGGAAAAGAGGCATTATATTCAGGCAAACATCATTATGTTTAAGTTGTAATGTTTTCATAATATTATAAGCTGAAGCATATAAGTTAGCGTGAGATAGAGGTACGATTTTTGGTTTTGAAGTTGTTCCAGATGTGTGTAAAACAAGCGCTGTATTATTTTCCTTGGCCATTCCTAATTTCTTATTTTTATTCTTTAATAATATATTATCAGACGGTATTAAATTGAATGACCCATTCATCAGCGATGAATTAATCGATAAATATAGGATGACAATATTTTTTTGAATTGCAGCTTGAATAGCCAGTGATTCGGAGTTTTCCATGACTACTAAGGCTTTGGCATTTAGATCGGATAAATAAAAATCAAATTCATCAAGCGTATACGAAGGATTTAATGGAGCAGCCGTGGCCGCGCAAGCAATTGATAAAAATGCAGCTGCCATTTCAGGTCCGTTTGGTAAAACAATTGCAATTTTATCATTATGACCGATTCCAAGATTATTTAAATCAATTATTGTTTGTTTGATATTTTTTCTTAGATCGCCGTATGAAAGTGACGCTATTTTATTTTTTGTGAGTAACGAAGATTTTTTATTAGTAATAGGTTGAAAACTCAGGATAGCATCATTATTTTTTGGATGGCTTCTTAGTAATTCATAAATTGTTAATTGTTTTTTCAACGTTTAACCTTTCATCAAAGAATTTTATTTAATACATCACTCAAATATGTCACGGTTCGTTTAATGTTATTTATTTTCTCTAAACCAAAAAGACCAATTCGGAAAGTATTGAAATTATCTCCCTCATCACACATAAGCGGCACTCCAGCAGCAATCTGTAATCCGTGTTCTGCAAATTTTTGACCTGATTTAATATCAGGATTATCAGTATATGAGACAATTACAGTGGGAGCTTGAAATCCTGCTCCTGCGACACTTTTTATACCTAATTCAGAAAATAATGTGCGGACTTCTTTACCAAGTCTAATTTGATTGCTTTTCATTGCTTCAAGACCATAATTTTTTGTTTCATTTATGACATTACAACATTGAATAAGAGAATTAGTTGGCATCGTTGCATGATATGCATGTCCACCATTTTCATATATTTCCATGATTTCTAACCATTTCTCTAAACTGCATGAGAAGCTTGATGATTTGCTTGAGGAAATGATTTTTTTTGCTTTGTTATTAAGCATTATAAATGCGGCGCATGGTGGGCCGCTCCATCCTTTTTGAGGTGCAGTTATTAAAATATCAATCCCAATATTTTTCATATTTAGCCACATTGCTCCTGATGCAATGCAATCTATGATAAATAGCCCCCCAACGGCATGCGTAGCATTGGTTATTTGTATTAAATAATCGTCAGGTAATATCATTCCAGATGCAGTTTCTACATGAGGCGCGAATACTAAATCTGGCTTTTCTTTCGCAATAGTATTAATAACTTCTTCTATGTTTGCAGGGTAAAATGGTTCTTGGTTTTCTTTATTTTTTCTAAACGCTTTTAAAACTTTCGTGCTTTTTGGAATTTTTCCAGCTTCGAAAATTTGTGTCCAGCGATAACTGAACCAGCCATTTCTTATAACTAAACATTTTTTATTTGTTGCAAATTGTCGGGCAACTGCTTCCATGCCATAAGTGCCTCCGCCTGGAACAATAACAACAGAATCTGCGTTATAGACTTGTTTCAAATTTCTAGATATATCAGTCATTACTGTTTGGAATTGTAATGACATATGATTAACCGAGCGGTCAGTATAAACTACAGAATATTCTAATAAACCATCAGGATCTACGTTTTCGAGCAAACTTGGCATGATAAACCTCTTATAGTTATTAGTTTTTTAATTATTTATATTGGAACGAAGCGCCTGTATATATCTTTGAAAACTTTTCTGCATGATATTTTGTTCTATTTGTTGACGAATACTTTCAAGAGTGGGTGGTATAGATGGTTTAGAGTCTTCACGCAAAATAATATGCCAACCAAATTGGGTTTGTGTGGGTAGTTTTGAATATTCGCCATTCTTTAATTTTTCAACGGCATCTGAGAATGCTTTTACCATCTGATTCGGGGAAAACCAATCAAGATTTCCACCATTAGCGGCAGATGGACCAATAGATTTATCTATTGCCAATATCTCAAAAGTATCACCTTTGTTTAGTTGATCTATTATTTCAAGCGCCTCTTGTTCTGTTTCAACTAAGATATGACTAGCCTTATACTCAAGTTTAGGTGTATTTAATATTTGCAAGCTATATGCATCACGAATTTCTTCTTCAGATATTTTTAAATTTTTAAAGAAATTATTTGCAACAGCTTGGGCAATTAATCCGCGATTTTGTAATTCTATTTGCGCTTTTAGTTGGGGAGTATTTTTTAGTTTTTCAGCTTCATCTTGAGTTGAAAGTAGATACAGATCAATAAGATCATTAAGCAGGGAAGAATATTCCTCTTCTGTTATGTTATCAATCGTTTTTTGGATTCGTGTTTGTATGTAAATATTTAGTATTTCATCATCAATAGCCACATTATTAACTGTTCTAATAACTTCAGCTTCTGTAATTCTGAATAGACTGAAAAACAGCATTATCAAAAAGATGGTATTTTTTAGCATCTTTGGTAAAAAAAATGTTTTATACATGTAATTGTTCCTTAAAATTTAATTATTTTTTCTAAGTATTTTAATTATCATCTGGTGAAAGTGCTTTGATTTTAATTGCGTGAATATCTGATTGTAATAAATCATCAAGTATTTTATAGATCATTCTATGACGATCGATCTTATTTGTATTTAAAAACATTTTTGATGTAATTTTAATCTCAAAATGACCACTTTTAGTTTTTGATTCTGGATGGTTTTTGTGGAGATGACTTTGATCTTTAATTAGTAATTCTGTTGGACTGAAGTGCTTAACTAACCGTTTCTCGATTTCCTTTTTTTTGAAAAAACTCATGGTAGAACTTTCTTAAATGGTTTAACTGTAACTTTTGAATAAACGCCTGCTTTTACATACGGATCATGTTTTGCCCATAATTCTGCATCGTATAGGGATTCAAATTCTGCAATTATTAGGCTTCCAGAAAATCCTGATATACCAGGGTTTTCTGCATCGATTGATGGATTCGGACCAGCTATTAATAGTTTTCCATTACTTATAAGTTTCTTTAAACGATCTAAATGAGCTTCTCTAGATTTTAATCGTATTGGGAGGCTATTATTATTATCTTCACTAATGATTACGTAGTACATATAATCCTCTTTTTATTTGTTGTACGATTCATTATTTTTCATGGTAATTGATAGCCATATACTCTGAAATATTACAAATAAAATTGTTATTCCCATTAATCCAAATAATTTGAATTTTACCCAAAATGCTTCTGGGAAATTATAAGCAACATAAATATTAATAGTTCCGCTTACTAAAAAAAATATAATCCACATGTAGTTAAGTTTCATCCATTGTTCTGATCTGAGTTTTATGGTCGCACCAAGCATTCTTTGTATGATAGTTTTTCCTCCGATCCATTGACTGGCAAAAAAAACAACCGCAATCATCCAATTGAGAACAGTTGGTTTCCAGTATAAGAATGTTGGGTTGCGAAAAAACAATGTTGCTGATCCTAGAATTATTATAAGAGCAGTTGAAGCTAAGTACATTTTGTTAATTTTTTTGGTAGCTAACCATTGGGCAAAAAGGAAAATAGGCATGACAACCATTAAAGCGGCAGTTGCAAAAAAAATGTCTTTATAAAAATAAGTGATTACAAAGACGAAAATTGGTATGAAATCAAAAAATAGTTGCATCTTATGAAAAGTGTAATATTTAATAGGATTGGAATGATAACCTATTTATATTAGCTTATTAGTGTAAAAAAAGTTTCTCTTAAGTAATAAATAAATGTGTATATAATTAGCCCATATTATATTTTTTTTCTATCACTATAAAATAACGATTATGCCTGAGTTGAAGGAAGTAAAAACTAAATCCGATTATCGATCTGATAAAGCACTTCAGCAAGGAATATTGCAGCAAGAAATGCCTTTTGCTGTAGTAGATGGAGAGCCGCTTACAGAGCTTCCGCAAGATTTATATATCCCTCCTCACGCATTAAAAATATTTTTAGAGGCATTTGAAGGACCGCTTGATCTTCTGTTATATCTTATTCAGCGCCAAAATATTAGTATTCTAGATATTCCGATTGCTGAAATTACGAAACAATATATTAATTACATTGATCTTATGAAAGAGTTGCAACTTGAACTTGCAGGAGAATATCTTTTGATGGCATCAATGCTCGCAGAAATAAAATCAAGAATGCTACTTCCTAGACTCGAAGAGATTCAGGAAGAAGAAGATCCAAGGGCGGAGCTTGTCAGACGTTTACAAGAATATGAACGCTATAAAGAAGCTGCCGAAGAAATTGATGCTTTACCTCGATTAGAACGTGATATTGTCATAACAGATGTAGATAAGTCTAAATTAAAAATTGTAACTAAATTACCCGATGCTACTTTACAAGAATTATTGTTAGCTTTTCATGATGTTCTTAAACGCGCAGAAATGTTTTCTAAACTTCATTTTGTTCGTGAAACATTGTCAATCCGTCAGCGTATGTCTGAAATATTGTCGAAACTACAAGCAAGTAAATTTAGTAAATTTGAAGACTTTTTTGAAGAAAGCGAAGGACGTTTAGGTGTGGCAGTAACTTTTTTAGCAATCCTTGAATTACTTAAAGAGTCGACTATTGAGGTTGTTCAATCTGACGAATTTTCACCTTTACACATTAGATCCGCATCTTCCATAAGATTAATAGAATAAACAATTACTAATTATGGATCTTATAAATATTAAAAATATTATTGAAGTCGCGCTTCTTTCGGCGGGCAAGCCTCTTAGCATGGATGATTTGAACAATATCTTGGAAGATGAGCAAGTTTCTGGCAAAAGTGAACTAAAAAAAATAATAGATGAACTCAAGATTGAATATGATGCCAAAGGACTTGAGATAAAAGAAGTCGCAACAGGTTTTCGTATTCAACTAAAGTCAGATATGACTAAGTATCTCTCTAAATTATGGGAAATAAAATCTCCACGCTACTCAAGAGCTTTATTCGAAACTTTAGCTCTAATTGCATATAGACAACCGATTACAAGAGGCGAGATTGAAGAGGTTAGAGGCGTATCTGTGAGTACTAATATAATTAGAACTCTTGCCGAAAGAAACTGGATTCGAGTTGTTGGTCACCGGGATGTTCCTGGCAGGCCAGAAATGTTTGCTACTACAAAGGAATTTTTAGATTACTTTGGATTGAAAAAACTTGATCAGCTTCCACCACTCAAAGATCTTTCTGACTGGGAATCACTTCGTGTACAACTTGATTTGCCAGAAGTAGATGAAATAATTTTTTCTGATGAGCCTCCAGATTCTATAGAAATGAAGTATAAGACAGAAAATCATAATGAAGAAATAGATCCTCAGGAAATAGCTCATGCAGAATTAATAGCTGATTCAAATATGGAGGACATTATTCCAAGTCAAGCACAAGATGAGCAAAGTAATGTTGAAAGTTTAATTACCAATCCTGAAGATAAAGATACTAGTTAATATTATTTTTTAACTGATGTGAAAGTAAGAATTCAGAAGTTATTATCATCATCTGGAATCGCCTCTAGACGAACTATTGAGAAATGGATAAAAAAGAATCGGCTGATAGTTGATGGTAAATTTGCAAAAATTGGACAAATAGTTTCGGGTTCTGAGAAATTTCAACTAGATGGCGATCTATTAGCGGTTAAATTACATCACACAAATCATAAATACATTATTTATAATAAACCAATTAATGAAATATCTTCTCGATCCGATCCAGATAAAAGACCTAGTATATTTGATAATTTACCAAAAATTGAAAATAGTCGCTGGATATCGGTAGGGCGCCTAGATGTTTTAACTTCAGGGTTACTTTTATTTGTAACTGATGGATCACTTGCAAATGCATTAATGCATCCCTCAAAACAAATTATTCGGCGCTATGCCGTCCGCATTCATGGCAATCCTAAGAAAACTGAAATCAATCAATTATTAAATGGTATCGATCTACATGATGGAGTTGCAGCATTTGAATCTATTAATATTGTTGGAGGAAGCAATACAAATGAATGGTTTCATGTCACGGTTAGGGAAGGGCGCAATAGAATCATAAGACGAATGTGGAAAAATATCGGATATGATGTCAGTAGACTAATTCGAATAGGTTATGGCCCAATTGAATTGCCAAGAACTTTAAGTGTAGGTAAATATAAAAAATTAACTGAAAAGCAAATTGAAGCTTTATACTTTGTTACTAATATAAATAGATAAGGATTAATTAAATAACGTAGAAATATACATCTAAGAAAGTTGATTATTGTTGAAGAGTATAAGAATTTCCACTTAAATCGATGCTATCGTCGCCCAGTAAAAAAATATAAGCAGGTAATATATCATCAGGATTTTTTAGGTTTTTTCTGTTTTCACCAGGGTATGCTTGTAACCGCATTTTTGTATTTACAGGACCAGGATCAATGCAGTTTACCCGGAGAGATGTATGTTTATTCTCTTCTGCAAGAATTTGATTTAATCCTTCTATACCAAATTTTGAAACTGAATATGCCCCCCAAAAAGCTTTTCCTAATTTCCCAACACTGCTAGTAGTAAAAATGATTGATGAATGTTTGGCTTGTTTAAGGCAGGATAATAATACTTGAGTTAGAACGAAAGGGGCTGTTAGATTTATATGTATAACCATTTGCCATTCAGCTGGATCATATTGTTCTATTGAGCTTAGATTTCCTAAAATAGCAGAATTATGAACTAGACCATCCAGTTTTCCGAACTCACCTTCTATATTTTTAGCAAGATTTATATAATCATTCTCATCAGCATTTGCTAGATCGAGTAATGCTATGGAAGGGCAAGCTACATCCGGTAATTTTTTTATTTCATCATATAAATTCTCTAATTTTGATTTATTTTTACCATGTAGAATTACTTGTGCTCCCAATTTTGATGCCTTTATAGCTAGAGCTCTTCCAATACCATCTGTTGATCCAGTAATTAAAAGATTTTTATTTTTCAAAATATTAGAGCTGTATTGATAATCAATTAGTGATGATTTCATTGCTGTTTTATGACTTTTTTGAGTGTTTTTTTAAATCATTTTTTAATTTTCGCGTTGGTAATTCTATAGATTTAATTTCTTTAATTTCTTTTTTTGAACCTACGCCCAATTTTGAAAATTTACGAGCACCTGGTAGTACTTTTCTCTCAAATGAACCGATGGCTTTGTTGTAATGTTCAACACTACTCGATAATTGTTTACCAAGTTTATTTAGATGGCTAATAAAAACTATTAAACGATCATACAAAGCTTCAGCTAATTCTCGTATTTGTTCAGCATTTCCTGAAAGAGCTTGTTGTTTCCATCCGTATGCAATAGCTTTAAGAAGGGCTATGAGGCTAGTTGGCGTAGCAAGGATAATTTGTTGTGATAAAGCTGAGTCAATTAAATCAGGATCTTCATTTAGAGCTGCACTTAGAAATTGATCACCTGGGATGAAGAGAATTACAAATTCAGGGCTTCTAGTGAATTGCTTCCAGTAGGATTTTCTAGATAGTTTTCTTATATGCTCCCTAACATTTTGTGCGTGTTTTTTTAAAAAAATCTCTTTTTTAGAATTTTCTTTTGCTTCAATTGCTTGAAGGTATGAATCTAAGGGTGTTTTGACGTCAACTACTAGTTCACGTTGATCAGGCATTTTAACTATCATATCGGGTCTGATTGATGAGTCCTCAGATAGTGTATGTACTTGCTCATCAAAGTCACAATGTTCAACCATTCCAGCTAACTCAACTAATCTTTTAAGTGTGATTTCACCCCAACGTCCTCTTACTTCTGGTCTTTTTAGCGCACTAACAAGATTATGAGTTTCTTGAGTTAAAGATTGGTTAGTTTTATGCATTTCCTTAAGCTGTGTTTTAATACCTCCATAAGCTTCACTTCTTGCTTTTTCAAGCTCAGAGATTTGGTGCCGTGATTCTTTTAATGCTTCTTTAATTGGCTTTATTAAATTTTCAACTGCTTGTTCTTTTTCATTAAGATCGCTCTTTACTTTTTCTTGCTGTTTACCAAGTTGTTGTTCAGCTATTTTTAGGAATATTTCACTATTATCTTTTAATGATTTATTAGCGATATCTTGAAAAATATTTATAAGTGGATCTGATTTTTTCAATTTTATTTTAATAATTATCCAAGTTATTAAACTTCCAACTAATATTCCTAATAAGAATATTACAAATACAAAAGTTGGTAATTGAGTATTCATTTTAAATATGCATCTTATCTATTCAAAAGGTTAAATATTTTTTTAGTTAAGTCTGACGTATGAAATACGATTGAATCCGCATTCCATGATTTCAGATCTTCATCATCTTCAATATATCCATATCCCGCTAATATGGTATACATGCCAGCTGATTTTCCAGCTTTAATATCATTTAATGCATCTCCTATATATACAATTTCATCTGTTGATATGCTCATTTTTTTGCTTGCTAGTATCAATTGTGCAGAATTTGGTTTGCGAAGTGAAAGTGTATCACCAAAAATAATACAAGCTGCTTTATTTACAATATCTAGTTTTTTAACTAATGGGGCGGCAGTTTTCTTAGGCTTGTTGGTAACAATGCCCCAAGGTATATTTTTTTTAGTAAGTAATAAAAGAAGTTCGTGTATGTTTGGAAAAAATTTTGAATCAGCACAGTTTTTTGAAGCATATAGTTCTAAATATTGACGTTGTAATTCATGTAGATTTTCATTACTTTTATTTGGAAAACCAAGTTGTATTAATTTGAAAGATCCTTTTGAAACATAAGATCTTGCTAACTTGTATGATGGTAAAGGGTGTTTATAAAGTTTGAGCATTTCATATAGAATCTGTACCATTTCAGGCGCTGTATCAATTATTGTGCCATCTAAATCAAATAGTATAGCCTTTATTTTGCCTTTCATTATTCAGATGAATTATTAAAATACATTATATAGTTTACATCTATATTTTTATTGAGATTATACAAATTTATCAAAGGGTTATAGTGTATTCCAATACTTGATATTAGATTTAGGTTTTCACTTCGACACCAATACTCTAGCTCAGATGGCTTAATAAACATTTCATAATTGTGAGTGCCTTTTGGAAGAATACGTAATATGTATTCTGCGCCAATAATTGCAAATAAAAATGATTTTGGGTTTCTGTTAATTGTAGAGAAAAATAGACTTCCACCAGGTTTGACAAGTTTTTTGCAAGCCCTAATTACTTTGCTTGGAGAAGGAACATGTTCAAGCATTTCTAAACACGTTAGAACATCATATTCATTAGGTCGTTCTTCAGCAATATCTTCTGCTGTTGTTTGAAGATATTCAACATTCGTCCTAGATTCTTTTTGATGAAGACGCGCAACTGATATTGCTCTTTCGCCGATATCAATTCCAGTTACTTTGCCACCTTTTAGGTCGATTGATTCAGATAAAATTCCACCACCACAGCCAATATCAATTATTTTTTTATTCTCAAGTTCAGTGTGCTGACAAATGTAATCAAGACGTAATGGGTTGATCTTATGTAATGGCTCGAAATCTCCACTTGGATCCCACCATTGAGATGATAGTCTTTCAAATTTTTCTATTTCTGAAGGATCAAAATTTATGTTTTTATTTGTTGTCATTGTTAACTCAGTCGTAAGAAAAATACAAAAAAAGTACCCACTAAAACAATATGATAAGCTCCTTAATGGTTTACCGCTGTGTTATAATTAAACCATATAATCAGCGAGTTTGTTTTAAAAAAAATCAAGAAAAATAAAATTAAATTCTATCTGATATTTTCTGAATCTATCTGTTTAATTTCACAATAATTTTAGGTTATTTAAGAGTAAACAACTATGTCTGAAATTGCCAAAGAAATTCTTCATGTAAGTCTAGAAGAAGAAATGCAACAATCATATTTAGACTATGCGATGAGCGTTATAGTTGGCCGTGCCCTGCCTGATGTTCGCGATGGGTTAAAACCAGTTCATCGAAGAGTTTTATTTGCTATGAGAGAACTTGGTAATGAATTTAACAAGCCTTATAAAAAATCAGCACGAGTTGTTGGAGATGTAATAGGTAAATATCACCCGCATGGTGATTCTGCTGTATACGATACAATTGTAAGAATGGCTCAACCATTCTCTATGAGATTTTTACTTGTGGATGGTCAGGGAAATTTTGGTTCTGTTGATGGTGATGCTCCCGCAGCAATGAGATATACCGAAGTACGTATGACTCAAATAGCTCATGAGATTATTTCAGATCTTGATAAGCAAACTGTTGATTTTATAGAAAACTATGATGGCTCAGAATCTGAGCCAACTGTGATGCCAACAAGAATTCCTACTTTACTTGTAAATGGGTC
>UINC01001557.1_pt1 | contig 15175 bp, 10 predicted proteins | sample 5385821 | NCBI WGS metagenome assembly UINC01 (sample SAMEA4666929, study PRJEB26691) | marine metagenome | isolation source: Pacific Ocean | place: Pacific Ocean | collected 2011-10-13 | reverse complement strand
GGCTGTGATGGATTCCCCATCCATGATTGCAATCATGTTACCTTTGGAAGCATCAAAAACCTGTACCACAGCATGGATCAGGGGCAAGCCTTTTTGCGGATTGGCATAATTTATGGAAACAGTTTTTACCGCATAGTAAGGACTATGCAAAGCGTAGGCAGGCATTACCAGGGCGGCTGCATTTTTATCGGGAATGCTGAGACTGAGCCTTTTAGGTATCAATGCATCACCTCTGCTTAACTGGATAAAGGCTGAGCGCATGGCTTTGATGGCATCTTCCATGGTGATCAGCGACCGGATCTGGTCAGCGGAAATGAACAGGCTTGACATTGATGTTTTACGCAAACAGCTTTTCCGGATAAACCCCCATTTGAATCAGCTTTTGTATTTCCCCTAATACAAAGGTCCTGTCTTTTTTATAGGTTACACCAAACCAAGCTGCGTTACTTCGTAAAACATGTACTTTTTCTTGACCAGACCGTATCAGGCCATTTACCACAAATGGAATTAAGTATTCACTTTTCATTTCATTCCCTTCCTTTTCAAGAAAATCAACAAACATAGATTGCAAATAATCAAATAAATCTGGCGTAAAACCCCACACATTCATGGAAACCGGTTCGTTCCCATCCAATTCAATATCCCGGTCAGATGATATGCCATGATCTGATTGTCTTAGTTCACCAGTTTCAATCACTGTATCCAGCAAACCATCCTTTACAGTGCATAAACCGCGGGTGACCCCGCCAAATTCAGACAATGTTTTATCCAACTGAAATGCGACCATGGAAAATGTACTTCGTCCGCTCTGGTAATATTTCGCAACAACTTCAAATGATTCCAACCCATAGAAATCATCGCCATTAATTGCTACGAATGGCTCATGGATTAAATCCGCAGCTGTCAAGATAGCATGCCCGGTTCCCCAGGGTTTTTCTCGTCCTTCGGGGCAGGTGAATCCATCAGGCAGATCGTGCAGATCCTGAAAAGCAAATTCAACCTGGATCTTGCCTGCATATTTATCAGTAATCTGTGATGTAAATTCCTGTTCAAAGTCCTTGCGAATAATAAAAACGACCTTATTAAACCCTGCGCGGATCGCATCGTAAACAGAATAATCGATAATGGTCTCCCCGCCGGGCCCCACGGCTTCCAACTGCTTCAGGCCGCCATAGCGGGAGCCCATGCCGGCGGCCATAACCAGTAGAGTGATATTTTTCATGGTACTCCTTTAGTTTAGATTACAGCGTTTTCAGTATCTAAAAAGAATTCAAATTGAAAATTTTTCCTTTTATTCATAAATACCATTTTACAGAACATCCTTTTTTGTAAAAATAAAATTAAGCAGTTTCAACCCGTATTATTTCATTGCATTTTTTAAAAATAGAGATCTGAAAAAAATGAGTATTGCATCCCTATTGAATTCCTGGATCCGGCCAAATAAAGCGACTGGTAAAATGACGTTGTTTTTTTTAACAGCAGCACTTTTGCTACTTATATCTTGTGAAGTGAGAACAATTGATGTACAGGGTCATCGCGGCGCCAGGGGTCTCCGCCCGGAAAATACCCTTGCCGGTTTTGATCTGGCCATGGACCTGGGCGTGACCACGATCGAACTGGACCTGGCGGTGACAAAAGACAGGCAGGTCATTGTCACTCATAACCCTTATATATATGGGAAAATCTGCTGCAACAGCGACGGTTCTTCCCTGGCAGCCGATTCCCTTGGGCGGGGGCTGCTGGTCAAAGATCTAACCCTGGCCGAAATCAGGCAATTTGACTGCGGCAGGCTGAACCCGGATACAGCACGGTTCCCGGAACCGCCAAGAATCAATATTCCCGGAGAAAAGATGCCCACCTTGAATGAGGTATTCAGCCTTGTAAGGGCAAAAGGAAGCAATGTTTATCTCAATATTGAAATGAAGATCGATCCCCGCTACGATGTAACCATACCCGAGATAGAATTTGTGAAAACAGTGGTGGATGTGATCCAGTCCAGCGGCATGAAGGACAGGGTCAACCTGCAGTCCTTCAACTGGCGGTCGCTGGAAATAGTAAAACAGATCGATCCAGAAATCAGAACTGCCGGACTTCTGGGCAGTAGCACCTTCCTGCCGATTCATGATTCCATTCCCAGCCCCTGGCTGAACGGGATAGATTTTGACACAGCAGGGGGATCAGCTCTGGATATCCTGAATCAAGCCCGGGCCTATATTGATATTTTTTCACCCTCATGGCGCCTGGTTGTCCCGGAGGATTCACTCTATTTGAACAGTTCTGTGAATGAAATTCAGGAGTCAGGTTTCCCGGTCATTCCCTGGACAGTGAATCGCCAGGATGAGATGAAAACCCTAATCCAGCTAGGCGTGGCAGGCATCATTACCGATTACCCCGACAGTCTAAAAATGCTTCTGGATGAATTAAGTATCAGGGTCCAGTAAATTTAGTTAATTAGACTTAGTATAGTTTTTCTACGAGTAATTCCCGGTCTACTCTTTTTTTTGTTATAACCGCTTGACTGGTTTCACGGTCGATCTCAATTACCTTTTTCGATTCATCAAATACAGCCCTGATCACCGTATGGGCAGAATACAGCCCCCCGAGCCACCAGCGCCTGTCGCTGATATAAAGCAGATCTCCGGGGCCGGCTTCCAGTTTCCGAGCCAGGGAAGTTGAAATATCCACCAGGGCCAGATTACCGGTTCCAGCTGTTTCCAAACAGCGGTCAACGAGCTGAGGGCAGGCTAGAGTTTTTCTGCCGGCGGCCTCTGCCCCCGCAGAACCTTTGTAATGGAGAATGGCATCCTTAACTGTACCCCACACCAGTCCCTTTTGACGGTCACTGGATTCCGGTTTTGTAAATAGAGTTACAACGATTCCAATGACAGCGCTCACCGATAAGCCATAAAAGGCCCGCATGAATTTAAACTGTTTCATGCCGGCAAAGATGCCGGTCCCGGTTTCCTGCATGGGCACCCCATTAGAAAAGGGGATAATTACTTCTGGCACAAAAAGAGAGAATACAATGGCGCCCATGCCTCCCGCCAGGGTGAAAAGAGCCGCCTGTCGGGTGAACCGTTTCCAGAATACACTGAACATCAGGGCAATCACCAGGGGCGGTGTAACCGCTGCAGTGAAGGCGCCGTGGGCGGCATAAATTGTTTTGAAGGACATAAAGAGCGGAACCAGTAAAATCCCCAGCAGCGTGACGGACACGGAACTGATCCTGGCCATTTTCAGCAGCTGCTTTTCATTTGCGCCGGGGTTGAAAAGTGGTTGATATACATCATTAACAACGATAGCCGCTACGGCAGTGATCAGAGTATCCACGGTGGACATAAGCGCTGCCGTCATGGTCGCCAGGATAAGACCAAATATCCCCGGGCGGCTGAGAAAATCTGCAGCAATGAAAAATGCTTCATCCGCTTTGATGGTAGCGGGCAGGAAGCCGCCTTGAACCAAAGCCTTGGCCATCCATCCGCCGGATGCGACCACGCAGGCAGCAATGGGCATTAAAACCAGCACTACAGTAAAAACAGCTTTTCGTCCATCCTGGAGTGACTTAGCGGATAAAAAACGCATAATCACACCCTGGTTTAAAAAATAGAACATTGCTGTGTTGGCCATGCCATCCTGCCAGAAAATCCCTACGCTGGGGAATGAGGGGTCTTCATTAAAATTGGGAAAGGCCAGTTTGTGGGTCCGGGGCAGATGGTGCCAGAATGATTCCAGACCGCCCAGATAATCTATACCCAGAAAAAGGATTATGATCCCGGTTGCCAGCAACATCAGCCCCTGGAATAAATCGGTCATGATTACGCTGGTCTGTCCGCCGGCGGTGACATAGATAGCTGAAATGGAGGCCACCAGTATGGCCGCTGTTAGGATGGGCCAGCCCAGGAGAATGTTCAGGACCTTGCCCATGGTAAACAGGTTGACGCCAACATAGCCCACCAGGTAAATCAGGATAAATACGGTTACCCATTTCCGAACCCTCCGGTCAAATCGCCTTTCGAAGTACTCCGGGATGGATGTAACCCTGGAGAAATACAGAATCGGCAGCCAGCCAAAGAGTAAAAGCGGCAGCCAGATCCAATCGTTCAAATAGGTCTGGCTGCTCCCGAACCCATAGGCGTAAGCCACCCGGCTGTATTTTACAAAACTGTATGAACCCACAGTAGTGGCGATCAGGCTGAAGGTGATCAGCCACCAGGAAAACCGCTGTCCCCCAAAGAAAAAATCCTTAACTGTTTTCTGGCGTTTCCCAAAATAGGTTCCAATGGCCAGGATCATAATGAAATAAAATACCATAATCCCGTAGTCCACTGGAGCCCCCAGGATGGGCTGGCGATCCGGATTGCCGTGAAAGGCGGCAGGAGCAACGGATGAAAATTCCCCGAACTGCAGGTAACCCTGCAGAACAAGATAAAAGAAAAGCGGGATCAAGATCAGCAACAGGTTGCGCAGCCCAATTCTGGTCAGGTTCAGATAACCCTGCCGGTGGGCAAAATAAAGGCCTGTCCCAAAGACAATTCCGCCGAGGGTGAACTGGTAGAAAAACATCATGTTAAACAGCAAGGCATTTCCGGCCGGGGATGCTTCAATATCATTTTTTCATGGAAAAGCGGTCCTAAAAGCAACTTAGAGGTAATCACCCAGACCAAAAATAGGCTTATTTGTCTGCCAGCGTCCCCGGGTAAAATCGGGAATTTTCACTGCTGTGCTGCCCAGGCGGATGGATTTTTCAGACAGGGGAGAAACAACACTCATACTCGCCGCATCGTAAACATCAAGAGGCGGAGACACATTGCGCCTCAGGGATTCCACAAAGGCCCGGACAATAAAAAAGTCCATACCTCCATGGCCTGAACCCGCTGCCTGATTTTGGAAACGCTGCCAGAGTGGATGGTCGTACTGCTTCAGGTACATTTCATCCGGTTCCCAGCGGTGCTCCTGAGGACTTCGCCCCTCTAGATAAATAGATTGATTGTCCACCATCCAGATACCTTTGGTGCCCTGAACCCGGAAATTCAGGCTGTAGGGCCGGGGGGAATTTGTATCGTGGCTTAACACAATGGTCTGGCCATTGGCGCATTTAATTACAGTGGTCACAATGTCGCCCAGTTTGAAATTCACCTTGGCGTTGGAATGGTCCGCGCCGCCCTGCTCTACAATATAATTGTGCAACCCCCTGGATTGAGTGGCTGTGGAAGTGAGGTGCTCCATGCGGTTGCCGCGGTTAATATTGAGCATGGTGCTGATGGGCCCCAAACCATGGGTAGGGTAAAGATCCCCGTTGCGGTTCACGGAATGCTGGGTTCGCCATTTTGACTCTGAATATCCTTTTTCGCCAAATTCCACACCGCCGCCGTAGGGCTGGTTCCCATCATTGAATTTCACATCACGGAGATCATGCTGATAGCCGCCCTGGCAGTGCAGCAATTCGCCGAACAGACCCTGGCGGACCATATTCAAAACGGCCATGACATCCCTGCGGTAGCAGACATTTTCCATGATCATGCAGTGGCGGCCGGTGCGCTCGGAAGTGTTCACCAGATCCCAGCAGTCTTTTACGGTAAGTGCCGCAGGTACTTCCGTACCCACATGTTTGCCGTTCTTCATAGCGGCAATGGCCATGGGATGGTGCCACTCCCAGGGCGTAGCTATGTAGACGCCATCCAGGTCTTCATTGGCCATCATATGACGAAAATCCTCATCCCCATTTTTATAGACCCGGGGCTCCGTTTTACCCGCCTCCCTTAGAATCTTCAGGGCTGCCGCAGCCATACGCTCATCAATGTCGCAAATCGCCGGGATTTTCACTTCAGGATATTTTGCTGCCAGGGACAACACCCATTGACCTCGCAACCCGGTACCAATGAATCCCAGCCGGATCTGACTGTTCACTATGGGCGCTGAAAACAACTGCCCCGGCATTAACGCTGCTGCAGTACCGGCGGCTGCGGTCGTTTTCAAAAAATCCCGCCTGTTTATTTTTCTGGTTATTGTATTTTTCACTTAATTCAAATCTTTGATGTTAATACGGACGGATAAAATATAAGGACTCTTTCCCTTATCCCAATGTCCGTAAGTGGTAGTCACTATCTCACCGTTTGGTAAAATTTCTACACCAGGGTAGCAACAATCCCACTCATGTTTATTATCCTTGATCCTGATCCGAAACTCGCCGGGATTTGTGGAAACAATATCGTCATAGGTCCCGACCCATGCGACCCAATCTCCTTGAGTGGGGCTGCTGGGCGCCGTGTCCCGGAAAGATAAAAAGAGCCGGCCATCAGCCAAATATTTTCCCGTATGGCGGTCTCCTGTGAGTTCCCGAGGCAGTTCAGCAGGACTGCTCCATGATTTCCCTTCATCATTGGAAAAGATTACATGGGAATTTTTGGTTCGGCTGTTTTCCCGTAAGAGTGCTGCAAGTTGATTCCCATCCGGGGATCGAATAATTCCTGGTTCACAGAGATGGATCTCATTATTCCGGTATAGGGGGACTGGGCGTGACCAAGTGAGTCCGCCATCGGCAGAATTGGTTTGATACAATGTGAAAATGCCGGTGCGTTTTCCGTCTTCTTTAAAAAACCGTCCGTCATCGTGGAACATTGCCAAATAATGTCCCGGTGTCTTGAGAGCCGCTACACTGCCCATGACTACAATCCCGCCCCAATCACCAATTGGATAAAGCTCCGTCCAGGTGAGCCCGTCATCTTCTGAGACTGCCAGTCTCGCAGGGTATAAACCGGACCACATGATGAGCCGTTTTATGCTCTTTTCATCAATAACACGGTGTATCGTTGGTACTTCTTTGCTGGTGGTCCAATTGGGTGGAACGTAAAGCCGATCGGACCATGTTATACCGCCGTCTTTACTCCGCTTGTAGACGATTTCTCCATTCCCGTGACCTTTGGGATAAACTGCCAAAATGGTTTTCCCGTCTTCCAATAAAACAGTACTGGGGTGGCCTAGGTAAACCCCTTCTTCCCGATCTACAATGGTTTGAAGATCGAACCTGGTATCTAATTCCACAGTTGGGATGGAAAATGGGATTATATCTGTTGCCAACAACAATAAAGGAGTAAAGAAAAACAGGAACGGCAGTATCATCGCAAGAAAAAACCATCTTTCAATGGGTCTTCAGGGTTGATCCAGAACTGATTGCGGCCGGTGATGAACGCATTGCCGCTGACCTGCGGAATGACCGCGTCATAGGGTCCAAATTTTGTGGCGGCCGTCACCTGAACTGCAAAGGTAGAATCGATAATACTCTCGATTGTGATACTTTCCCCCACTTTGATCTCGCCCCTGGCGTGGTGAATGGCGGCACGGGCGCTGACCCCGGTTCCCGTGGGGCAGCGGTCCACCTGCCCATCGGCAAAGATACATACATTGCGGCTGTGGTTCCCCTTTTCCCTGGCCGGGCCGGTAAATATGGTGCCGTAGAGAAAATTCATATCCGGCTCAGTAGGATGCTTCATTTCCACAGCAGCCATGATCGCCTGTTTGATTTTCATTCCAGCTGCGGTCAATTGGCTGTGAAATTCCGGACTGCAGTCCAGCCCCACCTGGGCCGCATCCACAAAAGCATAAAAGGCGCCGCCAAAGGCCAGGTCATAGCGGATCGTTCCCAACCCCGGCACATGCAGTTCTTCATCCAGGATTTGCACAAAGGAGGGCACATTTTCAAAGCGGACACAACTGACTTTTCCATTCTCCACCTCAGCGTAAGCGTGGATAAAGCCCGAGGGTACATCCATTTTTACTTCGGTGATTGGCTCTATTTTTTCGATTAATCCCGTTTCTACAAACACCTTGGTCAGAGCAATTACCCCGTGACCGCACCCTGTGGAATAGCCCTCATTATGAATAAAAATGACCCCAAAATCTGCACCCTTTGTATCAGGTTCCACCAGGATGGCGCCATACATGTTTTCATGTCCCCGGGGCTCCCACAAAAGGGCTCGGCGCAGGTCATCATGGCGAGTCTGGGCATCGGCTTTTTTCTCCAGCACTGTCTGGCCCTTCAGCTCCGGATAGCCGCTTAAGATAATCCGCAATGGTTCGCCCTCGGTATGGACATCCAGGGTCTCTATCTCCAGCCAGGATGAAGGCGGGTGCCAGTTTTTTAAATGATGGAGTTTCATGGCGGTACGAATTGTTTCACTGCCGGGGAAATCCTTGTTTGCGGCCTAACCTGCGGCCCAGGTCAAAAAGAGATAAATAAAGACCGTAACGCCTACAATGACCAGGGAAGCATCCTTGGCGTGAGCCCAGGGTGTCATATCCACCGGTGCCGGCTCCCTTTGATCACTGAGGGCAATTTCTTCTACTGTCTTGGGCTTAAGTTGACCGATAATCAGCATCACAGCAACCGCGGCCATAAAACTGATAAAATAGCCGTGGAGCCAGTGCAGGTCGCCATCACCGTTGGCCAGGAAGGTGGGCACATCCTTGATATTGACAAAGGTGAAAAAGGAATAAAAGACCATGCCCACCACCATGCCTGCCTTGGCAGCCAGGGCCGGGACATGTTTGGTGGTGATCCCCAGTAAAAAGATGCCAATGATGGGCACGCTGTAGAGTCCGTTCACCTTCTGCAGATATTCAAAAATGGACTGCATCTGGGCCAGCTGCGGGGCAATGAGCATGGAAGCAAGGGCCAGCCCAATGCCAAAATACCTCCCTGTTCTTACAATCTCCTCTCCGGAAGCTTCCCTGTGAATATAGCCCTTATAGAACTGCAGGGAGAACAGGGTGGAAGCGCTGTTCAAGGCACTGTTAAAGGAACTCAAAATGGACCCCACCAGCACAGCGGCAAACAGGCCCAGGGACCAGTCTGGAAGTACATGTCGGACCATGGCACCATACACCTGGTCCTGTTTTTCAATATTCAGGTCCGTCATATGCAGAGCAATAATGCCGGGCAAACAGAGCAGGATGGGACCCACCAGTTTCATCACGGAAGCAAACAGCACACCCTTCTGCCCTTCCGCCAGGCTCCGGGCCGCCATGGCCCGCTGTACAATGACCTGGTTCGTGGACCAGTAAAAGATCTGGATAAACATCATACCGCTGAGGAGGGTCGGCCAGGGAACAGAAACAACCTTTTCATCCACATTGGTCTGGGTGAGAACGGCCAGATACTGAGGGTTGTCCCGGCTCAGGGCTGCCAGCCCTTCCAGGAATGAACCGCCGCCCAATGCCGCCAGGCCCAGAAAAGGGATGGCCAGGCCCCCAGCCAGCAGGCCAATACCGTTGATGGTATCACTCACCGCCACGGACTTCAGACCGCCGATAATAGCATAGGAACTGCCCAGCACGCCAATGGCGGCCACAATCATCCACAAGGGCAGATTAAGGTCGAACATACCCTTCAGGGCCAAAGATCCGGTGTAGAGCACCACGGGCAGCAGAACAGTAACATAGCCAAAAAGAAAAAGCCCGGAAACCATAGAGCGGGTCATTTTATCAAATCGTTTTTCCAGGAAAGCAGGGGTGGTGGTAAACCCGCTGGCCAGGTAGGTGGGCAGAAATAACAGGGCGGTGGCAATCATGGCAAAAGCAGCCAGCGCTTCCCAGGCGATACCCACCAATGCCTTATCGCCGAATACAGCGCCATTGAGCCCCACCAGCTGTTCCGTGGAAAGGTTGGTCAACAGCAGGGATCCCGCCACCACAGGCCAGGTCAGGGCCCGTCCGCCGGTGAAATATTCTATAGTGGCATCCTGGGATTTTTTCATATTACCCACAATATACACTGTTGCCACAGCAACAGTGCCCGTGGCCAGGATAAAGGAAAGAATGGATATTGTATTCATAAAATTCTTCTTCTATTTAACCGATATTTTAGCAACTCTGATAATATTTTCTTCCGCCAAAAACGGGATCAATAAAAAACGATAACTGTATTTCTCAGGAGCAAGTGTATATTCCTTATGGGGCCGGGCGCCCCAGCTGTTGTCGCCGCCCACACCCATCTGCCGGTAATCAATGAGCCAGTCCACCTGATTCTTACTGGTAATATCCAGTTTCCCGTGGCGCTGGCCTTTAGGCACATAATCCAGGTCTTCATAAGGATACTGGTGCACACTGCCGTCAAAAGTGGGCTGCCCTTTTACCATCAGACTATACTTACCATTGGACAGGGCCATCCAGCGCACATCTGTTTTATTGCCTGTTTCCTGGGGCCGGACATAGGGAAAGGTTTGCTCGAAAACAGTACCGGAATAATGATCTACGGCAGCGGATGTTTTGCGGTCCCAGTACGATTCATGGGGGCCCCGCCCAAACCATTCCACGCTGGTGAAATCACCGGGCAGGGTCAATTTCATTCCAAAACGGGGTAGTTCCGGGAGGTTTGCATTGATCTTTTTTATGCTGTGATCCACTGCCACTACGCCGTTGCCGTATACGGTGTAACGGGTTTCCAGGCGGGTGCCGGTAGTGTCGTGAATCATGCTGGTTACCAGCTCAACAGTATTGTTCTTAATTCTGGCTTTACAACTTTGCACATCCAATTCCCGCCCTGCTGATTGCCAGACCCTGGTTCGGACCGGCATACCGTTGCCCAGGTCATTATCCAGGGGCGCACGCCAGAAGTTGGGCTGTAAACCGTCCAGGAGTAGATTCACACTGTCATATTCAAACTGGGTCAAGTGCCCGCTGCCGCGGTGGAAAAAAACAGTAAAGTTTTTTCCGGTAATTTCAAAATGATGGTCAGATTCCTGCAGGGTTACTTCAGGAAGACCTGCGGGCTCCAGGGATACTGCTTTTTTATTGATGGGCAGGTGAAACTGCTCCCAGGCCACCAGGTGCTCCTTGGGCAGCATAGGGGATTTCTTCCGTGTCCTGGCCCTGAGGGTCAGGAAATACACACTTCCGGCACGGGCCTGGACCGTGCCGTGGTTGAACGAAAATAATTCACTTTCCCCGGGGGCCAGGTCCAGCTGACCCAGCCGTCCGCTCATGACCTGTCTGCCGTCCCCTTCTATGATCCAGGTGAAATCCAGGTGCTTCAGGTCCAGAAAATCATAACGGTTGGTGATATTTACCCTGCTGATCCCATCCGTTTTCTGTCCCTTTTCCATGGTAAAAGCCACCGGCTGGTATACTTTTTTCACCTCCGCCATATGAGGATTTAGGGTTCGGTCCGCCGCCACCAAACCGTTGGCACAGAAATTAGAATCGTGCTCAGCAAATTCTGAGCCGAAATCACCGCCGTAGGCCCAGAATTCCCGGCCGGTAGAATCCTTACGTAAAATAACCTGGTCCACCCAGTCCCAGATAAAGCCTCCCTGCAGTGCTTTATAGTCTTCCATAGTATCCCAGTAATCTTTCAGGTTGCCTACACTGTTGCCCATGGCGTGGGCATATTCACAGAGAATCAGGGGCCGCCGAGGCTCACCATCTGCGTAATCAGAAATGAAATCAATATCTTTATACATGGGGAAAACCACATCGGTGTGGTCCTTCGTTCCTGCCGGTTCATAGACCACGGGGCGGGATCCATCCCGGGATTTAATCCAGCGGTAAAGTTTTTCGAAATTTGTGCCATCGCCGGCCTCATTGCCCATGGACCACAGGATGATGCAGGGCTGGTTCTTATCCCGTTCCACCATGCGCCGGCCCCTGTCCAGCCATTGCCCGCTCCAGGAGGAATCATTGGCAATAAACCCATACTTCTCGGCGTGGAAACGCATGCCGTGGGCCTCAATATTGGCCTCGTCAATCACATAGAGCCCATACTGATTGCAAAGCTCATACCAATGCTCCTGATTGGGATAGTGGGAGGCGCGCACTGCATTGATATTGTTTTCCTTCATCAGCTTTATATCCCGGATCATGGATTCCCGGGTGATGGACCTGCCCCGTACCGGATCCCACTCGTGGCGGTTCACCCCGCGGAACTGGATCGCCTGGCCATTGACCCGCAGGTTCCCGTCCCTGATTTCCACCCGCCTGAAACCCACCTGCTGGCTGAAGTTTTCCAGCACGTCTCCCTGGGGACTGGCGAGGGTCAACTGCAGACTGTAAAGGTCCGGCGTTTCCGCGGACCAGGGTTCTACCCGGCTTACGTTGGCTTTGAATCGGATCGTTTTTACAGAATCAATGGCTGTCTTTTGCTCCAGGTCCAAAAGAGTCCGCCGGCCTTTTTTAAGCTTGACCTGTATGCGGTATTTCCCGGTATACTGTTCCCGGTTCAAAAGATCCACATCCAGGTGCAGGGTGCCGCTGCGGTAGCTGTCATCCAGGTCTGCCTGCACAAAAAAATCAGCGATGCGTACCTTGGGCGGCGCGTAGAGATAGACATCCCGTTCCAGCCCGCTGACCCGCCAGGTATCCTGACCTTCCAAATAGGAACCGTCAGAAAAACGGTAGACCTGGACCGCAACTTTATTCCTGCCCCGGACTACATGCCTGGTGATATCAAATTCTGCCGGTGTCTTGGAGCCCTGGCTGTAACCCACCAGGACACCATTGAGCCACAGGTAAAATGCGGAGCGTACACCGCCAAAGCGGATGAAAATATCCCGGTCTAGCCAGTCTTCATTAAGTTCAAAATACCGGACATAGCTGCCCACCGCATTGTACTCGTGGGGCACGAAGGGCGGATCGGGCGTGAAGGGATATTCCTCATCTAAGTAAATGGGCACGGACCAGCCCTGTAGCTCCCAGTGGCCCGGCACCTGGATATCCTGCCAGGTATCCACCGGGAAATCCGGCTGTTCGAAACCTGCAGCGATCTTTTTAGGATTGGGAGCAAAATGAAATTTCCAGGATCCGTTCAGGGATTCAAAATAGGCTGATTTCTCCAGGTCCCCTTCCCGGGCCAGCTGCTCTGTTTCAAAAGGAAAAAAATGGGCCCGGGGCGGCTCGCGGTTGATGTGGAAAATGGTCTGATTTTCCCATTCCGAGCCAAATATTTTCTTTTTTTGATCCTCCATGACAATCATGGCCACCACAAATAAAATAAGTACGGCAGTGATGATAACCGGTTTTTTCATCCCTTCATTTTCTGCGTTATGCGGGTGAGAATATAGTCCAATGTTTCGGCAAGAAAATGGGCATTTTCTTCATTGAAAACAAGGGGCGGCTTAATCTTGATCACATTATGGCCCGGTCCGTCGGTGCTGAGCAGGATGCCTCTTTCCTTCATTTCATTGATCACCCGGTCCGCTTCCGTCCCTGCTGGTTCCAAGGTTACCGGGTTCCGGTTGAGCTCCACACCTAGAAAGAGACCCCGGCCGCGCACATCCCCGATCAGGCTATGCTTTTCCTTAAGTTTCATGAGCAGGTTACTCAAATGATTTCCAACCTCCAGGGCCCGCTTCTGCAGTTTTTCTTCCCGAATTACCCCCAATACAGCCCGCCCCACAGCACAGGAGACAGGATTACCCCCAAATGAATTAAAATATTCCATCCCATTGTGAAACCGATCCGCGATTTCCCGGGTGGTGATCACCGCCGAGAGCGGGTGGCCGTTGCCCATGGATTTCCCAACGGTGATAATATCCGGCACCACCTTTGCGGTCTCGAAGCCCCAGAAATGACTACCCATGCGCCCAAATCCGATCTGCACCTCATCGGCAATGCAGAGGCCCCCGGCCTGGCGCACCTGCTCAAAGGCACCTTTTAAAAACCCTTCTGGGAAAACAATCTGGCCGCCGCAGCCCATGAGGGGCTCCGCTACCATGGCGCCAGGGCGTTGACCCTCTTTCTGAATACGGTTAAGAACTTTTTCCACTTCACACAAATAATCCGTCGCTGATTCAGGTCCGCGGTATTTCCCCCGAAACGGGTCGGGCCGGGGAATGGTGTGCACAAAATCCGGGGCGCCGCTGCCGCCGGGCCCGTCAAATTTATAGGGGCTGATCTCAATCAGGGCCCCGGTGGTGCCGTGGTAGGCTCCATCCAGTACAATTGTTTCCCTGCTTTTTGTAAAGTGGCGGGCAAGGCGCAGGGCCAGGTCATTGGACTCGCTGCCAGAGTTGGTAAAATAACAGATCTCCAGCTTTTCAGGAAGATGGGACATTAGTTCCCGGGCGTATTGCACAATGGTTTCATCCAGGTAGCGGGTGTTGGTATTCAGTTTTTCATATTGCTCATGGGCCGCTTTTACAACGGCTGGGTGGCAGTGCCCCACATGCTGGATATTGTTCACCCCGTCCAGGTACTCTCTGCCCTGATCATCATAAAGATACTGCCCGGCCCCGCGAACAATGTGCAGCGGTTCCTTGTAGGAAATACTGAGCGACGGCGCCAGGTGACTGCGACGCAAGTCCAGGATATTATCTTTAGCGGACCAGGTCATAAAGGTCTTCTGAGAATTGGGTCAGGTTCTGGTGCTGCATGCGCCTTAAAAATTCCCAGGCCGGTGCTTCGGATACCGTGATGTATTCGTTCTGAGAAAATAATTTTTTCCTGTAAGCGGACATGGTTACGGAAATGGATAATCTTAAACACACCAGGTAGATGGCAAATTTTAACTCCTTTTCGGAAAGTTGAAAGGATTCATGATAGCCTTTCAAAACCTGCCCCATACAGTGAAGTGGATCGCCGGCATCAAGGGCTACATAGGCCATAGCCACCGCCGGTTCCGCCGCCTGGTAGGAATAGCCCATATCTCCAAAATCAATAATACCGGTGGTCTTACCCAGGTCATCAACCAGGATGTTATGGTCATTGCCGTCGTTGTGGATCACCGCCCAGGGTATATTTTTTCCATGATCCATATGATACGCTTGGGCCTGATGCAGGAAAAAGCGGACTATATCTCTCTCTTCATCCGTCCTCAGTTCCTGGCTGAAATGCTGAATAAAATCATCCTGGGACAGGTTCCAGGCAAATTTTCTGCTGGCAGCGGGATGCTTAAAACCTTTCATGGCCCGGCTCAGCCGGGCCATGAAACCGCCAAGAGTATAAAGCATATCATCACTTTGTGCATAATCTTTCAGGAAAATTCCCGGTATAAATGTTACCATCCTGGCATAATAAGTAAAGCCATCCTTATCCATGGTGATGATATCTTCGCCAGTGGTGGACTTGATTGTTAACGGTATGTTTAGATCTGCATCCTTATCACGGATATGCTTGGTGCAGTCAATCTGCATCCGCAATGCTGATTGATCCTCTGCCGGGTTGGAGATTTTCAGTATATATTCAC
>UINC01000312.1_pt1 | contig 15192 bp, 13 predicted proteins | sample 5385821 | NCBI WGS metagenome assembly UINC01 (sample SAMEA4666929, study PRJEB26691) | marine metagenome | isolation source: Pacific Ocean | place: Pacific Ocean | collected 2011-10-13 | reverse complement strand
TATTGTTTAATTCAGGATTTTTCAAAGATGGTCTAGGATTAGATTTTACTTTTAGAAGATTAGAAAATATGTCTCTTTTTTCTGAAAAGGAAGCTTATGGTAATCTTTACAATGAAAGTATTGTTAACTACTTGCCTGCTATAACAAAACAACATGATTATTCATTGACTAATCTTTATGTTTATGCAGCACAGCCAAATGTTTCATTTCAAAGCAACAACTTAACTAAAGCTGGAGAAATAGGAATACAGACTGATTTATACTACTTTATTGAACAGGAAACTTTTTTAGGTGGAAAGTATGGTACTAATTTATCTATAAATGCCTCTGTTTGGAATAATTTAGATGGAACTTATGATTTTTCTAATCAAAGTTATGAAACTGATTTATTGAGTTTTGGAGAAAAATATTTTTCAGAAATAAGTTTTGAAATTAGAAAAAAATGGTCTCCCAAATTTGATAACATATTATTATATGTAAATCAGTACTATAATAAAAGATTAGTTGAAGAAACTACTAGTGAAGTAAAATCTAATATTTTTGTCTTGGAAAATACTTATAAAATAAATGACAACAAATCTCTTAGGTTAGAACTTCAACATCTATCTACAAAGGATGATACAAAAAATTGGTCAGCTTTTGGACTAGAATATAATTTAAGTTCAGCAGTTTCATTATATGTTACAGATTTATACAATTATCAAAACCCTGTAAAAGAAAAAAAAATACACTATTATAATTTTGGAGGAAGTTACAGTAAAGGTATAAATCGTTATACAATTAACTATGGAAGACAAAGAGGTGGTCTTGTATGCACTGGAGGAATTTGTAGATATGTACCTGAAAGCACAGGCTTAAGCTTCAGTATTACAACCTCTTTTTTCTAATTAATTATACCTAATTTTTTACCCACTTTTTCAAAAGCATCCAAAGCTTTATTCACTTGATCAATGGAATGAGATGCAGATAACTGTACCCTAATTCTTGCTTCTCCCTTGGGAACTACAGGAAAAAAGAAACCTATCACATAAATACCCATATCCAGAAGTTCAGTTGACATTTTTTGAGCCAAGTGAGCGTCATAAAGCATTATTGGAACAATAGGATGGTTACCAGGCTTAATATCAAAACCTAACCTTTCCATTCCATCCCTAAAAATTTTAGTATTGTTTTTTAACCTATTTAAAAAAGTTTTGTCAGATTCTAATATATCTAAAACTGCTAATGAAGCTCCAACAATTGAAGGTGCTAAACTATTAGAAAATAAATAAGGTCTTGATTTCTGTCTAAGTAATTCTATTATTTCTTTAGGACCACTTGTAAAACCACCTGATGCTCCACCAAGAGCCTTACCTAATGTTCCTGTTATTATATCCACTTGACCCATAATATCTAAAGCTTCATGTACTCCCCTCCCATTATCTCCAATAAATCCAGTAGAATGGCATTCATCTGACATGACAATTGCATCATATTTTTTTGCTAAATCACAAATTTTATCCAATTGTGCTAGAGTTCCATCCATTGAAAAAACTCCGTCTGTCACTATTATTTTATTCCTACAATTTATAGCTTTTTTAAGTTGCCTCTCCAAATCAATCATATCATTATGTTTGTATCTAAACCTTTGTGCTTTACAAAGTCTAATTCCATCTATCAATGAAGCATGATTTAACTCATCACTAATTATTGCATCTTCTTTATTAAAAAGAGGTTCAAACAAACCTCCATTAGCATCAAAAGCAGCAGCATAAAGTATAGTCTCTTCAGTTCCTAAAAAATTAGAAATCTTTTTTTCTAAAGACTTATGTATGTCCTGTGTCCCGCAAATAAATCTCACTGATCCTAAACCAAAACCATGCGATTCTAATGTTTCTTTAGCTTTTTGAATTACTATTGGGTTTGAAGCAAGACCTAAATAGTTATTTGAACAAAAATTCAAAACATTTTTATCTTCGGAAACAGTGATCATTGAATCTTGTTTAGAATGAATAATTCTTTCATTTTTAAAACGACCTGATTTTTTAATATCCTCTAGCTCTAGTTTTAGTCTTTTCTTTATAGATTCGTACATTAGATAAAATTAATTTGAATAAAATTAAGCTATTATTTTAAATAAATAAATGGATAGAATTCTAATAACAGGTGCGCTGGGTCAATTAGGCACTGAGTTTATAAAACACTTTAAAAGATTAAATGTTTTTGTTCTTTCAACAGATATAAAACTTCCTAATTCTAAACTTCCATGTGAATTTGAACAGGCAGATTCTCTAGATAAACTAAGAATTGATGAATTAGTAAAGAAATATGATATTAACATAATCTATCATCTTGTTGCTATACTATCAGCTAGTGGAGAAAAGAATCCTTTTAAATCATGGGAATTAAATATGAATAGCTTTCAAAATATTGCTGAAATTTCAGTAGAAAATAATATTAAAAAAGTTTTTTGGCCAAGTTCCATGGCTGTATTTGGTACAGAGTCCAAACTTGATTTAGTAATTCAAAATCCATTGATGAATCCATCTACTATATATGGTATAACAAAATTAACTGGTGAAAAACTAATGGAATATTATTTTAATAGATTTGGATTAGACATTAGATCACTTCGTTATCCAGGTATAGTTTCTGTAGAAACTGTGCCAGGAGGAGGAACAACAGACTATATTATTGAAATGATTAATGCTGCAAAAAAAGGAGTTAGTTATACTTGTTTTCTAAATGAGAATACTGAACTACCCATGATGTACATTGATGATGCAATAAATTCTGCTATCACTCTTATGTCTACAAAAAAAAGTAATTTATCAATTCTAGGTTCATACAACATTACAGGATTTAGTATTACTCCAAAAAAGTTGCTAAACGAAATAAAGTCAAATGGTTTTAATTTAAAAGTTGATTATAAACCTGATTTTAGACAAAAAATTGCTGATTCATGGCCAAAAAAAATTGACGATAGCTATTCTAAAAAAGATTGGGGATGGGACCCTAAATTTGGTTTAAAAGAAACTATAATAGAAGCTCTTAAATAATTATTTTTAAAAACATAAATCTTCATAATAGTAATAAAATTCTATGAAAAACATTTTTGCCTTTATTATATTTTCCTGTATACTTTTTTCATGTGATAAAAAAGAGACAGACAGACCCAATGTAATATTGATAATTACAGATGATCAAGGTTTTGGTGATATTGGATACAATGGAAATACTAATATATATACTCCAAATTTAGATAGTCTAGCGAACGAAAGTTTCCGTTTTAACAATTTCTATGTCTCTCCAGTTTGTGCTCCTACTAGATCAAGCCTAATGACAGGAAGATATTCTTTAAGAACTGGAGTAAGAGACACATATAATGGAGGAGCAATAATGTCAACTGATGAAATTACTATTCCTGAAGTTTTAAAAGAAGCTAATTATAAAACAGGAATTTTTGGAAAATGGCATTTAGGAGATAATTATCCTTCAAGACCTTCTGATCAAGGTTTTGATGAATCTTTAATTCATTTGGCAGGAGGTATTGGTCAAGTTGGTGATATAACCAATTATTTTCAAGGAAACACAAGTTATTTTGATCCTGTTTTATGGTTAAATAATAAAAAGAAAAAATATGATGGATATTGCTCAGATATTTTTACAAATGAAGCAATAAATTTTGTAGAGAAAAACAAGTCGGAAAGGTTTTTTTGTTACTTATCATTTAATGCTCCACATACTCCTTTACAACTTCCCAAAAAATATTACGAAATGTATAAAGATTTAGATCCAGAAAAAGTTTCTAATGAAGATGAAATTATTATGAGTGAAAAGGACAAAGAAGATGCAAAAAAAGTTTATGGAATGGTATCTAATATTGATGATAATATAGGAAGGTTGCTAAAAAAATTAGATGAACTAGGTATTTCTGACAATACAATTGTAATATTTATGACTGACAATGGTCCTCAGCAACTCAGGTACGTTTCTGGTTTAAGAGGATTAAAAAGTGATGTTTATAATGGTGGAATTAAAGTTCCTTTTTACTTAAGATATCCGCGAATTTTTCCTGAGGGTCAGGATACAAATGTTTTTTCAGCACATATAGATGTTTTACCTACTATATCTAAATTATGTGGTTTGAATCTGCCAAAAAATAGATTAATTGATGGAATTGATTTATTTTCTAATATAAAAAAACAAAACAGATCATTTTTCTCATATTGGACAAGAAGATTACCAGAATTATATAATAATATTTCTGTACAAAACGGTGATTATAAATTAGTTGGAAATACAGACCATAATTCCCCAATTACAGATTTTGAATTATATAACACAACAAAAGATCCTTATGAAAAAAACAATTTAATTGAAATTAAAAAAACAAAAGCTTCAATGTTAAAAATAGAGATGGATAGTTTTTATAATAATTTAATTAAATCAAAAAATTTAATAGACCAACCCAGAATTATAATAGGTACTGAATTTGAAAATCCAACTATTTTAAACAGAAATGATGCTAGCGGAGAAAGAGGTATTTGGGCACAAAGTGAAGTTTATGGATTTTGGACGACTAAAATAATGGAGGGCAGTTATAATTTTAAATTTAAATTTAAAGACATAAATCAATCATCTGGAAAGATGTTATTAGAAATTGGAAATAAGACATTTAATCAGTATTCTACTGTTGATAATGAGGGTTATATTTCAATGAATGACATTGATATAAATAAGGGAAATTATAATATTATCCCCATATTTAAAACAGACAGAAAAAATATTTTGCCATTTTGGATTGAAATAAATAAAATTTAATAACTAAAAGTTTAATAGTTTTGCTTAAAATAATGCAATGGATAAATTAGATTTTTTAAAAATTACTTTTTTAGAAAATGAAGTAAAAGATTATATATTTTTTTTACTAATTCTTCTGTTTGGTTATTTATTAATCTCTCCTGTTAGTTCATATCTAAGAAAAATTATATTTAGAATAGTTGGAAATAAAAATCATCAAAATGGTAAAGTTGAGTTTGATTCACTATTAAAAAAACCTCTATATTATTTTTTACTGTTACTAATTTTTTACTTTGCTTTTAACTTATTGAGTTTTCCAGAGTCTTGGGGTTTAGTAGATTCATCTGAACTTGGTGTTAAAATGATTTTATCAAAAGTCTTTTTATTACTTTTAATTATTACAATTTTTTGGACTATTCTTCAGTCCATTGAATACATAGGTCTTAGATTAAAATTCAGAGCTGAACAAACGGATAGTAAAGTAGATGACCAATTAATTCCTTTTGCGATTGAAATTGGAAAAGTACTAGTTATAATTTTTGCTATTGTTGTTATACTCGCAAATGTTTTCAATCAGAATGTAACTGCTTTAGCTGCGGGTCTTGGAGTTGGTGGTGTTGCCGTTGCATTGGCTTCAAAAGAAAGCTTAGAAAATCTTTTAGGATCTTTCACAATCTTTTTAGATAAACCTTTTCAAGTTGGAGATGTAATTACAATAGGATCAATTACAGGTATGGTTGAAAAAGTTGGATTTAGAAGCACAAGGGTTAGAACTTTTGATAAAAGTGTTGTGACAGTTCCTAATAAAAATCTAGTTAATGCAGAACTAGATAATTTAGGAGTAAGACCTGTTAGACGTGTAAAAATAAATATTGGGTTAACATATTCGTCATCTGTTGATCAAATTAAAAATATTGTAAATGACATTCAAATACTAATTGATAACCATAAGCAAACCAATCAAGATGGAAAAGTAAGATTTTTAAACTTTGGTGATAGCTCTTTAGATGTGATGGTTCTTTATTTTGTAAATAGCCCTAACTGGGATGTTTTGGTTGATACTCAACAGGAAATCAATTTTAAAATAATTGAGATTGTTAAAAAACATAAAAGTGACTTTGCATATCCCACCACTTCAGTTATCCTAGAAAATCAAAACAAATAAAAATAACTAGAAACAACGAGGTTCTATTGAGTTTGTTTAAGTACCTAAATAAGTATATTTGCAAACAGAAATTTAAAAAGTCTAGAAAACAGACTGCAAACATAACTGCAAACAATCTATTTTTAATGACTTTTTAAAAGCTCCTCTCAACTGAGGAAATCGGCCTCGTAGCATAACTGAATAGTGCACTTGATTACGGCTCAAGAGGTTGCAGGTTTGAATCCTGCCGAGGTCACTATAGGGAAATCAATAAGCTTGGTTTCCCTTTTTTTCATTAAATTGAGTAGTTAAAATAACACTATTATGAAAAAAATAATTTCAACTCTACTTTTTTCTTGTTTTATTATAACATTATATTCTCAAAACAAGACAATAATCTCTGATCTTGATGGACTTACATTAAACATAGGTGAAACATTTACTCCAAACACATATGTTTCTAATTCTGACGGATTGAAATCTAATTGCAGTAATATTATTTATTATAACAAGAGGGGTGTGTTTTCTTCTGCTACTTCGATTTCAGTTGATACTGAAAATGGATCTATAAAAGCAAATGATCCCGGAACACACGAAGTTGTTGCAATTTGTATTGGAGAAGGAGGAAAAAGACATAGCAGAACGTTTGAAGTATTCGTTAATTATCCAAAAATCAAAAAGGTAACATTAAAACTTGATGATAATTCAACTTATATTGGTAATTATATTCCACTTATTTATGAGATTACAGATGAACTAGATGTTACAAGAACTATAGATTACTGGAGTACTGATATTGCTTCTAAATATTTTTCAAAAGTTAGTTTTTCATTAAAGGCATTAAACGATAAAATAAATATTGATAATTCAAATAATATTTTGGCTGTTAAAAATGGGGTATCTACTATTGAAGCTGATTTTGACGGAATTAAAGGAAGTATTAATGTTAATGTATTAAAAAATCCAACATCCAAAATAGAATTAGTTTCAAATAATGAAAATGCAAAAACTGGAGATGTGATTCAATTTAAAGCGATAGCTTATGATAAAAAAGGGAAAGTTATAGAAAATATACCTGTTGAGTTTTCTTTTACTGGAAAATCATTTGATAAAAGTAATACTGCATCTGGTTTAATTTTGCAAGATGGTAGGTTTGTTGGTGATGTTGCAGGAAAATATATTGTATCTGCAAGAATTGGTAATATTTCAGCATCAAAAGTTGTGAATATCTTTAAGAGAAATGTTAAAAGAGAGATGAATACAGTGGGAACAGGATTAGTTAACGATAAACATACATCAGATTTTTGGGTTTTTGAAGGTGTTGATGGAAATGATTATGCAGTAACAGGTACCTGGGGAGCTGATGGTACATCTTATTTTTGGGACGTTACTGAGCCTTCAAATATAAAAAAGATTGATAGTGTTCAAGTTGATGCACGAACTGTAAATGATGTAAAAGTTTCATCTGATGGAAAAATTTGTGTAATAAGTAGAGAGGGTGCTTCAAATAGAAAAAATGGAATAATAATAATCGATGTTTCAAATCCATATGATGTAAACATAATATCCGAGTACACTAAAAACTTGACTGGTGGAGTTCATAATATATTTATCTATCAGAATCATGTTTATGCATTAAGTAATGGTGAAAGATATTATATAATTAACATAGAAGATCCAAAGAATCCATATGAAGTTGGTATGTTTGAAATTGGAAAGGAAGGTCAATCTATTCATGATGTTTGGATTGAGAATGGAATAGCTTATTCATCTAATTGGAGAGATGGTGTTTATTTAGTTGATGTTGGTAATGGAATTGTAGGTGGCTCTCCTTCAAATCCAGTCGCTTTTGGAAATTATAGTTATGATAGTGGAGCACATCATGCAACCTATCCTTTCAATAGTAAATCAACAGGAAAATTTTACACAGTTCTTGGAGATGAAATTTTCCCAAAAGGCGTTAATTCAAGTGGGCCCAGTGAAACTGCTGGATTCTTACATTTTGTTGACTTTACCGATTTAAATAATCCAAAGGAAGTTGCTAGATATGAAGTCCCTAGTCATGGATCACATAATTATTGGATTGAAGATGATATACTTTACGTGGCCATGTATACTGGCGGTGTTAGGGTCGTTGATATAAGTGGAGACTTACTAGGTGACCTATATAAACAAGATAGGGAAATTGGTTATATATTACCAAGTAGTCCCAATGGCTATACTCCTAACTCTACAATGGTTTGGGGTGCACAATTATATAAAGGTCATGTTTTTTATTCCGATTTTAATACTGGAATAGGAGCTGCAAAAGTTGACTCAATTAAACCAGATAATTCAAAAGCTAATAAACATTTAGATTAATGAGATTTTTTCTGATTGTTATTTTTTTTTATACTCAAATCCAGGCTCAAGACTATTATGTATACGTTGCAGCTGAGTCTGATGACACTGTTTCATTAATAAAATTTAATGAAAATGAAACCAAAGAAGTTGAGCGATTTGAAGTTGGTTATTTGCCAACAGAAATTGAAGGTCCACATGGTATAACTGTTGACCCTAATGGTGAATTTTGGTACCTATCCCTTGCTCATGGAAATCCTTTTGGAAAACTCATTAAATATTCAACCAAAAATAATAAACCTATAGATCAAACTACATTGGGATTATTTCCAGCATCAATGCAAATATCATCTGTAACGGGATTATTATATTGTGTAAACTTCAACCTTCATGGGGATATGAAACCAAGTAGTGTGTCCGTGGTTGACCCAGAAACAATGACGGAAATAAAAAGAATAAAAACAGGACCAATGCCACATGGCTCAAGAATATCTTATGATGGTTTGAAGCAATATTCTGTTTCAATGATGTCTTCAGAACTTTATGAAATTGATGCTATTACTTTGAAAGTTTCTAGAATACTAAGCCTTAGTAATAAAATGAATATGGATAAATCAATGAAAGATAAAATGGAGATGAAAATGAGTGAAATGAATCATTCAACGATTAAACCTACCTGGGTAATTCCTCATCCATCAAAAAACGTAGCATTTATAGCAGGTAATGGTTCTAATGAAATTATTAAAGTAGATTTAGAAAATTGGAAAATATTAAAGAGAATATCGACGGGAAAGGGTCCATATAATGTGGAAATTTCACCAGATGGAAAATACCTAGTTGCAACTTTAAAAAGCGAAGGAAGTACTGCAATTTGGGATTTGGACAATAATATTCTTTTAAGTAAAATAAAAAATACCACAAGTGTATCTCATGGAATTGCTATTTCATCTGACAGTAAATACGCTTTCATTTCTTTAGAAGGTATTGGTGGTGAGCCAGGTGTAGTAGATGTTATAAGTCTAAAAAGATTAGAAAAAATATCATCAGTAAATGTAGGAAAGCAAGCAGGGGGAATTGCTTTTTGGAAAACTGAAAATTAACTGTTTTTGATTATTAGTTTTATAACTGGGAATAAGGAAACATATAATGGTGCCTATTAACTGAGTGGAAGTACCCTAAACATGAAGGCTGATGATGATGAAAATATACCTTATGCTGTAAGTGAGTTAACTTCAAATAGTTTAAAATTTAGTTATTCAGGAAATGGCCAACAAATAGAATATGAATTTACTAATTACATTAAACCAAGTTGCTTATAAAAGTCTAGAAAATCCATATAATCTTGTTCTGCTGCTATTTTTCCATTTTTCATTTTAACCAACGTAGTTCCAGAAACATTTACTTTTTTACCAGTTGGTGGTACTCCAAAAAAATCGCCATCATGTGTTCCTTTAAAATTCCAATGTTTTACAATCTTATCACCCTGACCAAAAGCATCAATAATGGTAAACTCTGCATCAGAAAATCCAACTAGATAGTTATTATAATAAGCTTTAAAGCCTTCAATTCCAACTATATTTTCAGGACTAACAATCGCAGTTACATTCTCATCAAAAGAAGTTTCATTAATAAGATCAATTTGTCTATCATTAATTACTTTGTCCCATACAGTTTTATACATCTCTAAATTTGCTTCTAGTTGTATTTGAGATTGTTCTAATTCTGTATGTTTTTCACTAACGTTATTACAACTTGTAATTATAAATAACAATAACATAATCAGAGTTCCATTTAAAAGGTCTTTGTTTTTTTTCATAATATTTATTTATGTCTCTTAAAAGTAATGAAATTAATTTCAAAGGAAAGGAATAATCAATACATTTATAAAATAATTAAAATGAAAATGAACAAGTTTTATATAAAATTTAATCTCTCATTAATCTTTTTTTTAAATACAATTTTTATTTGTTCACAAGACTCTCCAAATATAATTTTTTTAATAGGTGATGGTATGGGACTTACTCAAATAAGCACAGGAATGTATGCTAATGGAAATTCTACTGCTTTGGAAGAGTTTGAATATATAGGATTATCCAAAACTACCTCTTCCAATAGTTTTGTGACTGATTCAGCTGCCAGTGGAACTGCTATGTCTTCAGGTGAAAAAACTCTAAATAAGGTACTTGGAATTAATTCTAAAAATGTTACATTAAAATCTATTTTAGAAATTTGTCAAGATGAAGGATATAAGACAGCATTATTAGCAACTTCTAGCATTGTTCATGCTACACCTGCATCATTTTATGCTAAAGTTATTTCTAGATATAAATATGAAGATATTGCTTTACAATTTAGCAAACATTCTGTGGATTTTTTTGTAGGCGGTGGTAGAAATTATTTTTACAAAAGAACTGATGGAAAAAATTTAATTAAAGAAATGGATTCATATACTTTTGTAAAATCTATAGAAGAATATAATAAGAGTAAAGCTTCAAAAATTGGATTTTTCACATACGATTTAGAACCACCATCGATTCTTGAAAATAGAAAATTTCCATTAGATCAATTGACAAAAATTACTTTAAGTAAATTAAATTCTTCAAAATCTCCATTTTTTATAATGATTGAAGGTTCACAAATTGATTGGGGATCACATGAGAATAATTTAAATTATCTAACAACTGAGTTTATTGAATTTAATTCTGCTATTCAAGCTGCATTAGATTTTGCAAAAAAAGATGGAAATACTTTAGTTATAGTAACTGCAGATCATGAAACAGGAGGCTTAGCTTTATTAGGTGGAAACATTTCTCAAAAAAGAGTTTATGGTAAATTTAATACCAAGGGACATTCAGCCACTATGGTTCCGGTTTTTAGCTACGGTCCAAATTCAGAATCTTTCAAAGGAATTTATGAAAACACTGAAATTTTTAAAAAATTAAAAAACACTCTAGATATAAAATAAATTATTTAGTTCTAGCCTGTTTAAGAATTAATTTAGCAAATTTATTGTCATCCTCAATTATTTTAAAAAACTCTAGCATAAAAGAATACATGTTTTCAAACTCATCTTCACTATCAAATTCAGACTTAAAAGAATTAACTAATGAAGTTATTTCATCTTTAGAATCGTTAAACTGTTTCCTCACATTATTCATTAGTTCATCATCTCTTTTAAAACCTCTAAACCTTCTTTCAGTCAAAGAACTAAGCTTTAAAGTTGGATTTCCAAAACCATAACTTGGATCAACCCATCCAGTCATATCAAAATCGTATGGCAAAGGGATAAATGTCTTTGAGTCATATAATACTTTACCATTATGTTGATAAGCTATTGAAAAATCTGTATTTCCAATTAAATATTGAAAAAATGCGTGCTGAACTGACGATAAACCTTGCATGGCTAAAGGATGAACAAATTGATCAACGACTTTTCCTCCAAATCTTTTTTCTAACTTACTATCATCTTCAATAAGAAATCCTTTCAGTGAAAAAGTTTTAACTTTTTTTCCTTTTGGTTCAGTAAATTCAATATTCACTCTTCTAGTTTTAAAATGATAAGGTGAAATCAATTCGTAAATTTTATAGGCTATAAATTCTTTTAGAATATTATCATTTTTTTCATCCTCAGTTCTACATGGAAGAACTAATTTAAGAGACTTATTACCATCAAAAGTGGTATTCTTATATTGACTTTTTTTAATTTTCATCTTTATGGGAGGAAAATAGCATTTAGCTCTTCTAAAATTTCCTCTTGCTCTTAAAGAAACTGGAATAGTATTCCATTTTTCCTTATAAAAATAATTCAAATCAGTTTTAATAAAAGTAGAATCTGTAGTGTTTTTCTTCATGTTTTTATTTGAATAATTTAGTTTAATGTCCATAGGGATCTGATCAGCGTAAAGAAAATCAGAATCTAAAGGTTTTTGAGAGTAACTAAATAAATAAAGAAATAAGGATATAATTAGAATAAATTGTTTTTTCATATTTTAGATAAATTAATTGTTTAATTTAATAAATATTTTTCAATGTCTAGATACTTAGTCATTTTAAATTCTCGAACTTTATTTGCTATTTTAATTTCTATAATAGTTCCCATTATAGCATATAGATTTAACATTACCTATAATATTGATTTAACACTAATTAGCATAGCTATTATATTCCCTCTAGTATTTAACATAAGAGGAGCATTTAGAAGAAGAGAGAAAGCCTTAGAACATTTAAGTCTTTACAGAGCTAGCTTAAAAACCGTAGAAAATATTATTTCAAGTTCAAAATTGGAAATTGATGAAATTAATCAAGGAACTGAATTAATAAAAAAATCTAATCAAGGTTTAATTGATTTTTTAAGCAATATAGAAAATGACACTACCATTCATGATAAAAACATTAATGAACTATTTGAATTTTTAAATTCTAAAAAAATTATTATTGGAAATGGAGTTTTACAGAAAGCACTTAGGTTTTTAAAAGACACCATTGATAGTGCAGATAACTTAGTTGGAATTCATAGACATAGAACTCCAATAAGTTTAAAAGCATATTGCTTAATGTTTGTATATATCTTTCCGCTGATTTATACCCCAACTATTATCTTTAAAATTGGAATTGACAATCCTCCTTACCTTACTTACTTTATAGTTATTTTAAGTGAATTTATATTAATTTCACTATATAATATTCAAGATCAAATGGAATACCCTTTTGATAAAGAAGGTGTTGATGATATTGATTTAGAAATATTTAAAATGACAAGGAAATAATTTTATGTTCATTCATCAGGAAATATATTTTCTAACTCTTTAATTTTTATATTTCTAAATTCTACTGGGTGTCCTTCAGATTGTAATGAAATATAACCTTCTTTAATAGATTCTCCTATTCTACTCAAATAATTACTAGGAACTTTGTTTCCTCCTACTTTAATATTGGAATAAGTTAAAACTGTATCAGTTTCAACAATATGCTTAACAAGTTCATTAGCATAAACCATAACTTCAACCTTAACCCAATTGTCATCATGATATGTCTTTGAATTAGATGAATTACAGTGTTTTGTTGCTAATATTGAATCAATATCTACATCTGTACCAGGACTACAAATGTTAGCAGTTGTTCTTTCACCTTCTCCCAAACCTCCTAACAGTTGAACTTCAGCACTAACTGGAAAATCTTGATCAATTAGCATGGTACTAGGATCCTGACAATGAAGCATTATTCCACTGTTTTTAATAGACCAACCTGGAGCACCCTTCAAGTGATTACCGCTAAATTTATATTCAAGACTTAAATGGTAATTACTAAATTTTTTATTAGTATAAAAAATGTGACCAAATTTTTCATCAAAAGAATCATAATTTTCATAAGAAACTTTTAAATTTCCATTTTCAACCTTAAATGTATTATTATAATTATCTCCAAATTCATGACCTTTAATTTTCATTTTCCATCCTTCTAAATCTTTTCCATTAAATATTGTTTTCCATTGTTGTTTTTCATTATTATTTAATAAAGTTTTTGCAATATAATTTCCTATAATTAAACCAATAAAAACAAAAAACAATATGTAGAAAATAAACCTTATACGCTCTTTCATATGCAAATTATTTATTATTAAAATTAAAAGTTAAACCGGCATTTTTCTGCAATCGGTCTAAAAGAGCATCTCCCATTGCTATTGAAGGAGTCAAAACGCCGCTAGAATCAGGTAATTCATCTTTAGCCAAACAAACAGCAGATTCTGCAAGCATCTTTGAAGTAGAGCCATATCCAGGATCCATATCTCCAATTACCTTTGCAAAAGCTTTTGAACCATCTTCCAAAGTTATATAAAACCTCAAGTTATAAAATCCTGCTTCTCTATCCTTTTTATTTGGTCCTTCTCCAGGTTTGGGTAAAATATAATCTATAAACTTTTTTAATACAGATCCTGGTTTAGCACTCATCAATAAAAAAATAGGAATAACTAAAAAATACCCTTTAATTCTTCCAAAAATGCCATTTCCACTTAAAGTGGCTTCATTATACATAAAATCCTTTCCATAGGAATAATTACTTAAAGCATTACTACGTCTAACAATTTTAGTGTTTATTCCCGCCATAATAAATGGTCCAATCCAACTATTTGAAGATTTATCGTAAACAACCTTTCGTAAATCTGATTTATCTAAACCATCCTGCTCTCCTACTGGATTCAATCCATAAGGATTAATTAATACTCTAAATATTTCTTTATCCTTATTTGCTTCCTCATTTACTTTACTTAAACTCTCATAGGTTCCACCACTTATTCCACCTTTAGCTCCAGCTACACGCATTTCTATAAGTTCAGCTCTTTGATTCTTTGAAATCTTTGCTTGTTTTTGAATATAATACACACCCATATCAGACGGAATGGAATCAAAACCACAAGAATTTACAATTTTTGTATAGTTGATTTTAGCTTCTTTATGATAATGATCAATCATTTTACGAATCCATTGTACTTCACCAGCTAAATCACAATAATGAGTTTTATTTTCCACACACGCAGCTACAAGTTTAGAGCCATATTTAGCATAAGGGCCCACAGTAGTACAAATTACTTTGGTTTTTTTAACCATTTCATTTAAACTTTTTGAATCGTTACTATCGGCTAAAATTAAAGGAACTGTACTATCAAGAATGTCTTTTCTAACTGAACCAAGTTTTAAAGAATTTCTTCCTGCTATAGCCCATTTTAAATTTTTATTAGAACCATATTTTTTAAATAAATATTCTGCAACTAATCTACCTGTAAATCCAGAAGCTCCCCATACTATAATATCATATTTTCTTAATTGATTCATTTGATTGTTTTGATTTATTTAATATAGATAATAGAATAAAAATAGATAAATTATTAAATAAATTCTATAATAATTTCTAATTATAATATATTGTTT
>UINC01000307.1_pt1 | contig 15248 bp, 16 predicted proteins | sample 5385821 | NCBI WGS metagenome assembly UINC01 (sample SAMEA4666929, study PRJEB26691) | marine metagenome | isolation source: Pacific Ocean | place: Pacific Ocean | collected 2011-10-13 | reverse complement strand
TTACGGGAAATTATATTTGCTGCTATCTTCATGCTTTCACTCTCAAAACTGCTCTACATATCGTCATTTCAAAAAATCAAAAACACGGCCCAACTGGTAACCACTGACTAAACTTTGTCCCGGATCATGTGACCAGTAAATTATCTGTCCTTTTCCGGAAATAGTATTCATCTCCACAAAACCCCAGTAACGGCTGTCTGCACTGTTATAGCGGTTGTCGCCCATTGCGAAAATTTTCCCCTCCGGAATAGATACCGGTCCAAAACTGCTGACCGGAGATGCAGATGATAACCCCTGGGCCTGACGTGACCTCTTTTCATTTGGTTCAAAATACGCGTAAGGTTCATCCAGCGGTTCTCCATTAATGTATACCTGGTCATTGCGGATTTCCAGCGTTTCTCCCGGAAGCCCCACCGCGCGTTTTATGTAATCAATCGAAGGTTCACGCGGATATGGAAAAATGACGATGTCACCCCTGAGAACAGGTTTCTTAAACAGCTTGATGTCTGTGAATGGAACAGGCGAGCCATAGGAATACATGCTGGCAAAAATGTGATCCCCAATCTGAATTGTCGGCAGCATTGAACCGGAAGGAATTTGGAAAGGCGCGAACATATAGGTCCGTACGACGGTCGCAACTAAAACAGCAAAAATCAATGCCTCGATCCATTCCCTGATTGTACGGTTCGGAATCACATAATCCAGACGCAAAAATCCCTTGGCGATTTTCAAAAGATCTTCCTCTTTTTTCATAATTTCTTCTGCTTGAGGAAGTTTACGCACTCGGTTCAAAAATGTTTCAGGACTTGGAAAAACCCTGCTTTTTAATTCAGCAAGATCGTTCAATGCAGCTTCGCTGAGACCTTTTTTCTGAAGTTTGTTAAATGATTTGTCTGAAAGTTTGTAGGTTACAAACATATTAAATTGCAATAATTGATTAGTTATCGACTTTTTTGTTGTGTTTAAGCAGTCAGTTTATTAGCGGCGGCTTGAAAGTTTTTCGTTGACTCGCTTGTCTCTATGCTGAAAAAGTTAAGCTTACATTTTGACTTGATCAGCGAAAATAGTCAAATTTTCGTATGTGTTCTTTAATGAGAGCAACTCTAAATACCGTCCTTTGAAATGCTGCCCTGAGCTGAGTCGAAGGATAGTCGAAGAGATTTTTCAGACTTGAAACAACTTGCAACTCCGCTTATTCTACAGATTAAGAAAGGTTTAGTTAATTTCTTTTTTTAGATAAGCGAGTTTTTGGAGGTTCCCATAATTATCCGGCGTTAAATTCAGGTACACCGCGAAAATCAAGCCATCCGCGAAAGAGTGAGTAACCCATCACCCATGGCAGAACATGCAACTGGGAGACAAACACCAGCCAATCCTGCAGTGATAGATCCCTTAAATTAGCGTAACGCAAACTTGCCCCCGCAGTCAGGCATAATCCTGCGAGGTACGCGTTCAGAGGCAAAAGCATGCCACTTGCGGAAGAACCAAACAACAGTGCAGCAAGAAAAACAATTTGAGAAAGCACAAAGAAAGAGTATAATTTTCTCTTTAAATGCGGAATTTTCAGTCCAAATATTTGATGCGCGTCCAATTCAGATTGATAACGTGAAGGGAATCTGCGCGCGAGTAATCCGTCGTAGTAGTAGCGACGGGCCAAAACTAAAGGTCGGGAATAGCTCGAAGAAAGTGGCGGATGTTCCACGATCAATTGCGGAGCAAAAATAATCGAATAGCCTGAAGCTAAAATACTGAAAGCCAAATCTGTGTCTTCACGGAAATGTAAAGGCCCCTGATAAGCAGGATGAAAGTTTGCCAAATTTCGGCGAACAAGAAAATTACAGGTTGGGTAACGTCCGCCGTCAGTATTTTCGGTTTGATGAGTGAAGGGTGTGGCAAGGTTGCGCTGAGTAACTTCGGTGCGTCCCTCAAACGCCCCGGCATCCGGTTTTTGCCGAATCAGTTGAATTGCGTTTTTTACCCAGTCTGCATCCGGAATCACGTCTGCGTCAATAAAGCCGATCCATGAACCGGCAGACTTTGCAACTCCGGCGTTGCGGGCATAGCCTGGACCGGAATTCGAAATTGATGTCCATTGCAGATTTAGCTCAGTCCGGGCTTTAAACTGAGACAGCATTTCCAGAGTTTCGTCTGTGGAACCGTCATCCGCGACAATTACTTCAAATTCCACATTTGGGGCAGATTGTTTTTCTAAAGCTTCAAGACAGCGTGACAGTAGCTTTGCGCTGTTGTAAGCTGGAATTACTATTGAAAAAATATCCGCTTTTGCATTACTTGCCGGAGTTGTTTCCGGTACAACATTTTTATCTTTATTACTCATGCCTCAGCTTTCTCTTGATCCGGAACTGTCCGGTTTTATTCACAATTTGCGAACCGCACTGCCTTATCTGGAAGAGTTTCATCAGCAAACTTTCGTGATTCAACTCAGCGGCGATTTGCTGGAAATTCATAATTCCAGAATCATTGAAGATCTGGCACTCCTGCAGCAGGTTGGTGTTAGAATCGTTTTAGTGCATGGAGCAGAAACCCAGATCAGTAAACTGCTTGCCGCAGAAGGTCACGATTATCAGACAGAAGACGGCATCCTGGTTGCAGAAAAAAAACACTTAACACTGATTGAACAGGCAATTGCTTCTGCCAACTGGAAACTGCTTTCAAAGCTCCGCAGTTGCGGAAAGCAACTTCAACCTGTTACCGGACATTTTTTGTCTGCAGAGAAAAAAAATCTGGCAGGAGATTTTACTTCACACTGCACCGGAAATGTTTGCGGTGTTGAACTGGAAACACTGCGTCAGGCAATTGCAGATTCAAAGTTAGTTATTTTACCACCTTTTTCACTAGGAGAAAAGGGACGATTGTGGATTCTTGACCCAAATCAACTTGCATTCGAAGTAGCAACACGTTTACGTGCCAAAAAACTGATTGTGCTGGACACCACTGCATTACCGCATTTTGCAAAAAATGATTCTTCCGAAATGACTACTGACCGCGTTCAGCAGTGGCTGAATAAAAATCCTGACCTGCCTCAATCACAGCGCTTACAGTTAAGCTCACTCACCGAAGCTTGTGTGAGAGGTGTAGAGCGTTGTCATTTGCTGGACGGCAGAGTAGAAGGAGCTTTGCTCGCAGAGCTTCTCACCCCGAAAGGCGCGGGAGTGATGATTACCAACAGTTCATACAAGCGTACACGTCCCGCCAGGCTGAGCGATTTGCAGTCAATTCTGGAAATCCTCAATTCACCGGTTCAGCATGCAGCGGTTGTGTTACGTTCCGAGACCTATATCGAGCAGCAGATTGAAAATTATCTGGTATTCTGTGTGGATGAAGACGTTGTTGGTTGTTGTGAAATTATAAATTTTCCGGAAGGTTCCGCCGCGGAAATTGCCAGTTTGGCTGTTGATAAAGCTTATCGAAACCAGGGAATCGGTAGTGAGCTGATTCAGGCCGCAACTGAAAAAATCCGTTCCGGCACCTGTAAATTAGCCTTTGCTTTAAGTACTGCTTCTTCACATGTTTTTACTCAATGCGGTTTCCGTGCTATCAGTCCGGAGGAACTTCCGGAAGAAAAAAGAAAGAACTACGACTTTCAGGAATCGATTGTTTATGGTCGTAAAATAAATTGAGATAAATTATTATTCCGGCAAGACTACGACTTCTACACGGTTATTTAAGCTGCGTTGAGTAGGAGATACTTCACGGAAAAGGGGACGCGTTGAGCCAAAACTCTTGACTGAAATTTTTGTTGGATCAAGACCATTTTCAATAAAAAAGCGAGCCACCTTTGAGGCACGTGCTCCTGCGAGCTCCCAAGTTGAATCCCAATTTTCCGGCGGTGTTTTTTCTGTATGACCTTCAATTTGGATTTTGTTGGGCAACAGGAAAATAAGTTTGGAAAAGCGTGTCATTTCTTTAACTGCCTTCTGGTTCATTTTAGCAGAGTCTGCTTTAAAATAAGCACTGGCTTTAAAAGAAACGACAACACCTTTTTCTTCAATATTAATACTCGCGTCGTCGCCTAATTCACTCTCTTCCAACTGCTGAGCCATTTGCTCGACGATAGAATCTTTGCCCTCATTCATATAAGGTGTCCCTGCCGGAAGTGGTTTAAAACTCGCGGCCAAACTTTTGAATTTCATAGTTTCATATTTGCATGAAGAAAAAAGCAAAATGAAGAAACAAAGCAGAAGGGTTACCAAATCTCCATAAGTAAAAATCCACTCCTGGTCGAAAACCACACAAACTTCACAATCTTCCTCATCAATGAGTTCACCCATATTCTGCCTGGTTTTTAACGTTTATTTTAAGGTTGTGCTTGTCTGTACAGCCTGAAAACAGGCTGTATGTTTTAAAGTTACAGTTGCTAATTTTTTAGTTTGTGAGCAGCAGTTCAGCGGGTTTGGTCTTCAGGCATGAGCACAATTTGTACACGACGGTTCAGACTGCGTTTGTAAGCTGTATCGGGATTAAACCTGGGGCGTGAATCTCCATAACCAGCGACTTGGATACGATCCGCGGGAATCAGTTTTGATTCCAGAAATGCTGCAATCACACTTGCGCGTGCAACTGAAAGTTCCCAGTTTGACGGATATTTTTGATTTGAGTCTGACTCATCGGTGTGTCCAGATATTTCAATATTGTTCTGCAGTTGTCCGATAATAGGCAGCATTTTGATCACGGCCCCTTTTGCTTTCTCGCTCAAGGTAACTGAACCCTGTTCAAATGCTACCGTCTTGCTGAAACTAACCTCAACACCTGCTTTTGAAGCATTGATTGACACATCATCCGGAACTTCCAGTTGCTCCAGCTCTCTGGACGCTTTATCCAAAGTTGAGCTCTGCCCGTTAAAAATAAAGGGACTCCCCGGCGGCATGCTTTTAAAACTATCAGAAATTTGCTTACTTTTTTCTACATCTGTCCTGCACATTGAAAAGAGTAAAATGAAGAAGCAAAGCAGGAGAGTTACCAAGTCACCATAAGTAAAAATCCATTCCTGATCGAAAGGGATGCAAACCTCACAATCTTCCTCATCAATCATCTGACCCATGATTTACTCCTTTATCCGGTTCAGCTTAAGCTCCGTCTTCTGCAGCCGCAGCACCATCTCCACCTTCAAACTTTAAAGCTTCATACATTGTTTTTTGAGCAGGAGGCAGATAGTTCATTAAATCACTTTCTATAAAATCAGGACGCTGTCCTCCCTCAATATAAAGTACCCCGTCACGGATCATCTCCATCAATACTTTTTCCTCACCTTGATAAAGTTCCAGCTTCTTTTTGGCAGGAGAAAAAATTGTGTTCGCGAATAAAGAACCGTAAAAAGTTGTGATCAGTGCCACAGCCATTGCAGGCCCGATTGCAGAAGGATCATCCAGGTTCTGCAGCAGCAGCACAAGTCCTACCAACGTTCCAAGCATACCCCAGGCAGGGCAGAGAGAAGCCATTGTTCCAACCACAGCAATCTCATTTTCTTTGTCTGCCATTGTGTATTTTACTTCATGCGCCATCATTTCCACTATCGCTTCACGGTCTGCCCGATCCACCACCAGCCTCAATCCTCCACGCAGGAACAGATTTTCTATACTGGGCAGTGCGTCTTCAATCGCCAGAATATTTTTCCGGGCAATTTTTGAAACATCTACAATCAGGGTCAGCGTTTCTACCAGCTGAACTGGATTCTGTTTCCAGGATTTACCGATGATGCCTAAAAAGCCCTTAGCGTCACCCATAGGATGTGAAATAAATGTGGAGGCGATTGTTCCTCCAAAAACGATCATTAACGAAGGGGTGTCCCAGAAGTAGACAACGTTTCCGCCTTTTACAGTAAACGTTGCAAAATCAAAAGTCATCGCAAACAACAACATAAACCATGCTAAAATGGTCCCTACCAGCGTTCCCTGTTCCATAAAAAATACTCTCCAGATGTCTTGGATGTGAGGTTCTTTAAGCCTCTAATTCAATTTAACAAAGTGCCAAATTTTGTGACACGCTTTAGATTAGCAATAACCGTGAAAATACCGGATGTTTTCCGGAATTAATTCTTGCTGGTCTCGAAAAATAGTCCTAAAAACCGTGCTATTTCGCAGGTAGCGAGAAATCTTGTTTAAACTAAAACCTTGATATCAGGAAATTTTTCCGCACTTTTTTATGTTAACTTTTTTAACAAAGGGAATGATCAGAACAGTTTTAAGTGTGGACTTATGAGGGGAGTATTTGCGCTGTAAATTATAAAACGCTGCTACTTTCATCAGGCAATTTAAACAAGCGTTGGGCGTTTTCATTAGTATGTTCGGCTAATTGCTGCAGCGAAATATTTTTCAATTCTGCAACAAATGTCGCAATTGCAGGAATATGCGCGGGTTTATTGGGTTTTCCACGGAAGGGAATGGGTGCCAGAAAAGGTGAGTCTGTTTCCAGTAGTATCTTCTCCAAAGGCAGCCAGCGTACTACTTCACGTAAATCTTCCGCGTTCTTGAAGGTTACAATTCCGTTTATGCCGAGATACCACCCCATATCCACCAGCGTACGTGCCATCTCAAATGAACTGGTAAAACTGTGCGCCACTCCAAGAGACTTAACAGGAATTTCCCGGAGGATGTTGAGAGTATCAGTTTCTGCTTCCCGGCTGTGCATTACAACCGGTAGATTAAGTTCTTCTGCAAGCATGAGTTGTTGGCGGAATACTTGTTGCTGTACCTCAACAGGACTGTACAAATAATGATAATCCAGCCCGGTTTCACCAATTGCGATCAGCTTATCTTCTGCTTGTGCCAGCTGACGAATTTTGTTTTCCAGAGACTCGTTCAAGGCTGAAGCATCATGCGGATGAAAACCGACACTGCCGTAAACTTCCGGAAATTGCCGCACTGCGTTCAAGACAAAATCAAGCGATTGTTCATCCACAGAAATGGTGAGCATCTGCTGTACTCCGGCATCTTTTGCTTCATTAACTGCTGCTTCCGGAGTTGAATCAAGTTTGTCTAAGTGACAGTGAGTATCGATAAAACTTGTCATAGAGCGTACAATTGGGCTAGATTTATAGGTTTAATTGTCAATGTTTTCATTTTCTGTAACTGATTCTCAGGACAGCCTGTTTTGAAGCTGAACAATCGGTCTTAATCCGTTTACTGGTTTGCACCTCATCAAATTATTGGCAAATGAGCAACATTAAATTAAATTATCTGCGTTCTGCAACATTAACTTTGCTGATCATTGTTGCTCTGCCGCTTGTGCTTTCCGCTTGTTACACAGTACGTTTTTACCATAATACAGACATGTTACGCGAAAAGCACGACGGAGAAATTTCCAGCACCAGCATGATTTTTACAGACAGCCAAATCGACGGCCCGGCAAACATTCGTTCTGCCTGCCCCAGCGGTGCTTCAATGGTTGAAATTGAACAATCAACCCTGGACGGTTTGACGCATTATTTGAGCCTTGGCCTATACAGCCCGCAAACTGTTCGTGTCTGGTGCAAAAGAAGGATCAGGTAAAATGATGAAAAAAGAATGGAGCCAACTTTGTCAGCGTTTAAATTATCAATTCCAGCATCCGGAGTTTCTGCGTCAGGCACTGACGCACAAATCTTTCCTGCCCTCCGAAAACGAAGAAAGTTACGGTAATAACGAAAGAATCGAATTCCTCGGAGATGCCGTTCTAGACCTGGTGATCAGTGAGATGTTGATGGAAAAGTTTCCAGAACTGGACGAAGGCGGACTCTCAAAATTTCGGGCCAGCCTCGTCAGTGAATCCGGACTCAGCAAACGGGCCCGTGAGCTGGGATTAGGTGAGTGCCTCCTGCTTGGCAGGGGTGAAGAAGTTACCGGAGGACGTCAAAAACCGTCTTTGCTGGCAGACACTTTTGAAGCAGTCATGGCCGCGGTTTATCTCGACAGTCGTGAAGAACACGGGGTTTCAATAGTTTCACAAGTCATTCAAGCCTTGTTTCTGCCTTATTTCCCTGAGGATGCAGAAGGTTACATTACGCGGGATTATAAATCTGAACTACAGGAACACGTACAAAAACTGTTCGGTATTCCTTCAACTTATGAATTGATGGAAGAATCTGGTCCTGATCACGAAAAGGAATTTACCATGGCGGTTTTTGTCAAAGAAAAAGAGTGCGGCAGAGGCATTGGTGCCAGCAAAAAACTTGCCAGCCAGTTAGCAGCTGAAAATGCCCTGCAGCGTATTCAGGAAGAACCTTCACTCCTTCAAGTAGAAAATTTCAGCTAATGCAGAATTCAACTTCACAAGAACCAATCCGTATCCAAAAAGTAATCGCACTAGCTGGAATTGCGTCAAGACGTGCCGCGGAAAAATTAATCCTGTCCGGTGCAGTGATGCTGAATGGCGTAATTGTTAAAGAGATGGGCCAAAAAATGATCATCGGAAATGATCACTTGAGCGTAGAAGGCAAGAGAGTAAAAATTTCTCAACAGCAAAAAACGCAGGTCTATGCGCTCTACAAGCCTAAAAATTGCATCACGACACTCAACGATCCTGAGGGACGTACAACAATCAGTGACTTTTTTCCGCGAACTTCCGCCAGACTTTTCCCTGTAGGCCGGCTTGACTATGATGCGGAAGGTTTAATTTTGCTGACCAATGACGGTGATTTGTCTCAGCAGTTGATGCATCCAAGTCACAAAGTCTGGAAAGGCTATTTCGTCAAGGTACGCGGATTAGTAAATAATGAAACATTGGCTGCCCTGCGGCAGGGGCCGGTGATTGAAAAAAAGAAGCACCAGCCTGTGCGGGTAAAAGTATTACACACTGTCAATGACAAAACCTGGCTGGAGATTTTTCTCAAAGAAGGTACAAACCGCCAGATTAAAAAAATGCTGCTGACCCTCGGTCATTCTGTGCAAAAAATTAAACGTTTCCAGGTAGGTCCTGTTAATTTAGGAGATTTGCAAGCCGGCGAAAGCAGAGCCTTGAGTCCGGAAGAAATAAAACAAATTGTGGCAAATTAAGAATTTTCGCCAGCCTCCACCCTAGATCCAAGTTGCTACACTTATACCATGCCCAAGGCAGATTTATACAAAATATCGATTACTGACGGTAAAGTCCTGTTGCGTATACCGCAGCAGTTGATAGGTGCGGAAACCGCAAATATGGACGACATCCAGGCGGAACTGCATTTGATGGATGTGGATTACGTTCCGGAACAACTGCAGGAAATTTATGAGCGGACCAGTGGTGAGTTTGATTTTCTGACAGATTTTAAAACCACCGGTTTCACCCTGCAGATTGAACTGAGTAAAGATGAAGCGAAGGCTTATCTTAACATCATTCCTCCTAAGGAAGAGGAAGAGCCTCTGACGCTGGAACGGATAATCAGCGCGCTCAAAGAAAATAATATCCTGCTGGGAATCAACAACAAAAGTATTGAAAAAATTATTGCGGAAAAAATTTATTACGAACCTGTAATTGTCGCCAGTGGGAAAGAGACCGTGCAGGGCAAACATGGTTTCCCGGAACTGCTTTTTCTTCCGAAAAAGTCACGACCCGCTCCGGGAACCCGCGTGAATCTTCGGGAAGTGCCGGTTTTACAGAAAGTGCAGCAGGGTCAGGAACTGGTGCGTATTGAAACTGCCACCATGGGCGAAGACGGTTATACAATTACCGGGAAACTTATCAGCTCTACTCCCGGTAAACAATTCCGAATTCGGCCCGGACGCAACACCAGATATAATCCGGAAGGGACTCATATTATCGCCACAAAATCCGGAGTTGTCTGTCTTAACAATGACAGCATTTCGGTGGAAAATGTGAAGGTCGTCGAGAAAGTTGATGCCTCTACCGGACATGTGCGTTTTGACGGCATTGTCAGTATCCGCGGAAATGTCTCTGACCGCTGCAGCGTGGAAGCCGTGCGGATTGACATTGGAGGTTCAGTAGGTAAAGCACGTTTACGCTCAATCGGAGAAATTAGAGTAGCGCAAGGACTCAAAGGTGCAATAGTCCAATGCGGAAGTACGCTGCATGCAAACAACATGACTGATACTCAGGCCAGTGTCGGTGAACATGCTCTGGTCGATGAATTCGTCGTCAATTCAAAAATATACTGTGGTTCAACTCTCCAGGTAACTTCTGCAAAAGGTTATGTTTCCGGAGGTGTCCTGCAGGCCGGAAATCTGATCCGCCTGCCGAACATCGGCCTGCCTGGAACTGATGAACCAAATGAGGACGGTGAATATCCTGAAAACGAACTTCCTCAGACTATTTTAGAAGTTGGAATTTCACTTAATAACCGTAAACAATTTAATGAACTTGAAAAACAGGCTCAGGAGTCTCTGAATTCGCTGCAAGACGATCTCAAGGAAATTACCACTATTCTTGAAGAATTGCAGGAGATTGGGTGGGACGAAACTAAATTCAGCACATTGACTGATCTCGAGTCAAAGGCTAACAAAAATGTCAGCAACACTTTCTCCGACCTCCGTAAACGGGAAGCACAGGATGGAATCAATGAGCTGAACAAGAGCACGAACGGAGGCGCGGTTTTCATCACTGGAAAAATCCCGGCCGGAACCGCAATCAACGTGCGTCGATCACGCTATAATGTACGCACAAGGACGACTGATAAAGTTTATAGTTTTGAAGAAAACGGAATTCAGGCCTCCCCCTGTAAAGAACTGTTGAAACTCTACCAGGAATATTTCCTGAAATTGCAGGTCTGATCTTTTTGAGGAAAGAGCACTGAAAAGAAAGAATGGCAGATATAACTAGAAAAGATGTTGAACGACGTGTAAAGCGCGGAGAATCACTGAAGGAAATTGATATGACCGGACTGAATCTGGATGACTTCAATTTTGAAGGTGCGATTTTTTACAAGTGCAAATTCAGCGGCAGCAGCATCAACCGTTCAAATTTTGCATTTTCACGTTTTGAAGTATGTCTGCTCAATGACTGTGAGATGCAGGAGTGCAACTTACAGGAATCATCATTTGTGGAATGCGATTTCAGCAAAACTGATTTACGTGACAGTGTATTGATTGAAGTCAACTTCCGGCAGACGGTTCTGCACAGCACCGATTTCAGCGGTTCTTTTCTTCAAGATGTGGTTTTGATCGAAGCCCGCGGTGATCTCTGCAATTTTTCTTTTTCAACTTTAAACGCGTCCAATTTAAACAGTGCGAAATTTCAGGTCTGTGATTTCAGTGCCTGCCGCGGCCTAGGCATCAATGCGTCTGCGGCGGATTTCACGGGTTCAGAATTCAGGGGGGCACGGCTGGATTCATCACATTTGCAGGGTGCAATTTTAAACTTTTGCAATTTTTCAGATGCATCTCTGCAGGAATGTGATTTGAGCAAAGCCCAACTTTTTTCCGCGACTTTGGAGAACGCGCGTTTAAATTCCGCGCTTTTGCACGAAGTTTTATTAATGGGAGCAAAGGCCAGCGGAGCAGATATGGCTGATACAGTTCTCAATAACGCTAATCTGACAAAAGCGGATTTCTCCAACAGCATTTTTGACGGTGCCGCCATGAGCGGAGTTATGGACCAGGACACAGTTTTTGACGGTGCCAGCCTCAAAGGAGTAAACTGATGAACTGGAAATTACGCTTTTATCTTACCGTAATGCTTTTCCTGTTTAGCGCAAGCACACTTTTTGCTGAATACCGTGCCTATGAGCTGGAGGTATTTGACCGGATTGCAAACACTTCACGCAAAGTGATCACTTCTTTTTCCCCGTCAGACTTTATTCAGGTAAATGGCGGACCACAGCGTATCGGCATAATTATCCGGGCTTCATGGATCTGCTATGGCGACACATCCCTCTATAAAAAAGTATGTCCAACACCTAAAGCAATCAACCCGCGTTTTCAACAGGGTGACCGTGTGCAGATCGTTTTGAAAAAACATCTGACTGATCAATGGCTTGGTGTAATAGAAAACAGTTTTTTTCGACCGGGTTTGCGGAGCAATGTATATGGGGTACGTTTTACGGAACGCGGAAATCTGTACACACGTTATTACGAGTCAAATCTAAAAAAAGTTCCTTGAGGAATAATTCTTAGTCCTTCTTGATCGTTTCCGCCTTTTGCGTTAAACTGCTCAAAGCTCTTTAACTTAAATCGGTGCTGTCGAAACAGACGTAGAAAAAATAAAAATATTCCCGCCTTTTCGGCAGGAAAACAAACTACAAAATAAAATGGAAAAAATAAAATCCGCGAGTCTGATGACCGCAATCAAAACACCTTATAAGCCCGACGGTGACGTCGATCTGGAAAGCTATGACCGACTGGTTGAGGCACAAATCAAACATGGTGTGGAAGGTTTGATCGTTTGCGGAACCACCGGCGAAGGCCATTTGATGGACTGGGAAGAGCATCTGATGCTGATTGCGCACAGCGTAAATAAGTTCGGCAACCAACTTGTAATTGTCGGGAACACCGGCAGCAACAACACCCGTGAAGCAATCAAAGGTACCAAGTACGGTTTTGCTTTCGGCATGGACGCGGCGCTACAGATAAATCCGTATTACGGTAAAACCTCTGATGCGGGACTCAAGGAGCATTTCAAACGTGTTTTGGATTTAGGTCCCGCCATCATTTACAACGTGCCCGGACGTACCGGACAGGATCTGCAACCTGATTTAATTGAAGAGCTCGCGGAGCATCCAAATTTGATTGGTGTAAAAGAATGTGCGGGAAACGAACGGATGGCGCACTATGAAGCACAAGGAATCGCCTGCTGGTCCGGAAATGATGATCAATGTTTTGAGGGACGTCACCGGCACGGTTCGCACGGAGTAATATCAGTGACCAGTAATTTACTCCCCGGACTGATGCGGCAATTGATGGATACTGACGACCTTGAGCTGAATGCCCGTTTACAGCCGTTGATGGCGTGGCTTTTTCATGTGCCAAGCCCGAATGCTCTCAACACTGTCCTTAGCATGACCGGTGCGGTTCAGCCTGTATTCCGGCTGCCTTACTCACCGGTTGACCGCCAGTCACGCCAGCAGGTTATTGATCTCCTGCTTGCTTTTAAACCTGAAGACTGGGTGGGTTCCGGACTTGAACTTATGGAAGACGAACAGTTTATTCTCTGCACCTGAGAAACTCACCCTTCCCTGGCCCAGGCCAGCAGACTTTCCATCAGTTGAGTTTTAAAACGTTCCGCGTCAACTTTAAGCGCGACCTGCATATTTTCCTCACCGAGAGGAGTGCGCCCGCGCCGGTCCACCACGGTCATTCCGCGGGTTAATTCTCCATTCAACTCCACGTCTACATAACGTTTTTCGGCTTTAACCAAATCCGGAAAGAGGCAAACTCCCGCCGCCAGGGGATCATGCAATACACAGCGTTTCCATCCGGTAAGACTTTCGTAGGCAGTTGAAATAAAATCAATGATCTGTAGTAAGAACGCAGAACGCCCATTAGCGATTTTTACTAAATCCTGCAGATCCTGCTCCTCCCAGTACACCTCATGGGTCACATCAAGACCGATGAGGGTCATCTCCATTCCGGAGCGGAAAACAATTCTTGCTGCTTCCGGATCATTGGCAATATTGGCTTCTGCCACCGCGGAAACATTACCGGTGAAAACCGCTCCGCCCATGATCACAACTTTGCAGATTCTTTTGGCTAGCGAGGGATCCTGCAGTAAAGCCACTGCAATATTAGTCAAAGGCGCGGTTGTGAGCAAAGTCAGTTCTTCGGCATATTCATAACTCAGCCGTAAGATCATCTCTGCAGCGGATTCCTCAGAGGCTACTTTTTTCGGTGCCGGTAGGAAAGTATTTCCCAGTCCGTCATCACCATGAACAAATGGCGCCGGATTCAAGGGGACCATAAGGGGCTGTTTCGCGCCGGATGCTACCGGAATATCAAGGTCCAGCATTTCCCATATTTTAAGCGTGTTGAGCGTCGTTTGTCCAACTTCAACATTTCCACCGACAGTAGTACTGCCTAATATTTCAATTTCACCCTTCTTTTGAGCGTGTGCCAGGTAAAAAAGAGCTAGGGCATCATCAATGCCGGTGTCTACATCCAGTAATAATTTAATCAACTTGTCCTTTTTTGTTTTGAAAGATATAATTGATGAATCAATGAAAAGCCATGATACATAGCAATTTGGGTTAATCGCTTACCCTGCAGCATGTGCTGACTAATTTCATTTGCCATAATTTCCTCTGCAGAGAGTGGAAAAACAGATTGTTAAAATAATACCCGAACTAGGCTTAAAATGCCTTCTTTATTAGCTTTTCAGTGAAAAAAGTGAAAAAAAACCACTTTTTGCTTGACAATCATCAGAAAAGCTTTAAAATTCTGTAGATATGTCTCTAAAACTTCCATTTTTTAGTGATGTTTGAACGAAACCCCTTGGCGGTGAATGGAAGGTCCTTTACGGGACAGTCAATTCTTGACCGTCAGGAGGGGGGGAAAACTCAATCGCAGATAGCTTCGATGTGTGAAACTGGCGGCCTGACTCAGAAACAGTCGCTTCGAGGGCTTTTGCTCAGGCATCTGTTAAAATAAGAAGAGTTTAGAGGTTGGCATTCTTGTTAATAAGACAGAGTGCTAATTATAGGGGTAGAAACAACTAAAAGTATTATGATGATGCTTTTTCTACTTCAGCGGTATTTGGCCCGGAAGGTGCAGATTCTCCAAGATAGAGGATAAACCTCGGGTTTTTGGGAGCGTTTCCCAAAACCGTGTTTGGCTGGAAAACCATGGTGGTTACAGCAGCCGTATAAGATGTTTGATGATTCTAATGGTTGAATCACAAACTAACCTCATAACATTTTAAGGAGAGTTATGAAACAATTAAGTAAAATGATGTTAGCCGCTGTTGCTTCCGTCGCATTTGCGGCTACTGCGTTTGCCTGGGATTTTAGTGCAAGCGGATCGTCAACAGCAAGCTTCAACTCGACAAGCACTAAGGCCAGCAAGGACGCCACTAATACTGTGTCCAGTGGTGGTGTATCCAGTTCTGGGTCAAGTTTGACGTTAGCTTCCAGCCACACTGATGGAGCAAAGAGTGTTTCTATGTCCTACGTGCTTGACTGGGACGGAAACCTGGATGAGACAATTACCGTGTCTGGATCCGATACAGTTGGTGGATGGACCGCATCCGGAAGTGTTTCCTATAATAGAGATCGCCTAGGATGTAAAAATTCTAATAGTGGTAGAAGTGCAGTCAACGTGACCGGGATATATGCCGATGACAATTCCACTATAATAACTGGTGATTATATGGGAGATAACAAAACTAATACT
>UINC01000306.1_pt1 | contig 15254 bp, 14 predicted proteins | sample 5385821 | NCBI WGS metagenome assembly UINC01 (sample SAMEA4666929, study PRJEB26691) | marine metagenome | isolation source: Pacific Ocean | place: Pacific Ocean | collected 2011-10-13 | reverse complement strand
TCATCCAGCAGTAGGACGTCCACATCCTGATGCAGCAGACGCGCGAACGCCACCTTCTGCTGATTACCACCGGACAACTCACCCACCGGCTGTCCCGCACCTCGCGTCCGAATGCCACACCTCGCGATGAACCGTTCCACGGTCTGCTGCATCGTGCGGGTATCGAGCCAACCCCACTTGGTAAACGGCTCCAGTCGGCTCAGTAGCATGTTATTCCCAACCGAAAGTCCTAGCGCTAATCCTTCCGTTTGCCGATTTTCACTCAATAGACCAACACCTGGTTTGAAACCAGTGTGGCGCCAGGACTTCCCACCGCTGTATCCAGCCACAGTCACCTCTCCGGAAACGACTGGGTCCAGGCCGCAGATGGAGCGTAGTAATTCAGTTCTGCCTGCGCCGACGAGCCCGGCTAGGCCCAGAATCTCGCCACGGTGCAACGTTAGATTAATCAGCCTTGACGACCACTCGGCAGTACACACGTCGTTTAAGGTTAGTAGCGGCATGCCGGTAGGTCGCGACGAGATCGGAAACATGTCAGGTAGGCGTCGGCCAATCATAAGTTCAATCAGGTCAGCAACCGTCACCGTAGTAGTGGCACCATGGCCAACCACCCGCCCATCGCGGAGCACCAGAAAGCGATCAGCAATCCGCTGCACCTCCGCCAAGAAGTGAGAAATATAGATAACAGCGACGCCTTCACGGCATAACCCAGAAATAATGTTGAAAAGCCTGTCGATTTCGACAAGCCCTAGACTGCTCGTCGGCTCATCCATGATTACAACTCGTGCATCGGTCAACAGGGCCCTAGCAATCTCAACCAGTTGACGATCACCAGTCGAGAGCTGACTAACCGGCGTGGCGAGTGGTAACTCTGGACGACCCAGTCGCTCAAGCACCCCACGAATCTTTCGGCGGTGTGCCGACCGATCGATGAGTCCGAACCGGTGACGCTCGGCGCCCAGCACTAGGTTGGCCTCAACGCTCAGGTTGGGTACAACATTGGACTCCTGATAGATCATCGCGATGCCTGAGGCACGGGCCGCGAGTGGACCAGCCGGCGTGAACACCGCACCATCAAGACGGGTGTTTCCCTCATCCGGCTGCACAGCGCCGGACAAGATCTTCATTAGCGTCGACTTGCCCGCTCCGTTTTCTCCAACCAGCGCGAGGACTTCACCTGGGTAAACTTCAAGGTCAACAGCATCAAGCGCAACCGTCGCACCGAAACGCTTTGTAATGCCAGACATGGCCAGCCGTGGACTGCGACTTTCAACAGAACTGTCGGGAGACTGCCCAGGTCTGCTCATCGATCGAGGAGGCGAGAAAGGTCTGGAGTCAGCAGTTCGGCAATTATGGGATCCTGCATGTTCTCACGGGTTGCGAGTGTCACTCCTGTATCCTGCCGGAGCTCAACAGTTACGCCTTTCAGGTAATCGACGGCGGTTTTGACGCCTAGGTAGCCCATCTCCACTGGGCTCTGAACAACGAGCCCTTCAAGGTCACCCTGCTCCAGTGCAGCCACGAGTCTCTCATTAGCATCAAACCCAACCAACCGTATATCCCCAACCAAGCCCCGGCTACGAAGCGCCAGTAGCAGGCCAAATGTGCACGATTCGTTCGCACAAAAAACACCATCAACGTAATCGTAGGTCGTCAGGAGACTCTCCGAGGCGATCTGTGCAGTGGCCGTCGTGACACCTGCATACCGCTCCGGATCAATCAACTCGATACCGGTAAAAGCAGACAGGGCCTCGACAAACCCTTCCTCACGCCGCATGGTGCTCTCTGAACCTTCAGCGTGCCGTAACAGAAGCACCCGTCCTTGTCCTCCAAGGAGATCCCCCATTCGCTTTCCGGCAATCCGGCCACCCTCGACATTGGGTGTCGACACATAGCTAATGTAATCAGTACCGGCTTCAGCGGCGAGCCCAGAATCGAAAACAACGACAGGAATTCCAGCTTGCATGGCTAGGCGTACGGAAGGTACGAGAGCATGCTGGTCAAGCGGCGCTAGTACAATCGCATCGACACCACTGCTAATTAAGTTCTGCACAAGCGAGATTTGTTGGTCCCGATCATCCTCACGCTCTGGACCACGGAAGATTACCTCAACACCGAATTCCTTTTCGGCCTTCAGTGCACCTACGTGGACCGCTTTCCAAAAATCGTGAGTCGTCCCCTTCGGAACGACCGCGACCCGAAACTGATCCACCTCGCCGCCACCATTTGTTTCGGGGCCACCGCTGTCGCACGCAAACACCGGTAAAAGTATCCCCACCAACATCCCCAAACAACCCAACCGATTCATCGCATACCTTCGTCGCACCGCTGTAGCTTAATCCCCGAAGACCAACCTCGCAAACGGGCGGTCACATCTCTCAAGAAGGTCATGGTCCGTGTTAGACTGAAACAACCCGTTAGCCGTAGGTATGCTAACACCGTGGTTCAGCCTAGGAGTCACAGACTATGTCAAGACGAACGGTATGGACTTTTCTGGTCGCCAGCCTCCTGTCGCTAGGGACCGCTGGGTCCACCGAAGCTCAACAGACCACCACTCTCGGTACTATCGACTTCCCTGTATCAGCAACATCGGCCGAAGCCAAAGAGCATTTCCTCAAGGGCGCAATGATGCTTCACAGCTTCGAGTGGGAAGACGCGGCCGAAGCCTTTCAAGCAGCCCAGCAAATTGAGCCTGATTTCGCGATGGCCTACTGGGGAGAGGCACTCAGTCATACGACGGGACACCACTTTCCGGCTGGCCAGAATCTCGCGGCTGCACGTGAGGTTCTATCGCGGTTGGCCGAGACACGCGAGGAGCGGGCCGCCAAAGCTCCGACAGCGAGGGAAAAGGCTTACCTAGCGGCCGTTGAGGCGCTCTACGGCCCTGGCGACGCTCAGGAGCGAGCCCTCGCTTACTCTGAGGCAATGGGGCAAATGCACCAGAACTACCCCGATGACTTCGAAGCGGCAACATTCTACGCACTCTCACTAATGCGGTCGGTCCGACGCGGTGAAGGTAGTATCCGGCAGGACATGCAGGCCGGCGCTATCGCACAGACCGTTCTCCGCCAGAACGAAAATCATCCCGGTGCGGCCCACTACACTATCCACGCTTATGATGACCCGATTCACTCACCGATCGGCCTCCACGCAGCACTAACATACGCCGATATCGCGCCGGCGGCGGTACACGCGCTGCACATGCCGTCGCACATCTTTGTGCAACAAGGAATGTGGGACTACCTGGCCCGTTCGAACAAGGCTTCATGGGATGCCTCGGTTGCTCGGGTCGACGCTAGAGGTGAACCTCCAACGCGCTATTCGTACCACGCGCTCTACTGGTTACAGTATGCCTACCTTCAGCAAGGGCTTCGCGATAAAGCGACTGAAACGCTCGCCCTGATCCGGCCGATTGCAGAGCGCGAGGATGGGCGTCGAGTCCGCAGCACCTACGCGATCATGGATGCCCGCTATACGATCGCCACACGGCAGTGGCGCAGAAATCCTGGTTTAGCCGAACTCGTCGATCGAATTACAGTAGACCCTTCGGAAGTTCGCAGCCACGAGGCGGGAGCCGTCCTACTGGCTGCTGGGCTCAGCGCGGCGCACCTCAACGACATTACTGAAGCCCAACTCGCTTTGCGTGGGTTACGTGAACTCCACGATTATCTTTCCAATATGGGCGACGACAATCAGAGCGTGACGCAGGTCGCCGTGATCCTGAACGAGGTTGAAGGGATGGTCCATTTCGCGCAGGGCAACCATGACAGCGCGATCGAATCGCTAGCCAAAGCAGCGTCCATCGAGGAGACGATGGTCGCACCATCTGGTCCTCCAGGCGAGTCTCCGACCGACGGACCAATCAAGCCGTCGCACGAACTCTACGGTGAATTACTGCTCGAGCTGGATCGTCCAGGCGAAGCAACCGAGCAGTTCGCAAAAGCGCTACTGAGAACTCCCCACCGCCCGCTATCCTTATTGGGGTCAGCCCGTGCGGCCGCTGGGAGCGGGGATGCCAAAACTGCTCGGTCACGCTACGCGGAGCTGGAGACGATTTGGGCTGGAAGTGCCGGCCAAGAGCGTGCTCTCAACGAAGCTCACCGCTACCTAGAACAGGCTGAAGAACAGTAAGCTAAAGACACGACAGACGCCAGCAGCGCTTATCCTCAATCAGCGGCTGTGGGCGTCTGTCGCGGCTCTCCCCGTCAGAAACTCCTCCGCAACAGACCTCGGAGTCCGCCCACCCTCATCGACTGCCAGATTCATCGCTCGCATCAAGTCGACGTCAATCGCGTCAACAAGTCCCCCCAGTGCAGCAACGACACGAGGCCGGTCACGCACCAAGCGGTCACTCACAAGAATCACTGCGTCGTAGGGCGGCATCACGTTCCGGTCGTCTTCAAGTGTTGTTAGACCTAATGCGACGATTCTGCCATCGGTCGAAAAAGCGGTGATCACATCCACATCCTGTTGAGCCACCGCCTGATACATAAGCGCAGGGTCCATCGTGACTTCCCTATCGAACGACAGCCCGTAGCGCGCTTGGAGCGACACCCATTCTGGCCGCCCGAAGAACTCGTAGTCACTCCCGAAGACGAGACGCGACGCATGGGGCACCAGATCGCTAATCCGCTTCAGACGGAGCTCCTGTACGTCCACAGAACGCATCGCTAACGCGTACGTGTTCTCAAAGCCAAGGGCTCCGACCACGTGAACGCCGTAGTCCTTAGTAAGCAAGCGCTCAACTTCGTCGAGGATTTGACTCCGATTCTCAGTGTTTGCCTCGCGGCGCAGAATCGTAGCCCAAATCGTGCCCGAGTAGTCGACGTAAACATCCAAGTCACCCGACCGTAAAGCGTCGAACGCTACGGTCGAACCAAGTGACTGGAGAACCGTCGCGTTAAGACCGGTGTCAGCAGTGACTTGACCAGAGATAATTTCAGACAGAATGTACTGTTCCGTGTACGGCTTGCTGCCAATAACAATCCGCTCAGATTCATCCTCGCCGACGAATTGGCGTGCAAGTGTCACGCCGGCAAACAAATACAGGGCGGATAACACGCCGAGTGCAGCAGCAACTAGCCCGCGTCGGCGGAATCGCAAACCTTCTTCAAGCACGCGGACGAGCCCATCGAGTAACTGCGCGAGCAGGGCCGCTGCGACTGAACCCACCATGACCGCAGTGTAATTCCTAGTCTGGAGGCCGGAGAAGATGTAGTTGCCAAGACTCGTCGCCCCGACCGGTGTCGAAAGCGTCGCCATGCCGACAACCCAGACGGTCGAGGTCCTGAGACCGCCCACAATAACCGGCATCGCGAGCGGCAACTCAACTCGCCACAACTGCTGATTTTGGGTCATCCCGACGCCTTTCGCGGCTTCGGTATACGCCGGGTCGACCCCGGCGATGCCGATGACCGTGTTCCGCAGAATTGGGAGGGTGCTATAAAGCGTCAGGCCGATGATCGCCGGTAGATACCCGATACTCTGGACCTGAATCGCCGCGAGTACTGGTACCATGATGGCGAGCAGCGCCAAGCTCGGCACCGTTTGAACAATCCCTGCCGCTCCAAGGACGACCTGCTCCACCCACCGGACACGTGTCGCCACAATTCCCACCGGAACACTGATAACGGTCCCAAGGAGTAACGCTACGAGGGTTAACTGCACGTGCCCGGTCAGGTAGGCTGGCAGCAGCGCCAGCTGCTCACTCACGGTTGCTCTCCCGGGCCGAGCAAGTCGTTGAGCATTTGTGCTTCTCGTTTCGGAGTGCCGAACATCCGCTCGACGAATTCATCGACAGGATTCACCATCAGCTCGCGCGGCGTGCCTACTTGCACCAGACAGCCATCTCGCATCACCACAATCCGATCGCCCAGGAACAACGCTTCTACCAAGTCGTGGGTGACAAAGATCGCGGTCATACTAAGCTCCGTTCGGATGCGTGCAAAGGATTGCTGCAGTTGCTCACGCGTCAGTGGGTCAAGAGCTCCAAACGGTTCATCCAGAAGCATCACGTTTGGCTCGGATGCCAGCGCACGAGCGACCCCAACCCTCTGCTGCTGACCGCCGGAGAGCTCGCTCGGCCGGCGAGCTCGCATCACCGCAGGGTCAAGCTCGACCAAGTCCAGAAGTTCGTCCACGCGACGTCGGATGCGCTCAGCCGTCCAACCGAGCAGCGTGGGCGTTACACTGATATTCTCAAAGACGGTCATGTGGGGAAACAAACCGACCCCCTGAAACACGTAGCCAATGTGCCGTCTCAACTCGTGTGCCGGCAGAGCACTGATATCGGCTCCATCAATCCGCACCAAACCGTCGGATGGCTCTACCAGCCGGTTGATCATCTTCAGCGTCGTAGTCTTGCCACATCCCGAGGTCCCCAACAACACAACCACCTCGCCCCGATTAGCCCGAAGCGAGAGACGATTAACCACGACGTGCTCACCATAACGTTTCGTCAGAGCTTGAAGTTCAATCATCGGCGCTCACTACAATACGACTAGACCTGAGCCAAGATACGCAGCTGGTTGGTAGAAATCGGTTTTCGGGAACCGGGCGCCACGTCGAAGGACCCGACGGCGGCATCTCTAAAAAATAGTAAAAAGCCGAACGGTCAGGACGACCGGTTACGACCGTTCGATCCATTCAACGAATCGCGGTGGGTGTTCATCGGCAACAATCATTACACGGGTAATCCTACCGCTCTCCTGAATGAGCTGCTTCGAACTCTCCCGCGCTTCGTCAACGGTAGAGTATCGCACGGCCACCAGCGGTGAGTTGGTCGACCCCCCTCTGACAGTTGGAATCAGCTTAAACATACAGAGTCACTCAACGATAGATCATGGCCACCCGGTCCACACAGCCGACTTTAGTGTACCTGACGGACACCTCATAATATCGAGACTCTCGTATCATGTCGACCGCTTGAGACTCATGAGTCTACTTCAGACACACGAGATCCGAGCACTAGATCTAAAACTCTACCGTAGCTTGCTATTCCGCTCGATACGCGGTTGGCGCGTAGATAACGGTCGTAAACCCAACTCGCCTGGCGACGCACGACTGGCATCGATTGTCCAAGTCGATCACGAATCGCGACCAGGTCGCGAGCTGGACCAAGTTGGAGTGCCGCCGTCACCTCGCTCCGTGTGTCAGTGTCCAACTGACGCATTAGGTACGGGTGGAGGAACAACCAAGCGCTGTACTGCACCGCTGCATCGCCTGATTGAGAAGCCAACCAAGCGACGAAACTAGCTTCAGCCTCATCAGCGTATCCTGCAAGATGGGCCCATTCATGAAGAACGATAAACGGGCGTTCATAGGGCAGAACGTCAGAATTAATGAGTGTCTCAAGTAGAAACGGATCAGTAAAACCATCGATGGCAGCCTGACGGAAATAGAAGCCGAACCATGACGTCTTGGGACGCGCCAGTCGCGGCTCGGCGGACGCCGGTAGTTGCTCCTGTGCGTACCGGAACGGCTTGGCGAGCACCTTCGGAACAGATTCGAGCGTCGGCCAGGGCCTAGCCTGGGCCAACCCGTGTAGCCGGTTCAACCGGACAACCGATTCGCGGGCAAGAGTCTCGAGTGATGCCGGTGTGATGCGACTAGTGTCAAAGTCGAGTTTGGATTCAAGCGATTCCCGACGGTAGTTGAATCCCCAACAGAGCATAAAGACGATATAGACAAGCGCCACAACAACCGCTACTTCCCGAATCAGCACCAGAACGACGACCGGCCTACGCACCATCGAGGAACGTCTAAATATCACTATGCATTTGGCTATCAAAGCAACTACGAAGCCAATCACTAAGAAATCAAACAGAGCAACTGGCACCTGATTTGATAACGATGTAAACACTTGCTGAATAATCGGATAGAGGCCCCGGGAATAGGTACGCTCAACACAGGCTTCAGAGGTTGGTCCAACGGCAACCACCAGGGCCAATGTCAGGATTGTGAGGCGCCAAGCCAAGTGTAACGGCCCCGATTCAGACTGAGAGTTTGTTTCCTGATCCACAGCGTCAAATCCTCTGCGCCGTCTCTCCCGTTACACTCGCCACTGGAGATGCCGCCCCGTCGGGCAGTCTTTCCTGGGGTAGCCCTTTTGGGAACCAGAACGATGAGATGACTGCGGAGCCTGCCGCGAACGCCCCAAACATAAATACTCGCTGCAAGGCAGCGGTCAACTGTTGTGGGCTGGCATCACCGCCGGCAGGAAGTGACACAACCACAATCGCGCCCATCGTGGCTACACCAATGGCGCCACCGATCGATCGAGTAAAGTGACCCAGCGACGTCGCGATTCCGAGCTGGTTACGCGGTACCGCGTTCTGGACAGCCAGGATCAAGGTAAGAATGGTCATGCCCATACCCACGCCCATGATCGCAAGTACCGCGCGTATCATCCACAGGGATGCCCCTATATCAATCTGCGATAGCTGAAAGAATCCAAAGCTCACACACGATAAGCCGACAAACACCATTCGCCGGTACCCAACTTTCATAAGCACGCGACCGGTAACAATTGACATCAATACCCACCCGAGGAGTAACGGCGTGAGCGCTGAGCCAGCGTCAATGGCACTTCCACCCAACGCCGCCTGCACGAAAAGTGGCACAAATGAGATCGCGCCGAACATCGCCACGCCAACTAGGAACCCGCTCAACATCGCTGGCCCAATAACCCTATCCCCGAAGAGTTCAAATGGTATCAGTGGGTCCGCAGCGCGACGCTCAACATGTATAAACGCTACCGACAGTATTAAGGCGCCACCTAAGAGCGTTCCGAACCTCCCCCAAGCAAACCCTTGGCCACCGGTAGCCTGTCCAAGAGCCAATAACAGCAGTGTGACAGTGCCACTCAGGAGAAATGCACCGCGGTAATCAATGCGAGGCCGAGACGATGGGCGGGGACTGACGAGCGCACTACCAACAGCCACCGCGGCGATGAAAGCAAACGGGATATTCACGAAGAAAACCCACCTCCACGACAAGGAGTCGGTGAGATAGCCTCCAACGAGTGGTCCGGCAATTGACGCGATTCCCCACACACCACTAAAAAGCCCTTGAATCCTCCCCCGCTCACGCATGGTGTAGAGGTCACCAAGAATCGTCATCCCGAGGGGGAGAATGCCACCCGCGCCGATTCCCTGGATTAGCCTAAAGACGACGAGAACAGGCATCGACCACGCCACACCGCACAACACCGAACCCAGCAGAAAAAAACCTACAGCCCCCATATAGAAGAGTCGTCGACCGTAAAGGTCAGAAAGCTTGCCCCACAGCGGCACCGTAACTGTCGCTGCCAGAAGGTACGCCGCGAATACCCAGCTATATTGCGTGAGGCCACCGAGTTGCGTAACAACGGTTGGCATGGCCGCCGCGACGATCGTCGCTTCAATCGCTGCTAAAAAATTTCCGCCGAGGACCCCGCACGTCACGACCATCCGTCGTGTGATCCGCACGGAAAGTTTGTCAAGCATCTGCTAACCGCCGACACAATCGATCACTGCCCATCCCAATCCTTGGAGAAATCGGCATCTGAAGGGTCATTAATTCACGGTGTATCACCATCAACACCCTAATGGTAAGCTGATCCCTCTTGCCAATCTAGAGCCGCACCTCGGGAAGATTTGGTGTCCGAGCCAACGCAGGATAGGATCACTGCGAGGAGTTGGAATGTCTACTGAAGAAAAACCTGCTGGTCGAACGGTACATTGCGTTAAGTTGCAGAAAGATCTGCCTGGCCTCACAGAGTCTCCTTGGCCCGGTGAACTAGGCAAACGGGTCTACGAGAACGTCTCCGCTGAAGCGTGGAAACTCTGGGAAGAACGAATGAAGATGATTCTCAACGAATACCGACTGATGCCCTGGCAAAAGGAAGCCCAAGAACTGGTCGCTAAACAAATGGAGGAATTCTTTTTCGGTGAAGGCTCAGCCCTTCCACCAGATTTCGTCCCAGAACAAAGTAAGGCTTAGGCCTCTCTTCACCTGCCGCTTCTCGATCGCACCCACTTAGTTCTTCCTACAGCAGCGGAATTTCTCTATCAACTTCAAAATGGAGCTGCTGGTGCGCCTGACGTACGGCGGCGATTACATCTTTGGACGTTTGTCCTCGAGCGAAAATGAAACCCAAATAGCTTGCACCTTCAGGTAGTGGTACAAGCTGCTGCCCTAACTTGGCAGTGATGATTACATCGTCAACCCCTTCTACTGCTCTCGCTAGTTCCATACCAACTACTCCCCTCAAATGACCGCTGCACGGAATAGGGATCATCATTACTGCCGATGCTCCAGGCGCACAGTCAAACGTACACCCGGCTTCGCCTACGGCTTGCCGGAGCAGCACTTCTTCATACTGGCAGGAATGCCCCGTGGAATCCGTGCACTGAAGCACCTTGGCACAAAGCCCACCGATCGGTCGTGCCGCAACTTCCAAAACGACAGGTCCGTGCGCGTCAAAACGACACTCGGCGTGGACTGGACCATGACGGAGTCCAAGCGCACGAACAGCTTCTGCGACTGCATATTCAACCGACGACCGTTCATCAGAGCTCAGTTCTGTGGGCCTTGCGTAGATCGTTTCCTCAAAGAACGGCCCTTCAAGCGCGTCGGGTTTATCAAAGATGGTCATCACGTGGAGCCGTCCGTCGCTGACTAAACCTTCAACCGCATACTCAGCGCCGTCGATGTATTCCTCAATCAGCACCAACTCGTTTGATGGATCGCGAAGTGCACGCAAGTCTGGCCTTGACAACATTTGAGCAACCCGTGCTATTGCAACATCAAGTTCCTTTTTATCATTGGCGCGGATCACTCCTCGGCTACCCGACAACGTGAGCGGCTTTACAACCCTGGGAAAACCGAACGGTAACGCAGGACAGCGCTCAATCTGCTCAAGTCGCAGCACGTGAAAAGCCGGCACCCGAAGTCCTTCGCGGGACAAACATTGCCGATAGCGAAGTTTGCTGGCCGCCAGACGAGCGCCGGCTGCACCGTGGCATGGCAATGCTAACGCCTCAGCTACCATCGATGCCAAAATCGTCGGGCGATCACCAACAGCTATCACCCCTGTCACCGGACGTCCGGCGGTCGCATCCAGGACACGCTGAAGCGACATTCTTTCGTTGTGAAACTCCACTGGAATTGCTTCGTCCCGCCACGGATCGTCAAGGGTGTGGCATCGATCCGTTGCAAAGGCAAGTTCAAAACCTAGTCGTTCAGCAGCATCGGCGAACGCCCGCACTTGATAGCTGGTCGTCGTAGCGAATAGAAGTATTCGTGACATCACTGCTTAGCTTCGTCGCAACAGCTAGAAGAGCGCGAACTGCTCCTCAGTCGGTTCAGCTCAGCAATACCAAGGTTCATTAAGGTAAGGGATTGCCACACGAGCCTGGGTATTCCTCGCGAGTGGTGGGCAGTGCAATACAGCCCGTTCGTGCGCTAGTGTCCAAATCTCCTCAAAGATCGCGCGCCGAGATGCCGTCCCGTGTTGACCGACCAAGGCAATCACCTCGGCTTGGAGTGCATCGACACGGGGGTCCGCATGACACCAAGAATAGGAAAGCATGTTCTTGTCGAACTCTCCTACAACCTCAGCCACCTCTTTATGGGTAAGCAAACTTGACCCTTCAGGTAGTAATAAGCGGATAGCCAGTTGGATCGGGGCGACTGCATCGACGAGATCGAGTGAAGCAATGGCCTGAAGATACGCGCAGTAGCTCTCAAGTGTCGTCCACGGCGTGAACGCTACAAACGTTGGTGTTAGAACGAGTCCCGCCGTTCGGCATGAGGCTACGGCTCGCGCAATGTCTTGTGAAGAGTGTCCTTTGTTGAGAATTTCTAGAACATGATTGTCAAAAGATTCAACCGCACTCGTAACAAACGCACATCCTGTATCGCGTAGCGTTGCTAGATACTTAGCGTGAGCCAGTAAATGTTCAACCTTGATCGTCACGTCATAGGTAAGGTCAGGATACGTATCAGCTAAACGCTGGACGACTTCAATAGCGTGAACTGGGCCATTGAAAAAATCAGGGTCTCCAAAGGTGATGTGACGAACGCCCATTTCAACTTGATTTCCGATGTCGGCCAGAACAATGTTGATTGGCACGACCCTAAACCGCCCCTTGTAGACCGGGACGATCGGACAATGCCGACACGTATGCCTGCAACCGCGGCTAGCTTCTGTGTATCCGACACATCTAGTCGACCCGGTTGAATCGTGTAAGGTGGCGTAGCTCGTGGGCGGCGGTAACCCCCGTCGGTCCGGGACCTTGAACGCAAGATGCGGTAGCGCAGTGTCCGCGATAGGCTGCGGTGGTGGCGCGCCTTCCCTCAAAGCGATCGCCAGCGCTTCTAGGTCTGATTCAAATTCGGCACCAAGTACTGAGTGCGCTCCGAGGTCACGTAGGAGCGACTCGTTGAGCATCGCGTAGAGCCCATAGCCGCACAGGTGTGCCGACGGATTGAGACTGCGAATCTTTCTGATCACTGGTACCGCAAGCCGCGTCGCCATATGCATTGGTAGAAAAAAGGCCACTAACTGGGCCTGTGTAACTGAGTCGTCCCGTAGCCGCTCACGGGCTAGATCGACACACGTTACTTCGACGCCTGCATTACGTAGCCAAGCTGCTGGCGAAGCTAGGCCAAACGGCTGCCGGCCCATCTCATAGGTCGCAATCAAGAGTGCACGCATAATCAAAGTCAATTATTGATTAATTTAGCGCTTGCCTCAGGATGGTACAGGAAAATCGGTCGTGCTTGGTCGTGCAGTCAAACCCACAACCACGAGCGCTAGAATTGATAGAGTCAGGGCTGGATAGACCGTCTCAAGACCGAGCGGATACTCCGGGACACCATCAACACTGTGCCGCAGACCGACGATCTCCCAAACTAACGTGGTAGTCATACCTACGAGAATCGACCACACGCCTGCGGAACGCGGTATGCGCGGCCAGACCAGTGCGCCGAGCAAAGCCGGCGTAATGCCAGCCCCGTACATTGTGTAAGCCCAAAGCGCCATCGCCAAAATTGACGGAAAAAAGCTTCCGATCACGTAACCGACGCACCCCAATGCCACTACAACCAGTCGGGTGTAAAACAATAGCTGTCGGTCAGCGACCTTTGGATTTATAAAGCGCTGATAGACGTCACGCATCAAATTCGTTGCAGGCGTCAGGAGAAAGCTGTTGGCAGTGGAAACGATTATCGCCGCAGCCCCACAAACAAGTAGCACCCCAATGCCCGTCGGTAGAACTTGCAGTGCAACATTGATCACGACCGATTCTGAACCCTCGGGACTCAGACCTGGCACAACAACGCTACCGAGTACACCAACCGAGTCAATTAACGTCTCGACGACGATCGTGCCAACAATCCAACCAATCACCGCTAGGCGGGCCGCTCGCTCGCTTTTTGCAGAAAAAAACTTCTGGTACATATTCGCTTCACCGAGAAGCAAGAACAACGTTGGAAAAAAAAGCGCTAAAGCCGCCTGCGGCGATAGTTCACCAAACAATGCGACATGCTCTGGTTGTAGCGATGAGAGGGTCGTTGCCAGTCCGCCGCCGTTAGACACAAGGAAGACCACGGCCAGGACTACACCCACTACCATCATCACGCCATTCCCAACATCGAGATAAGCAATCGACAGCATTCCTGCTAAGGCGGTGTAAGTGACGCAGAATGCGGCGGTCATCAGTGCACCGGTCGCCGGTTCAATACCAGCCACCAATTCCAGAAGTTTTCCGCCTGCGCGGAACTGATAGGCCGCAATGGTCGTATAGGCCATTACCGTTGTAAGAGCACCAAGAAGGCGAGCGGTCGGCCCATACCGTAATTCGAGGATGTCCGGAACAGTGTACTGCGCGAGCCGGCGCACGCGAGGGGCAATGAAATAGACCAATGCGATACCGACCCAAGCTCCAGCTGACTGCCATAGTGCGGGGAACCCTACCCGGTAGCCCAAACCAGCACCGGCGAATAGACTGCCAGAGCCGATCCATGTAGCAAGAAGGGTGAAGACAAGCACACGAGCTGGTAAAGCGCGGTTGGCAATCAGAAAGTCATCGGCCGTATGCACCTGACGACTCTTCCAGGAACCAACGACAACTAGCGCGGCGAGATAAATAATTATGGCGCTCAGAAACATAAATGGTCGCGTGTTGACCTAGAGATTCTCAAAAACTACGCTCTACGATTGTCAAACCGTATTTTGAGACCAGCCATCCGAATGTTAACTAATCCACTATTAGAGGCGTGATTGGAGGCATGCACTACCTGAAGAAATCGTACGGCGTCACCAAGTGCTTCTCAGTCAAGATCAAAGTCGCGCTCAGGCCTAGTCACCGGTTCGTCGGTCGCTTTACGAAGGGCTTCTTCAAAGCGCTTGGCAAGTGCATCGCCACGTGTGCGCTCATCAGTAACCGATTGCTGGAACACCGCTTCTCGACGCGCTGCCTCCTCATCCAGAATCCGATCGGCTTCACCCAACTCGACCTTGTCCTGACGTTCCGGCTCGCTGTGCCGTACGACGCGCTTTAAACCCACATCGATGACGAGTGAGGCGGCACAGCAAGGACAAACTAGTTCGAGTTCCGACGTGAGGTTAGTCATTTGTGAACCCTCCCTACCATCGCGCCTACGCTGTCTTTTCAGCACCAATCGTGACGCGGTAGTCACCGCCCATTTAGGCGAGACCACATGATATCTCCTACCCTAGCCGAGGGCCATGTCGTGACTCTATTCTTGAAATGGTGGGAATACCGTGGTTGGAGCGAAATCCAAAATGAGCCCCCTAAAAGAACCCCAAATTTCGACTCTCATTACCCGAGACGACCAAGCCCCAAGACGGCAGGACTATATGATTCAATTAAGTATGGAGAAGGTCGCACCAGCACTGCCGTGATAACCCAGCAGGTGTTGTCTCAGCCTTCTTCCTCGTAGCCTTCTTCCTCAGTTGGACGAGGACGGGTTGAGGGACGAAGGGCTTCACGGCGGTCATACACTGCCAATCCTTCGACGTGGAACGTTAGCGTGCAAGCACTCGCTTTACGTTCCACAACAGCTAGGACAGGACTCCCCGCCACACCAGCCCGAAATGTGATCCTGCAACCACACGATAAAGTTGCGTGGTGGAATCCCTTTAACGCCGTATTAACTTCGGTACTCATGAATTCGCACTCAACCGCCTAGGTTGGCAGCCGATGCGCAGCCATCATACACCAACGGCTGTTCGTCTGTGTGAACTG
>UINC01000305.1_pt1 | contig 15264 bp, 7 predicted proteins | sample 5385821 | NCBI WGS metagenome assembly UINC01 (sample SAMEA4666929, study PRJEB26691) | marine metagenome | isolation source: Pacific Ocean | place: Pacific Ocean | collected 2011-10-13 | reverse complement strand
CGACACTCGCATGACACCACCCGGCTGACCAAAAAGAATCGTTTCGTCAGTTTCCCAACTCACACCAAATGGCATGGTGGCGTCGCTCAGGGTGACAGGGGCGCCGCCGCTGACAGCCACCTTTTCGATTCGACCGTCGGCACTCGAATAGTATGCGACCCATTCACCGTCCGGGGAAAACACAGGGTTCCGCACAGTCGGCGGGGTTCCAGAAAGGGGCTGGGCTTGCTCGGTATCCAGACTACGAAGAAAGAGTCCTCCGGGCGTGTTGTAGATGAACCTGCGACCGTCTGGTGAAAAAGTGACCAGGCTTACTCTACCGACCTGGAATGCCTGCCCCCCGGGAAGTTCATAGTTGAAGCGACTGACCGGAGCAACGCGAGTCGGTATAGACATCAACACGCTGAGTCCAGTGACGATAGCCGCCGACAATACCGCGGCAACCACTGGAATCGGTTTTTGCCAGAGCCGGAGTGGTGGCGCCGCCGCGACTGACACCGTCGGCACCTCGGCCCGGGTCGCCACGTCCTCCATCTGCACGAACCCTTCCGTCAGGTCCCGCAGCCGCTTCTGTTGGTCCTTCTCCAAACACCGGGTCAGTAACCGGCGCACCTCCGCCGGAACCGACGCCGGCAACGCGTCCAACGCCGGCTCCCGCGCCAACACCGACGCAAACGTGTCCGACACATCGTCACCCGGAAACGCCCGCGCGCCCGCCAGCATCTCGTAGAGCACCGCCCCAAACGCCCAGATGTCCGTCCGCTTGTCGACCACCTTCCCCGTGGCCTGCTCCGGACTCATATACGCCGCCGTGCCAATCACCATCCCAACCTGGGTCGCCGACGACGACGCCATCGTCACCGACTCCATGGCACTCGCCCCGCCCGCCTCCGGCGTCACCGCCTTCGCCAACCCAAAGTCCAGCACCTTCACCGTCCCGTCCGACCGCACCTTCACGTTGGCCGGTTTCAGATCCCGGTGCACAATCCCCTGGTCATGCGCCGCCTCGAGGGCGTCGGCGATTTGCTTGGCAATCCCAAGTGCCTCATCAGTGGGAATGGGGCCTTCCGCAATCCGGTCCGCCAGCGTCGGCCCCTCGATCAACTCCAGGACCAGCGCCTGCGCGGCGTCGGTACCCTCTAATCCGTAAATCCCGCCAATGTTGGGGTGATTCAGCGACGCCAGCACCTTGGCTTCCCGTTGGAACCGGGCCAGGCGGTCCGGGTCGGCGGTAAACGCCTCGGTCAGCACCTTGAGAGCGACATCGCGGTCCAGCGTGGTGTCGCGGGCCTGATACACCTCGCCCATGCCACCTTCGCCAATCTTGGCGGTGACCTCATAAATCCCGACACGCGTGCCACTCGCAAGGGCCATCCACGCCTCCAACCTTCAATAGATAACGAGAGCGTGAGTATACCGCGGGCAAAGAAGTGTCCCGCGTGCGACGTCGATCAGAATCGGGCCACACGGTATGGTCAAGGGTCCGCTCGGTACACCGCGGCGAGTCGGCTCGGTCAGCAGTCCACCAGCGCGGCGAACTGCGCGTCGCGTCGCGGCGTGATATAAGCGGCTGACAGGGCCGAGACACACAAATGGACATCAGGACGGATGTGCGACCGCCACGAGAAGCCGCATGGGATCTCGTGCAGTCAGCCGAGCTGCCAGACCTCATGCGCGCGGCCGCGGCCCTGCGGGACACGGGCTTTGGCAACGTCATCAGCTATTCCAGGAAAGTCTTCATCCCGCTAACCCAGCTGTGTCGAGATGTCTGCCATTACTGCACGTTCGCCCAACCCCCGAAGCCAGGCGAACGGGTGTATCTGACACCCGACGAGGTCGTCGACATCGCCCGACGGGGCGCCGAGACCGGTTGCAGAGAAGCGTTGTTCACGCTCGGTGACCGGCCTGAAAACCGATACCCGCAGGCCCGCGCAGAACTGGCCGAGCTGGGGCACGCGACCACCATCTCGTATCTGCTCGCCGCAGCCAGGGCCGTCTTCGACGCTACGGGTCTGCTGCCGCACGCCAATCCCGGCGTCGTCACACATACCGAGCTACTGGCGCTGCGGGGTGTATGCCCGTCGCAGGGACTGATGCTTGAGAGCGCATCCAGGCGGCTGCTCGAGGCGGGCCAGGCCCACCATGGCTCGCCCGACAAGGACCCAGAGGCGCGCCTGAACACGATGCGCATGGCCGGAGAGCTACAGATTCCCTACACGTCGGGCATTCTGATTGGCATTGGGGAAACCCGGGAAGAGCGCATCACCTCATTGCTGGCGTTACGCGACCTGCACGACAGGTATGGCCACCTCCAGGAGATCATCATTCAAAATTTCCGAGCCAAGCCGGACACGCAGATGGCCGATGCGCCGGAACCGGACCTGGATGACCTGCTGTGGACCATCGCCTGTGCGAGGATCCTCTTTGGTCCGGACATGGCGATTCAGGCCCCGCCCAACCTGACACCGGGGACCTTCGGCACGCTAATCAAAGCTGGTATCAACGACTGGGGCGGGGTCTCTCCGGTCACACCGGACCATGTCAATCCGGAGGCGCCCTGGCCGCATCTAGAGCGGTTGGCTCAAGCAACCGAGGGCGAGGGGAAAGTATTGGCCGAGCGGCTCACGGTCTACCCCGCCTATGTGAAACAGCTCGACACTTGGGTCGCCGAAAGGCTCAGACCGGCAGTCGTTCAGGCCTCCGATGCGGAGGGCTTCGCGCGCGCGAGCGCCTGGTCCCCCGGTGACCGAGACGCGGTCCTCCCTCAGACCCTGTTAAACCTCCTTGGGCTTGGGCGCACCAACCCCCCGCACCCAACGTCGAGGACCGAGGCCCTCTGTGCCAGGGCAAGTCAGGGCGAGTCGCTCGACGAGCCTGAGGTCGCGGAGCTGTTCACCGCACGGGGTGACGACCTCGTCACGGTCGTGCGAACTGCCAACGCGCTGCGCGAAGAGGTGAACGGCGACGAGGTCACCTACGTCGTCAATCGCAATATCAACTACACCAACGTCTGCTACTTCAAGTGTCAATTCTGCGCCTTCTCCAAGGGCAAGCTCAGCGAGAATCTTCGAGGTGCACCCTACGACCTCGACCTCGACGAGATTGCGCGTCGTAGTGCCGAGGCGTGGGACCGCGGCGCCACTGAAGTGTGCATGCAGGGGGGCATCCACCCCGAGTACACCGGCGACACCTACCTGGATATCTGCCGTGCCGTCAAGGGCGCGACGCCCCAGATGCACGTACACGCGTTTTCCCCGCTCGAAGTCTGGCAGGGCGCCTCGACCCTTCACCTCCCGCTTGGCGAGTTTCTCGAGCGGTTAAAGACAGCCGGGCTGGGCACCCTCCCGGGGACAGCCGCCGAAATACTGCATGACGAGGTCAGGCAGGATCTGTGTCCAGACAAGCTTTCGTCTGCTCAGTGGCTCGAAGTGATGGAGACGGCGCATGGTGTCGGCTTCAAGACGACCGCCACCATCATGTACGGACACATTGACCGTCCGGAGCATTGGGCCCGACATCTGATGAGCATCCGAGAGCTGCAGGCGCGTACCGGTGGCTTCACCGAGTTCGTTCCGCTACCATTCGTGCACATGGAAGCGCCAATTTACCTGAAGGGCAAGGCCCGCCGGGGGCCAACATTCAGGGAGTCATTGCTGATGCATGCTGTGGCGCGACTGGTGTTGCACCCGCTGGTCCCCAACATTCAAGCCTCGTGGGTAAAGATGGGCCCCCGCGGCGTGCACGCCTGCCTAGCGGCCGGGGTGAACGACCTCGGAGGAACGCTCATGAACGAGAGCATCACTCGGGCTGCCGGCGCGGAATTTGGCCAAGAGCTGTCGCCCGAGGACATGGAAGCACTGATCGCCACTGCGGGCCGCATACCGAGGCAGCGTTCCACCCCATACGGCCGACCGCCTGACGGTCAGGTCGAGCGGTCTTTTGGCGCTGCCGACTTGGGTCCCGTGTTACAGACGCCGGCTCCGGGTTGGACCCGGTCCGGTGCGGCCGAGTCGTTGGTGAGACCTGGACTCGAGGTCGGTGCGACCGGCATGGGTTCATCCGGGAATCGTAGCGAGGATTAGCACTATGACTGACGCACAGCGCGGAGCACTGACGAAGATGGTTCGACGACCGATGTTCATCGTCCCGGTTAGCCTGGTGGCCGTACTCGTCGTGGCGTTCCTCGGCTGGTCCTCCACCTGTCCATGCGAACGCACCCCAGGCGCGTATCTCTTTGGTGCGGGAGCCGATGGACCGGTGACTGATTGGGCGTTCGCGAACCAGGTAACCTTGTGTCAAATTCAAATTCGCGTCGGCGTCCTCCCACACGCCATCAACCTAAACTGCATGTCGACGCCCACCGGACAGCTCTATCTGAGCTGCTCGCAGTGCGGCACCAAACGCTGGTCGAATGCTGCCGTGGAAAACGGCAGGGGGAGACTACGACTGGACGGCACCGTCTACCCCGTCACGGTGAGCCGCGTGATGGAGCCCGCAGAACTCGACCAGGCGTGGAGCGCGAGGGTACAAAAGCTCAACCAGCTCGACGCACCCGCTAGTCAACCCCCGCCGCCGGACGCCCCGCGACCCGACGACTGGTGGTCGTTCCGAGTCGAGTGGCGCACTTCCTAGGGGGCTACGCCGGTCCGCATCTCAACACCGCAGTGGACCCCTACCCACCAGCGGTGGGAGCGGCGTCTCCACCCGGACCATCGTGGACAGCAGGGAGACAAGGATGAGAGATACTCGAACCCCGTACGTGTTGACGCTGATGCTTATCGCGGCAGCGGGAAACGGTCTGGCGCAGCCTGGTCCGACACAGGCCGAGTTGAACGCCGCATCAACCAATACGACAGACTGGCTGATGACACGGCATGGCTACGACGCGCAACGATACGTGGATCTCGATCAGATCAATCGAGATAACGCGGCGTCGCTGCGACCGGTCTGTATCTATCAGACCGCCTTCACGGGGCCATTCAACACGAATCCCGTCGTCTATCAGGGAGTCATGTATCTCACGGCGGGAACGTCGACCATGGCGGTCGATGCGACGACGTGTGACCTCAAGTGGCGACACGAGTGGAGAACAAAAGCGAGAGATACCAACCTGCCGAACAACCGCGGCGTCGCGCTCAAGGACGGCAAGGTGGTTCGCGGCACGGTGGACGCATTTTTGATCGCCCTGGATGCTGAGACCGGCGAACTACTCTGGGAAACGCCTGCAGCTGATCCGGAGGTAGGGGCATCGTTCACAATGCCGCCCGTCATCTTTGAAGATCTCATCATCATCGGCCCCGCCGGAAGCGAGCTCGGCGTACGCGGATGGGTTGGGGCATTTAATCTGGAAGACGGCTCACCGGTTTGGCGTTTTAACCTCATCCCCAACGCCGGCGAGCCTGGAGCCGAGACCTGGTCGGACCCCGAGAGCGAGCTAATCGGCGGCGGAGCGGTCTGGACTCCCTTCGGCTTCGATCCCACCGAAGCACGCGTGTACATCCCGGTCGCGAACCCTGCGCCGGACTTCTTTTCCGATATACGCCAAGGGGACAACCTCTACACCAGCTCGATGGTGGTCCTCGATGCCCGCACGGGCGAGCTCCAGTGGTATTACCAGGTAGTACCTCACGACGAGCACGACTGGGACCTCACCCAAGCCAGTCCTCTGTTCACCGCCGAAGTGAACGGACAGCGGCGCAACATGGTAGCCACCGTGGGGAAAGACGGACTGCTGCACGTACTCGACCGTGACACCGAGGAACACATCTTCGCCACGCCGGTCACCCGCCGTGAAAACACATCGGCACCGCTCACGGTGGAAGGTGTTCGGGCCTGTCCGGGCTACCAAGGTGGCGTCGAGTGGAGTGGCCCAGCCTACCACCCAGCCCTCAACCTGCTGTATACCCCAGCAGTCGATTGGTGCTCGACTTACATGCGAGCGGAGTCGTTCGATGAACCGGACCGATTTGGTACCTTTCGTCTGATCGGCGGCGGTGTACGCAGTGACCCGTACGATGACGCACGCGGGTGGCTGACCGCGGTCGACGCCTCGACCGGAGCAGTTCGGTGGAACTACCAGTCGCCGCAGCCGATGCTGGCGTCGGTCACGACGACCTCGGGTGGGCTTCTGATCACGGGCGAGCTGACAGGCGACTTCGTCGTCTTTGACGCGGCCGACGGCGCCGAATTGTATCGGTTCAATACGGGCGCCCCCATCAATGGCGGCAACGCGGTGTATGCCATCGACGACACCCAGTACATCGCCGTGATGGCAGGGAATACCTCGTCGTTCTGGCCGACGCCGGTCGCGACCGGGAACGTAATCGTTTTCGCGTTACCCTGAGAAACGATGCAAGCGTCGAGGACGGCTGGACGCACCAGCAGAGAGCCTTGCAACCCACACGGATGCACGGCCAACCTACGGAGCCCGCGCGCAAAATGCGTAACTGACGGCCAGCCGTGTGGGCTCACCGGTCACACGTGAAAGACCCACGCCTTTGCCGACAACCAGCTACGCCAGTACGCCCGTCACCACCTCACCGTGCACATCCGTTAGTCGGAAGTTACGCCCCTGGTAGGGGAAGGTCAGCTTGGTGTGGTCAACACCGAGCAAGTGCAATATGGTGGCGTGTAAGTCGTGAATGTGCACCGGGTTCTTAACGATGTTGAACCCGAAATCGTCGCTCTCGCCGTAGGTTGTCCCCGGCTTGACCCCGCCACCTGCCATCCAAATGGTGAAGCATCGTGGATGGTGATCCCGTCCGTAGGTCTCTTCGGTGAACCGACCCTGGCAGAAGACCGAGCGGCCGAACTCACCGCCCCACACCACCAGCGTCTCGTCCAGCAAGCCACGCTCTTTCAAATCTTGGATCAGCGCCGCCTGCGGCTGGTCGACGTCCTTGGCCTGGACTTGGATACGCCTGGGAAGCCCCGTGTGCATGTCCCAACCCCGATGGAATAGTTCGATGAACCGCACGTCCCGCTCGGCCAGGCGGCGCGCGAGCAGGCAGTTAGCCGCGAAGGTGCCGGGGGTTTTGGAATCTGGCCCGTAGCGTTCGAACACACTGTCCGGCTCATCCGACAGGTCAGTGAGGTCCGGGACGGAGGCTTGCATGCGGTAGGCCATTTCATACTGAGAAATGCGCGTACTCGTTTCCGGGTCACCGGACCGCGACAGTTCCTGGCGATTGAGCGTATCCAAATCGTCGAGAAAACGCCGGCGATCGTTTTGGTCGACCCCTGGAGGGTTCGACAGGTACAGCACCGGGTCGCCGGTGGACAGGAACTTCACACCCTGATACTCGCTGGGAAGAAACCCGCTGCCCCAGAGCCTGTCGTACACCGGGTTGCCGCCACGATTCGACACCATGGCGACGAAGGTCGGCAGGTCCGCATTCATGCTCCCAAGTCCGTAAGACAGCCAAGAACCGATACTCGGCCGACCTGCCAACTGCGCACCGGTTTGCAAGAAGGTCACACCCGGGTCGTGATTGATGGCCTCGGTGTGCATCGTCTTGATAAAGCACAGTTCGTCGGCCACCTTCGCGGTGTACGGCATCAACTCACTGACCCACGCTCCGGACTCACCATGCTGGGCGAACTTGAAATGCGACGGAATGATGGGAAAGCTCCCCTGCGTCGCCGTCATCCCGGTGAGACGGTGTCCCTCACGAACCGACGGTGGCAACTCGGTCCCCCGAAGTCCCTCGAGCTTCGGTTTGTAATCCCACAACTCATGCTGAGATGGCGCGCCCGCCTGGAAGAGATAAATCACCCTCTTCGCTTTGGGTGCGACGTGCGGCAACCCCGGTAACCCGCCGATCGCTCCCGGACTAGCCGCTGGGGCTTGAGCCAGAAGGTCACCGCTGACGAGGGTCGCCAACGCAGCACCCCCGATGCCGGTACTCGAAAGCTCAAGAAAACGCCGCCGACTGAGAAGCAACTGAAGGTCAGAGGTCAGAGCCATCAACTAATCCTTTGTCACAGTCCGGTCGAGATTCAAGATCAGGTTGGCCACCATCGTGTAGGAAGCCAATTCTGCGATATCCAGAGTCTCATCACGGGGAGACTCGCCAACGTTGACGAGTTCGAGCGCGGACGAACGATCGGCCTGATAACGATCCAGGTAGTGACGGTAGCCATCGACCAGCACAGACTCCGTGTCGGGCCTGGGTCGGTGCGCCGTCGCCAACTGGTAAGCGAACCGGACACGTTCTTCGGGCGTCGTGCCCCCCTGAACCATCGTGCGTTGCGCCAGGCTGCGCGCCGCCTCGACGTAGGTAACGTCGTTCATCAGGTTGAGCGCCTGTAGTGGCGTATTGGTACGTCCGTTACGAACGATGCAGGTCTCGCGCGTCGAGGAGTCGAACGTCAGCATTGCCGGCGGCCCGAGCGTACGTTTCCAAAAAGTGTACAGGCTGCGACGGTAAAGGTCGTCGCCCTCGGACTGTTCATACTGCTGCGACGCCTGATCCCATAAGCCCTCAGGTTGATAGGGCTTGACCGAGGGACCACCGACCTTCTCGACGAGCAGTCCCGCAACCGAGAGCGCTTGGTCCCGAATCATCTGGGCCGGCAGACGCAGCCGAGGCCCGCGCGCCAGTTGTCGGTTCTCCGGGTCCTGCTCGAGCATCTCTGGAGCAATGGCTGACTCCTGCCGGTAGGTGGCGCTCGTCACGATCGCTCGCTGCATCGCTTTAACGTCCCAGCCGGAATCAACAAACGTCGTCGCCAGCCAATCCAACAGTTCTGGGTGACTGGGGTATTCGCCCTGGGTCCCAAAATTCTCTGCCGTCTTCACCAGCCCCGTGCCGAAGTACATCTGCCAAAAGCGGTTCACCGTGACCCGGGCGGTGAGCGGATGGTCGGGACCGACGAGCCACTCGGCAAAAGCTAACCGGTTCTGCTCCTGGTCGGCCGCAAGGGGAGGCAGCACCGCGGGCACGCCCGGGCTCACCTGCTCCCCCGGCACGTCATACGCCCCACGAACCAACTGAAACGTATCGCGCCCCGGCTCCATCTCCTCCATCACCATCACGGTTGGGAAGCTGTCCCACAGCTCTGCGCGCTGGCGTTCAAGGTCACCGACGAGTTGCCAGGCCTCCTGGATTGACGGCGACGCGTACTGGTCGAGAAACGCAAGCCGGAGTTTCTCAGCCTGTCCGGCCGTCCGCCGGTCCGGCGCAATCTCCACGATCTCACTCAGCGACTCCCCAGTCGCCACAACAGCCGCCTGGGTGGGCGTCAACACGGCGGTGTAGATGCGCACATCATCGATCTGACCTTCAAATCGAGGTCTCGAATCGGTCGCACCGGAATTACTGGGCGGGAGACCGCTGGCCCCAATGCGTAACGGTTCTCGCCCTCGAATGGGGTTGTTGATTCCATCGAGCTGGGTGATGAGCTCCTGCGCCTCTCCGTTGACATAGACCTGGAATCCTGACGGCATCTTCTTGCCGTCGTAGGTCACCAGCACGTGCTGCCATTCTTCAAGGCGCAGCACGTGCTGCGCCTCCACCCGTACTCCATCGTCTATCCAACGATTGGAGAGGTTCACGAGAACCTTCCCCTCCACGAGATACAGCCCCCATCCACGCTCGCCCTCGTCGCCGGCCAGCGCACGTGACACGATCACGCCATCCGCAGCGGTCGGATAAATCCACGCGGCGATCGTGAACGGATCGTTGTAGGTGAAGTCGCCGATGTCACCCGCATTGATAAACCGCTGTCCGTCAAAACTCGCGGCCTCTCCGACCCGCCCTGGAACGAAGTGCGGCTGACCATCCTCCAACGTGACGCTCGCCGGCAACGTGGCCATCTCCGGTGCCGTGGTTCTGCGTAGTGCAGAACTCACAGAAGGGGAAAGTTGCACTGGTTCGCCGGAATAGACCCCCGCGATGTCGCCATCCAAGGGGTAATGCGCTAACAGCCGGTCTCGAAGGACCCAATCGACCGGCCCCGCGGCCCCCAGAGAAGTCTCCCACTGCTGCTGCGCAGCGGACGTCTCGCTGTCAAGCGCCGAGAACGCCTCTCGGGCTTCGTCAAGCGTGACGTCAAGCTCGGCCAACTCGATGTCCTGGTCCGCCGTCGGCGCCGTGACGTAAGGCGGTGAATTACCGTATTTGAAAGCCTTGCCACGTTCGGGCACGTTGTTGAAGTATGCGAAGACCTCGTAAAATTCCTTCTGGGAGAGCGGGTCAAACTTGTGGTCGTGGCACCGCGCGCAGCCGAGGGTCAGTCCCATCCACACCGTCGACGTCGTCGCAACACGGTCGACCACGTTCTCCACGAGGAATTCTTCCTCGATAATGCCCCCCTCGCCGTTCTGGCTGTGGTTCCGGTTGAAGGCGGTCGCGATACGCTGGTCAAGCGTGGCATCGGGGAGCAGGTCCCCAGCCAACTGCTCAATGGTAAATTGGTCAAACGGCATGTTGGCGTTGTAGGCGTCGATCACCCAGTCTCGATACCGCCACATCGACCGTTCGGAATCGGTCTGGTAGCCACTGGTGTCGGCATAGCGGGCCCCATCCAACCATTGCACCGCCATCCGCTCACCATAGCCCGACGACCCCAGTAGTCCGTCTACCGCCTTCTCATATGCGTCTGGGGAATCATCATTAAGGAAGGCGGCAATCTCGGCCCCTGTCGGGGGCAGACCGGTCAGGTCGAGCGTGACCCGGCGAAGCAACGTCGTGCGGTCGGCCTCGGCAGACGGGCTAATCCCGTTTCGCTCGAGACCGGCCAAGACGAAATCATCGATTGGATTGCGTGCCCATTCGGTATCAGTGACGACCGGCAGCACCGGTCGCTCTGGGGGATCGAATGCCCAATGTGACTGCCACTCAGCTCCTTGGTCAATCCATAGCCTGAGCGTCTCGATCTGCCCATCGGTCAGACCATCCTCCTCACGTCCCGGCACCACCGACGTGTCCATACCGAGCCGATAGGGCATACGCACCTGAAGATCACTGGCCGTGATCCGATGGACCAACTGGCTATCCTCGGCGTCACCAGCGACGATGACCGGACCACCGAATTGACCCCGATCAGCAAAGAGTCCCTCCTGCACATCGAGGCGCAGCCCCGCCTGGCGACCTCCCTCATCAGGCCCGTGACAAGCGAAACAGTTCTCAGACAGCAGGGGACGCACCTCACGGGAAAAATCGACCGTCCGTGCCACCACCGGAGCACCACCGACATCCGCTGCAGCCAAGTCGTCGCCCCACACCGCGCCTGCATCGATCCACTGCCGGACCACCTCTATCTGGTCAGCGGTCAGAGACCGTCCGGAGGACGTCGGTGGCATGCGACCGGTCGGCGCTTCAGCGGTCAACCGCTGAAACAGCGGACTCCCCTCGGCATCTCCCGGCAGCACGGCACTCCCGATAAAATCGCTTGTGTCTAGCCGGAGGTCAGCTTGACGCGTGGCCTCGGCCGGACCGTGACACGCAAAGCACGACTCAGCGAGTACCGGGCGAACATCGCGGATGAATTCAACGGACTGCGCAGGAGCCCGCACAGGCGCGGCACTGAGTTCAAGCGAGACATACCCCCCGAGGCCCAACGCCAAAACGCCAAGAAGAATCGGAGCACGACGGACTGTCATCCCCATATAAAACCTCGTGGAGATGGTAGGCCTCGCGGAGGCCAGTTGCAACCCCATTTTCTGGAAGTGCGAACGACACAACCGAAGCCTCAAAAACCGACCTCCCGTAGACACAGACCGACCACGTGACCTCGCGTTCAATCAGTTTCCAGAGCGCCCAACAATGCTAGGTCCCCATCTTGTCAGCCGCGCTATACTGGGCGGCGTTCCTGCTTAGCATTCGTGTCAGACTCGGTTCCACTACGTCGCATTAGCCCGTAGTGCGAGATGGCCAAGGAGATACACATGCGATTGAGTGCGTTGGCGCTTTTGCTCGTAATAGTGACTGCATCTCTGTCCACCGCTGGTCAGACCGCTCCTGACGGGGAACGGCTCTATCGACAGCAATGCGCCAGATGCCACGACGCGGAAATGCCGGGCGTGTTTCTGGACGGGGTCAGAGGCCCGGGGACGATTCAAGAAATGTCCGCCGAGCGGGTCTATGAAGCCCTCTTGTATTTCTTCATGAAGCGACAAGCGGCGACACTGAACAAAGCAGAGAAGCGAGCCATCGCCGAGCACGTCTCTGGGGCTGCACCGGGCTCACTCGTCCCGCCCATCGACCAGATCCCACAAACGGCTTACTGCAACGCCGACGTCGGCTCGTCGAATAATCCACTATCAGAGGTTGGCTGGAGCGGCTGGAGCCCTGGACTCGACAATAATCGTTTCCAGACGACTGCAGCCGCTGGCTTAACGGCGGATCAGGTGCCGGACCTGGAACTCAAGTGGGCCTTCGGTTTACCGGGTAGCACCGTTGTGTCCATGCAACCGGCGGTAGCGGGTGGCCGCGTCGTTATCGGAACGAGCATCGGACTCATCGCCTCGCTCGACGCCGAGTCAGGATGTATCGATTGGGTGCAAGAGGTGGATTACGGCGTGCGAGCAGCCCCGGTTATAGGACCTAGTGCTGACGGAGGGGTCAGCGTGTATGTGGGCGACACGAATGCGAATTTTTATGCCCTCGACTTTGCGACTGGAGCGCTGCGGTGGCGCTCGACGATCGACGACCATCCAGACGCGCGAATTACCGGCGCAGCAGCGCTGCATGACGGGCGTCTGTATGTGCCGGTCGCCTCACTGGAAGAAGGGACGGCGGAGTGGCCGGCCTACGAGTGCTGCACCTTCCGCGGCAGTATCGTGGCGCTCAATGCGGCAACGGGGTCGGAGATCTGGAAGACCTACCCAATCGCAGAAGAACCGCGTCGCACGACAACCACCAGTTCGGGTGTCCAACGCTGGGGCCCGTCTGGAGCTGGCATCTGGGGAACCCCCACACTCGACCCAGACCGCAACACCCTGTATACCGCTACCGGTGACAGTTATTCCGACCCCGTCTCCCCCGCAAGCGATGCGGTCATGGCTTTGGCCATGGACACCGGACGCGTGCAGTGGGTAACCCAGACGACCCCCGGAGACGCCTGGACTGCGGCGTGTCTGGCGACAAACCCGGCCTTCCGAGAGGGTTGCCCAGAGTCCGACGGGCCAGACTATGACTACGGCAGCGCTGTTGTCCGAGCGCTCTCAGCAAGCGGCGAACCAATTCTCCTGGCCGGCCAGAAGAGCGGGGTTCTGTTTCAGATGAGCCCCGAGACAGGTGAAATTCAGTGGCAGACCAAGATTGCTAACGGCGGTGTCCTCGGTGGCATCGAATGGGGAATTGCGACCGATGGCCAGGCGGTCTACGCCTCGATTTCTGATGCGCTCGAAGAAGCACCGGGTGAGGCTGGAGGGGTCGCAGCGGTCCAGATTGGGAACGGCGCGATCGTGTGGGAAGCTCCACCATTTCAGGACACCTGCGGGACGCGATCTGGCTGCCACACGGGTCAACCTGGAGCGGTGACGGCCATTCCCGGTGTGCTTTTCTCTGGCAGTCTGGATGGTCATATCCGCGCCCACGAAACCGAGACCGGTCGCGTGATCTGGGACGTCGACACGGTACGGGATTACAACACCGTCAATGGCGTCCCCGCGCGCGGAGGTTCGCTGAACGGTCCCGGTGCAACCGTCGTAGATGGCACCGTCTACGTGAGTTCTGGCTATAGCACACTGAACTTCATGCCCGGGAATGTGCTACTTGCGTTCGCGACCCCAGATAACTAACACGAGGCAGGCCAACAAAGTTGCAGATCGGCATCCATGAAGCAAACGACTGTGGGCTTGCGTCCCGCGGTACCGACAAGCTCAATGTGAACTTACTTTCTCTATCAAAGGAGCACGGCATATGGCATTAGGAGAACTCGTTCTGGATGAAACTGGAGCAATAGACGAAGTTCGTGAGCTTTCCAATGATGCGGCGGGCATCAAGAACGAAATCAAACTCACTCTAAAGGGCACGATCTGCGGCGTTCCGGAAACGACGAAATGGACCTACACCGCCCTAGCACGACCGGACGGGTCCGTCTATGGAGCGGGAACCGGGGTCATGACCACAGAGGACGGTGATGTTATCAACGTGACAGGCGCTGGTGCATGTAAGGCCGCGGGGCCTAGCGAGTCGACCCATTTCAAGACGATGATTTTCGCCCACAGCGCATCCCCGAAGTTTGCGGGCCTGAACCAAATCGGCCTTGCTGGAGAATACGACATCACAGCAGATGGCAATGCAACTAATAAGTGCTGGGAATGGAAGTAGCTGCTGTGCGGCGGTAGCATGACGATGGACGAGACGGGCGTGGGTCCCCCACACCCGTCTCGAAAGTGCAAAGAGTGAACGATTCCTGTGAGTTCAGGGTTGCGGGCCAGGCGCCGTGGACACGGCCGCGGAGTGCAACGTTTCCATTGCTGTGGGAGAAGGGCCACTCCACGAGCATGCTTGTCATGAGGGCAACTACGACGTCCGGCACAGAGGGTCACCGTAGGGCTAGCAGAAACGCCGAGGCCGACACTGGCTCTCCCTGATCCGAGTAAGTTCAGCCCTGCCGTGCCTGGAACGCCGGCTTTGTTACGGCTCCTTAACTGGCGACCGCCCACAAAGGAAACACCACACAGCCGCGCGTAGCGCCAGTAAAAAGGGAGAGGGCGCCATGCTTCGGTCGCTGAAAACAAGGATGTTCGGAGACAGTTCGGGACAGGTCCGGCAACAGGAGTCGGCGAAAAAAAAGAAGACCGCGCAGGAATTGAAACGGGCGCTGGAATTCAACCAGCGCCCGTTTCTGACGTACCGAGACCTCCCGAAGATCGCCAAGAGAGAGGCCCCTCGCTACCAGACTGCGGAACCCTTTCCGCACATCGTAATAGACAATTTTTTCGACCGAGCAATCATCAGAAAGGTCCGTCGCGAAGTTAACGACATGGACCGCGCCGTGTTTCACGAAACGGCCGACTCCCACGAAATCAAGCAGTCGACCGAGAACGACTCGCATCTTGGTCCGTTCACGTGGAAACTGGTCCAGTCGCTGAACTCCGGTGCTTTTGTCGCGTTCTTGGAGGTGCTTACCGGCACGAAAGGTTTAATTGTTGACCCGCACCTCCGTGGGGGCGGCGTACACGAAATTCGCCGTGGTGGAAAGCTTGGAATCCACGCAGATTTCAATTACTACAAACGCCTCAGGCTCTACCGCCGACTCAACCTGTTGCTCTATCTCAACCACGGATGGGATGAGGCATGGGGCGGACAT
>UINC01001082.1_pt1 | contig 15269 bp, 13 predicted proteins | sample 5385821 | NCBI WGS metagenome assembly UINC01 (sample SAMEA4666929, study PRJEB26691) | marine metagenome | isolation source: Pacific Ocean | place: Pacific Ocean | collected 2011-10-13 | reverse complement strand
AGAAGGCGGCCAAGCGAGCCGAGATGGGTGGTCCGCGACCGGGTCGGGGCAGACATGCTGGCCCGCCGCCAGAAGCTGAACCGGCAGAGGGTGAAGTCGCCGGAGCTGAGGAATTATGAGATAGCTGTTTTGTGTGGGTTTGACGAGCGACTCATCCACGTCTTGCTGACAGAAGCCTCCTCTATGTCAGCGCTAGGATGTGTTCGCACCACCGAAGGGCCGGTCGAGTGATCGGCCCTTTTTTTGATAAGAATTCTGTAGATGCTGCACACGCGTTGAATCGGTTATTAGCTAGCGGAAGAATCTGGCTCTTCTTTTGTACCGCCAGCATCATTGGAACCCTATAATCGACGTTGAGCCGAGCCCTCCCATGCGTCCTATGTTTGTGGCGGAGTGGGGGTGGCTGTCTACCCATGCTTCTTCCAGTCCTGACAGGGACCAGAGGATGCTAACGCGATGACGTCAGCACGTCTCCTACAGTTCAACACCTATTTCCTCAGACTCACGCGGGCAGTTGCGACACCGTTCTCGCCTGGAATGGGCCTGTTGGCATCGATTGCCGTCGCGCTTCTTGTCATTCCGTCTGCTGGCTACCATTTTTTCAACGGTATCCCGTTGAGCAGTTCGGTCGAGTTCGGTCTCTTGATTGTGCTCGGACCGTTTCTAGTCTCGCGTGGCGCCCGCCGGCTCTGGGGCCGTGTACTGAGACAAGTAACACCTGTAGCGCCGTTGGTGCTTATGGGTCTCGGACTGATTGCCGTTGTCCTGAAAGTCTTACTGTTCAGTTTCGGTAGTTATGCGGGATTCGCGGCTTGCTATCACGCTCTCGATAAGACACCTGTCACCGGGTCGTGCGAGAAAGCATTCGCGAATCCTTTCTATCGATTCACTGCTACGCGCGTGGACGCAAACATAGACTTTGCCGCGTGGTGGGACCCGACTGAGCTGCCAACCGCTCAGAATTGGAATCTGTCGTTTCTGAACTCGACGCGGTTCAACTATTACCAGCAGGGTGATGTGCCACGCCTCCGCGTACCCTTCGGCGCGACGTGGCTCGGCACGCTGGATATGGCAGAAGACAGCCTGCAAGTCAGGTATGTCGGCGAGGGAGAGCTGCAACTAGAAGGTCGGTCCATACCCCTTCCGCCCCAGTATGGCTTGCCAGTGACCGTAACCGTGCCTGTGTCGTCGCCTGGGTCACATCCGATCGTGCTGTCCTATCGATTCGACGACGGGTCGCGGATCGGTGATGGCGCGGAGCACGGACCCTACGCGACATTACGGGTCTGGTCTGGAGCTCCTGGCGGGTCGCTTTCAAGTGGTCATCTGGTGTCCGCTGTCGGACCGCCGTTAGTCTGGAGAATTTTGAGTGGTGTTGTTGATCTAGTCGTAATCGCTTTTGCGATCAGTTTCGTGTTCGTCTACGTGAGCCTGCTTGGCCGATGGAGTTTCGTCGGGCTGGTTGTGTGCGTCCTAGCGCCGCTCACCTCGTGGCTTCCCGTACCCCAGCTGTTCGTACGTGGTTCGAGCGTCTACGTTCTCGGCGCCGCAGCTGTTCTTGTGAGCCTGGTGCTTCTTTTCCGACGCCACCGTCGCTGCCTGCTGCTTACCTCCTACTTCGGAGTCATGTTACTGATGGCCAGCGACACGTGGCGCGAGTGGCCCAACCTAGCCACGGTCTACCTGAGGGGAGGCGGGGAAGATTGGTTAATGTATCAATCACAGGCTCGGTCCATTTTGGATACATGGTCACTGCAGGGCGGCAGCGACGTGTTTTATTTTCAGCCGATGTTCCGCTACCTCGTGTTTGCTGAGCACCTGTTGCTGGGGGATGGTGACGCGGGTTCTGTCATTCTCTCGAGAACTGCTCTGAACTTTGCCATTTTGTGGATGTGTTGGCTGTTCACGCCACATGGGCTTCCGCGTACTTGGCGCGGCGCGGTTGCGGGCGGCGCAGCAGTGCTGTCAATCTTGTTGGTGAATTTCGGTAGCGTTACGTCGTTTTTTCAGTCAGGTGCCTCCGAGTATCCGACCTGGGTCCTCTTTCCCGTCACACTGTCTATGCTCTATGCGTCACCGCTCTCTCGACAGCGGGTCCTCGGATGTGCATTGGTCGGGCTTGCCTTCATTGTTCGGACCAACCAAGCGCCGGCGTTAATGTGGATGCTTGGATGCTACTTTCTCTGGGCGCGCACGCGAGGGTGGCGTCACCTCTGCTGGGGAATGTCAGCGGCCTTAGTGGTATCCCTACTGCCGCTTGCGCACAACTTGTACTACGGTGGCCAGCCTGTCTTAACGACCACAAGTGCGTCAATGCCGCAGAACCTCCTCGTATCGCCCGTCACGATCATCGAGTCGGGCTGGGATATGGACACATCCACGCGTGTCAGGCGACAGTTGGATGGGGTCTTGCAGACTGGTGATATCCGCAGGCAGGAGATGATGCAAGGGGGCGACCTTGTGCCCGTCACGCGGGGACTCCAAGTGTTGTGGCTACTTGCGATTGTGACGGTCTTCTTACGGGACGGCTCCCCACGAAATATTCCTCGGCTTTTATTACTTGTCCCTCTGCTCTTTCTTGGTGTCCACGTGTTCTATCAGGTTTGGGTGTATTACCCACGCCATATCGTCATTGGGTATCTAGCCATGGGCGTCGTAACATTTGTGTCCATGTGTGACCGCGCGATCCCAGTTTCGGGTGCGGTCAAACCAACGCACTGAAGCCAGTCCGTCTTGCCCGCGAATTGGAAGCGCATGTATTGAAAATCCTCTGTTGAATCGGCCCCCCGGTCAGCGATAGACTCTGGCCATTCATCAACATCGTCGTCGGTATTTGAGGAACACCATGACCGGCCGCCGCACTGTTTCGCTAGGGGAGGGTAGGGGACTTCCTCGCAGTAACCGTAATAACAAGTCCGAAATGACGATCCCTACTGCAGTGTTTACTGACCGCGCAGTCACACCTACACGGTGGGTGACTGCAACAAAGGAGTGATGTTATGGCTGAGCGTCAGATTGGAACGGTTACGCATTACTTTGGCAAGCCTCGGGTCGGCATCGTCGCGCTTACTGGGCGCGTCGCGATAGGGGATAGGTTACGGTTCCTCGGTCACGGAGCTGACTTTCAGCAGAAGGTCAAGTCGATGCAGGTTGACCATGCTGCTGTCGAAACCGCGTCCGCTAGAACCGAGGTAGGAATTCGTGTCGGGCAGCGTGTCCGAGAAGGGACTGAGGTGTATAAGGTGGCGGGCGGGAGCGAGGGCTGGTTCGCGAGACTCAAAGGTGTCTTTACTGGCTAAAGGCTCGGAAAACCCTTACGCCATGAACCTCCGGTTCACTCGTCACGATGACGCGCCAGCCACGCATCACTCACGCGTTCCCCTATAAACGGGCGGCTCGCAAGATAGCTGCCCTGTTTTCGCCAGAGAGTAGTGATGTAGGCAAACGCCGCACTGATAAGGTCAGCAAGCCTTAGAACGTCCACGCCAAACGTTATCGGCGTTAGGACCTAGTAGCATTAACCTTGCAGTGGGCGTCACTCAGTCCTGCGTGGGCCAGAGTTCAGCGAGATTCGACCCCTTTTCAACCCTACCCATCCCACGGTAAACGAACTTCTGGAGACGTTTTCCTTCCCAAGTCTCGGTGGTGTAAATGTTTCCCTTGGAATCAGTCTCAATACTGTGCACGCCGTAGAACTGCCCGGGTTGCCGGCCGCCGTCCCCGAAGGAGTACAGGACCTCAAGGGCTTTCCGATCCAGCACATGGATTTTCCGGTTCAAACCGTCGGCCAGGTACATAAAGCGCTGCTCCTCATCAGGTGAAAAGGCAATCTCCCACGTAGAGCCAGCACTACGGGTCCGGGGCTCGACAAAAATTTCGTTGACGTAGGTTCCATCCTGTTCGAAGACTTGCACCCGGTTCGACGTTCGGTCGCAGACGTAGACCAGACCGTCATTGGAGGGTTCGGCGCAATGGACGGGCCCACGGAACTGCTTCGCCGGCGGTGCATCAGGATCGAACGCGCCCAGGTCCGCATCGTCTGGCCGGTTTCCATAAGCGCCCCAGTAGCGAAGGAACTCCCCGCTATCGGAGTCCACCACCACGACTCGCTTATTGCCGTAACCGTCCCCTATGAAGGCCTCATCCCCGTTCTGGTCGAAAGAGACTTTCGTGACCCTTGAGAAGTGGGTAGTGCTGTTGGAATCCACACCCTGTCCCGGCTCACCCACTTGCATCAGAAAACGGCCGTCCCGAGTAAACTTCAGGACATGGGAGTCGCCTTGGCCGTTTCCGCCGATCCAGATGTTATCTTTCGGGTCCACCTGCAGACCATGGTTAGAGGCGGGCCACGTGTAATCATCGTTGTTACTCGGGCCACCAAAGGAGCCAACGAGGTTGCCCTCAGGGTCGAATTCGAGGACATTAGGAGCCGCCTCACAGCACTCAGCGTCCGGTTGGCCCTCTCCAACATTCCCCTCGTTGCCGGGATTCAGGCTCTGCCGACGGTGCACGATGAAAACGTGATCCCGCGAATCGATTCCGACGCCGATGGCGTTACCCAGGAGCCAGTGGTTCGGTAGTGGCTTGGGCCAAAAGGGGTCAACTTCGAACAAGGGCACCTCGACCATGCTGCCTTGCATAGTCTCTGCCTTCTCACGCACGAGAGCTTCACTAGCGGCCAGAGCTAGGATGAGCGCCAATAGGGTCACCGCGAGGAATGGTTTCGCTTTCATCAGTCTTCTCCATCGGCTTGGGACCGGACCGTAATCCCGACGGGCTGCATCGACATCGTAGCGTGATTATGCGGCACACCTTGTTCTACGTCCAGTCACCCCCGCCGCGTGCTGAAGCGTGAACCCGTTCGTTGAACCTGGCTACCGGCCGGCGGTAGAATGCAAGGCTCTCGGTAAATAGGCGTGGGAAATTAGATAGCGATCTGTCAATAGGTGACGGTGACCGTGCGGTCTTCTTGGGCACCTACTGCACCGTCGGAGGCCAGGCAGCGAAGGACGTAGGTGCCAGGTATATCAAATGTCACTTGCACTTCCCAGCGGCCGTCCGGAGGGAGTGGGGGCGTGACCCACCGATTCGCCCACGGCGAGTTCGCGCCGTCCCGGGTATCCTCCCAAACCTTGGCTTGCAAGGGCTCGAAGGTCACTTGGCCCGTACCCCGGTAGACATACCAGGAGAGTCGGAGCCCGACGCTGCTGCCAACGGTGATCTGTCGGGGTGGAGTCCACTCCGGCCGTGCCGTGGAAAAAGTTCCAGAATTTCGAGCCCGACCAAAGCTCCCTCCTCGTCGTCCAGGTTTCGGGATGCCGTCGTCGTTTACCCAGGCGACAAGCGTCAGTGTTTCACCCACGCGCACGGTGCGATGGGTATCTCCCTCGACCTTGAGTTCTGGTGCCCTGTTGGCGCGCATGGTCTCATCACTCGTTCCGGCTCCGAGGGCACCTTGTTCCGAGGCCTGGACGAGATTGTCCACGAAGTAGTCAAGCCTGAGTGTCGCGTAAGCTTTTTCTTCTTTACCTTTGGTTGTTAGTGTCCACACTAATTCGTCCACATCGCTGAAATGTTCTGGGACCGGAACGCGGAAGACGAACCGGTTGCGCCGAGGAAGGAAGTGCGTGGGCTGTCCCTGGTCGGCTTCGCCAGGCTCAAAGTAATTGTTCGGACCGACCGGCACATCGAGTTCTTCCTCCCAGTTACGGTTGAAGTAACCAAAGAGGAAGTAGCGGGACCCGTCGGCGTCTTCCTCCCACCCTTCAAACGCCGGGGAAGCGTTCTGACCTCTTGAGTACGATTGCTCGGCCCCTATGGCTTGGGGTATGACGAGCATCGCCGCTGCGACGAGGAGCAGCCTCACTTGTCCGGTCTGTGTCATCGTCTGACGAGCTATCGTCGCTCCGGCTCCCGTGCGTCCGGATGCTCGACCTCAGGTTTTGCCATCTGCAGGGCGGCTTCGGCAGCAGCCAGGGCTTCTCTCGCCGCCTCAACTCTGGCGGCGACTTCTTCCTGGGTCTGCTCAACGGCGGTCAGTAAGTCTTGCGCCCGCTCAACGGTCGATTTCTCTGGAATCACCATGCATAGCGGACACCCGACAACGACATCATTCTTCGTCAAATTGAATGCCGCCCGTCGCTCGTCCATTGCTTCTTGGAACTGCTCATCAGTCATAGACACGCCATGCCCCAGGTCGATGAACATGTTGGTCACCGACCGATTCCCCGAGCCTTGCCAGTTTCTCGGGTCGGTCACGTTCTCATTCAAAGGTGTGTTGTCCATGTAGCCGGTGATGTGCAGGATGGTACCTTTTGGCAACAGTGGCTCATAGCCGGGAGCGTATTCATAGCCCCTCACCCAGTTGTGGTCGTAGCCGGCGCATGTCAACGTCTGGATATTGATACCCCAGATCGCCTCTAGACACATGCGCGCGCCCGGAGCGTGGAGGTGGGGCTCGAATGTGCTGATTTTTGTATGCTCAGGAAGCACGTAGTAGGCGTGGAGTTCTTGGTCCTTCTCCATTGCCTTGATGTCGATGTCGACGCCATTACCAAGGTTTCGCTGCGCGCGCTGATATTTCGGCTTGTAGCCCTTCGGATGAAACCGCCATCCGATCTCAAGGTGCGCTTTCGTGTCGCGGCCATTCGAGTGGAGGTGTACCGAATCGGAGACAAGCCTTGAGTTAGCCGGCAGGAGGCGTGCTCCTTCTGGGTCGAAGGTGTCCGCGTTGCGGCCGACCTCGTGGACTGGCCAGAAGGTGCCTTCCAGGACCTCGCCGTCCTCACTGAGCACCTGTGTGCTCCAGATCATATGATGGAAGACGAACCGCCCGCCGACCGTCTCCCGGCCGTCCGGATTTTCGTCTGCGTCGAGCACATCGTTCACCTCATGGATTTCGACCGAGGCAACATATCGGTCTTCAGTGTTGCCAATCAGCGTCTTTTCGATGTCCCCCCACCAATCTGGCGCATCCCCTTTTACGAGAACTTCCTCCGTCACCGTAATTAAATCGGGCTCGCCCGCCATCCAAAGGGAGGCGTTGCCGATCGGCCTAGCCGGAGGTAGGTCACCTGGGTTCCCCCGTGGTGCGCCGTTGTCTACCCATCGCACAATCTTGTCCAGTTCCTCGTCGGAGAGAGATGGATCGAATTGATAGTGCTGAATGCCAATATCCTTCTCGATATACCAGGGGGGCATCACACCGGCGACCGGTCCCAGGCTGGTTCGCACCCTGATGGCACGAGCCCAGGGACGCACTTCCTCGTAGGTGATGAGTGACATTGGGGCCACCGAGTTTGGTTGATGGCAGTTCTGACAGCTCCGCTGAAGAATTGGTGCAATGTCCTTCGTGAACGTTACAGGGGAAGTCGCGATGGCCTGCTCGGTCGCCGAGAGGCCAGGCACGGCTAGTCCAGCGCCCGTCGCGACAAACAACAACGCTCCAAGTGTGCTTCTCAATGCGGTATGCGTGCTGGTCGGCATGTCCCCCACACTCCTTGTTTAGGATTCCTTCGATGGTTGTAGATTGCGGACTGGTTGCGGTGCATCGCCGGCCGGCGTGTTGTGCTGCATCGCAATTCGCCACTCGCCATCGATCTTCGTATAAGTCATCGTATATCGGCCTTCGTGCACGGTTTGTCGTCCCTGGTCGTTGTAGTTCACCGACAGCGCATACTCGCCATAAGCGAACCCAACCGTACCGACAATGCGATATTCAGTGTTTTTTGTTTCAAACCGTGCGCCGGTCGTCGTGTTGAAGAAGAGTTGCCAATCGAGAGCGCACGCCTCACGACCCTGCTTGCCACTGGTCGGGCCGCACGAGTAGAACGATAGGGCGTCGTTATGGACGGTGTCAAGAAAGCCGTCGAGGTTACCGGCGTTCAAATTGGCGACAGCGGCCTCGAACGACACGCGAATCTCATCTAGGTCATCGGCCGAGGCCATTGGCGTGATCAGCAGTAGTGCTACACATGCGATTAGCATCGTCCGCATCGTCACTCTCCTTGAGTCAGCCAGTCCAAGATTCCATGATTCTAACTCATCAAATCCTGTCCACAAACGTACCCACGTTTTCACTCCAAAAAAGGACCTTCGTTAAGTTTTAAGTGGAAACTGGGCCACCTCGGAATTAAACCGAGAACATTCAAGGCGGAGTCTTAGACTTTCGAAAGCAATTTATACCGTAGAAAATAGGCGACCATCTTCCAAGCGGGTATCTTGTACACCCCTAAAGCATCCGGATCAGACCCAAGCTCAACTAAGCTAGGCAAAGAAGCTGAAGAGCAGTTAGACAAATAAACTTCGCTTTGCCGCTTAGACAAAGACTGTAGAAAGCTATTTTTTACCAAATGATCTTTAGCAGGAGAATCTTTTTGGAAATATTGCATCATGAATATTTCTCGACCGGGCTCTCTAAATTTTGGTAATTGATGCCAGATTCCCCGATGAAAAATTACCAACGTGCCTTTATGTCCAATAGTTTTTTTAAGCGGTTTTGACTTAAATGGTGATTTCTCTATATCAATATATGTTGCATCATCGATTGCATTTTTTAATAAATAACTCTCTTTTATTTCCGTGGCATGAGAGTGTGGAACGAATTCGGTAAGGCCTGTTTCCTCACTTGGATTAGTTAAATAGAGAAAAACCGACAGCCCGCCACCCCTGTCACTATGGAGTCTTAAGCCTTTCTCTGGAAATATTTTTCTTTGTAGACTCAATGATCCTAGGACCACACTTGTTTCGAAATAATTCTCTAGAAAATTGATAAATTGATCATCGAGCGCCAATTTAATAGCAGCTAAACTACACAGACCAACATGCTCTATCCATTGGTTGTTTCCAATAATCAAGGAAGAAATCCTGTTGTTAAAACCTACTTTTTCCAACCAGGGAGATGTCTCTTTTCTTATTAGATTGATGGTCTGCTCCGAGATGAAATCCGGAAGCACCAGTACGCCTTGCTCTTTTAAAGCATCAAGATGAGCTTGGTTTAACTTAGAAAAAGTTTCCTGCATATGGTCTACTTAGCCTTGACCATTATAATGACGGAAAAAGCGACATTCGGTCACGCACCGTCTTCCTTCTGCTTGTTTTCTTAGGAAAAAACCGCATCACTTTTGGGTCGCTGGTGCTAGCTGCGGACTCGCGGCGGTGAACCCTCCCTCGGTCAGCGTTAGACTCTAGCCCTGATGACTGCTTCGCCCCACTCTTGCTTGGGAAGCGCAGGCCAGTCGAAGGTCGCACAGTTGCGGTAGCCGCCGGGGGACGGTATTCTCCCGGATCAGTTCGAACGACTCCCTGCATTCCCTGGAGGTGTCATGGAGACTGTTGTCCACGCCGGTGACCTCTCGGATTCAGAGAAGCGGACCCTCTTCTGGGCCAGCTTCCTCTCTCTCACTGCCGCCGGATTCGGTTTCGCGTTTCGTGTGGCGCAAGGCGGGGTCTACGGCGCGGAGCTGGGTCTGACCAATCACCAGATCGGTCAGGTCTTCGGCGCTTCCCTGTGGCCGATTGCCATCGCCATGATCGGCTTCAGCCTGGTGGTGGACCGCACCGGATACAAGTGGCCGATGTACGGAGCCTTCTTGTTGCAGGGGATCTCGGGTGTCGGCACGTACTTCGCCACCGGCTACGGTTCGCTCTACCTGTTCGCGTTGTGCGCGGGACTGGGGCACGGCATCGTCGAGGCCGTCATCAACCCGATCTGCGCGGCGGTCTATCCCAAGGAAAAGACCAAATGGCTTACGATCCTGCACGCAGCCTGGCCCGCTGGGCACGTGTTCGGAACCCTGATCATCATCGGCGCCGATTCGTTCGGGGGCGGGCTATCTTGGAAGACACACGCCCTGTGGATCCTGATTCCGGCCATTCTTTACGCGCGGATGTACGGCCGCTGCAAGTTCCCGGTTGATCAACGGGTTCAGGCCGGAGTGCCCTACATCGAGATGCTGCGCCAGGTTGGTTTCCTGAGCGCGTTCCTAGCTACGTTCCTGGTGATCTACGAGATCGGTAACCAGGCGGATCAGCTCACCGGCTGGATGAAGCCAGAGTCATGGTTCAACATCAGCCTTGGCTTGGGCGCTGTCGTGGGACTCGTTTTTGGTTTCATGGTCAAAAGCGTCGGGCGCCCTCTGTTCTTCCTGCTGTGCCTCCTGATGATTCCTCTCGCCACGGCCGAGCTTGGTACCGACCAGTGGATCAAGAAATTGATGACACCGGTGCTCGAGGGCAAGGACTTCAATCCGGCCCTGGCCCTGGTGTTCTCGGCCGCGATCATGCTTGTCTTGAGGGTATTCGCCGGCGGCATTCTGAAGTTCTTCAGCCCGCCCGGACTACTGTGTATCAGTGGCGTCTTCTCGGCAGTCGGACTGTGGTGGCTGTCGGGCGCGACCGGTGCCGCGGTGTTCTTGGCCTTCGTGTTGTACGCCCTGGGGCAGACCTACTACTGGCCCTGCGTGCTGGGTTTCACTTCGGAGCGCTATCCCCAAGGCGGTGCGCTGACCCTGAACACCGTCTCCGCTATCGGACTCATGTCCGCTGGCATCATCGGCGGTCAACTCCTGGGTGTGGCGTTCGACAAGTCGATCCACGAGTCGGTGAACGTGGAAGCGCCGGCCCTGGTCCAGGCATCCGCGCAAGAGAAGAGCTTCTTGGGCATGAGCCATGACGCGATCATCCCTGAGGCAAAGGACACCTATCTCGCCGGCTTAACGGACCAGGCCGAGCGCACGCGCATCGAAGACGCCTACGCAGAAGCCGACGAGCAGGCGGGCCGGGACGTCCTGGCCTACGCCGTACGTTTCCCTGCCATCCTGATGGTGGTTTTCGGCTTGATTGCTCTGTGGTTCCGGAAGCGGGGCGGCTACAAGCCGATCGAATTGTCCGGCGTTGAACCCGCCCCCAGCCAGCGGTAGAATTCATGGTGCTACCCAAGGAGAAGGCGGCTGAGGTGGGTAGACAGTACACGACCCGCACAATGCCGTGGTGAGGCTTCATACCATTGAGCAGCTTGGAGCCTTCACAGCCCAACGCATCCGACATCGCGTTCGAAGTGAGGCGGCCTGACTGACCGCCTTCTCCGTTACCGAAACCACATTCACGCTACCAGCGTGTCTTCAAAATGCGCTCACTTAAGTTATTTCCACTCCCACAGTTTCCATGTTCCGTTGCCATCGGCATCGACATCCCACTCGTGCACCAAACACATGCCGTTAAGGCGCACCAGTGATGGAACCGCTGTTCTAAAGAAGGCGGACCCTCTGAAACTTGCCCCTCCATCATCGGTCAGTCGACCGGTTCCGTTTGCCGTGATAGTTGCCGGACCGTCTTTAGTCATCAGCACGCCTTGATTGGGACATTCACCGTAGAGCGTGCCATCTGCATCCATTTCTGACCAATAGGTCGTCATAGCGGACACTTCCACCCCTAAGACCGTTCCTGTGCCTTCTGTCGAGGTTTCAAACTTGGGTTTAGAACCATTGGCAGGAAGTACCTTTGTCACCGCAGTTGCCTTAATTTCTCCTATTTTTTCGCCAAGCATGTCATGTCTCCTTCTTACTTTTAAAGTTTCCTTAGGAAAAAATGGTGAGCCGCCCCGGAATCGAACCGGGAACCTTCACATTAAGAGTCTTGTGCAATCGCTAGTCATAGCTTGTCACAGCCAGTCTTTACTGACAAAAAAATCATAAGTGGTCACAGGTATGCACACGTAGTGTGATCCGTGGAACAAATTGGAACACGCCCTAACACGTTGAACCCTCCACTAGTCAGCGGTAGACTCTAGCCACTGGAGGCCTCATGCAAGAATTCGGGCAGGGTCTGGCGCTTCTTAATGTAAAACAATTTTGATGGAAGAATTATGGAAAATAGATGGAACGATTCGGATGCCAAAGCGGCTATCAAAAAATATAGTGATGTAGCAGAAGACATTGCGCTTCGTGTTTACACCTCTAGGTTGATCGGGGCGGACCCTTCGCTGGTTCTTCATGGCGGGGGTAATACCTCCGTCAAGTTGCGCACCTTTAACAAGGTAAACGAAGAGGTGGATGTGCTTTATGTGAAAGGAAGCGGGTGGGATCTCGACACATTGGAACCTCCCGGACTTCCCGGAGTTTTACTCGACCATCTTCAGAAATTAAGAAACCTGGACCGACTGAGCGATGAGGAAATGGTCAATGAGCAGAGAACGCACCTGCTGGACGCATCCTCCCCCAACCCGTCAGTGGAAACACTACTGCACGCGTTCCTACCACACAAGTTCATAGACCACTCGCACGCGGATGCTTGTATGGTCATCGCCAACCAGCCGAATGCGGAAAAAATCTGCCGAGAAATTTATGGCGATAAAATTGGTGTTGTCTCTTACTTCATGCCAGGTTTTGCGCTCGCCAAAGCTTCCGCCGAAATGTATGAGAAAAATCCGAACGTGGAAGGATTAATGTTGATCAACCACGGGCTGTTTACATTTGGTAACACTGCAAAAGAAAGTTATGACAGGCATATTCATGCTGTGACACTTGCGGAAAATTATATCCAGAAAAAAACACTTAAACCGCTCATTTCTCTTGAGAGCCCAGCCCTGAAAGCCGGGGAAGAAACCCTGATGAATGCGCTGGCTCCGATACTTCGAGGACTGTATAAAGACCGGTCCGAAAAAGACTGGGTGCTACATCATCGCGCTGATGTGCAAGCCAAGGCATTTGCTTCCAGTAGGGAGTGTGAAACATGGTCCCAGGTTGGTACGGCCACACCAGATCATGTGATCAGGACCAAGCAAAAACCCCTGCTCCTGAACCTGCAGCAATGGACAGATCCGGACAAGCTACGTGAGGAAGTTTCCTGCAAACTGAATTCCTATTGCGAGAGCTACCATCAATACTTTGAAGCCAACAAGTCTGCCAAGGGGGTGGATAAAACTGAACTGGACCAATTGCCTCGGGTTTTGCTAGTGGCCGGGTTGGGGTTGGTAACTATTGGAAAAACGGTTAAAGAGACCCGCATCTCCGCTGATATTTACCAGCACACGATTGATATCATTCACAAATCATTTTCTGTGGCTGACTATGTGCCGCTGGACGCTAGCGACTTGTTCGATATTGAATACTGGTCTTTGGAACAGGCCAAGCTGGGTAAGAGCAAAGCGTCTGCTCTTCAGGGCAAGGTGGTTTATATTACCGGCGCGGCTTCCGGGATTGGTCTGGCCACCGCCAAGCTGTTCGCCGATCAGGGGGCTAATCTTTTTCTTGTGGATATAACGGCGGATACGTTGGGTGAAGTCGCTGAAGGGATACGCAAGAAATCTAAAGTTGGTGTTGTCAGCCAGGTTTTGGATGTGACGGATGAAGCGGCTGTGCGCCAGTCATTCAATAAACTGGTGCAGACTTTTGGCGGTATCGATATGTTGATTTCCAATGCTGGTAATGCAGTCCAAGGTGCGGTGGGTGAGGTAGGAATGAATGAACTTCGTGCCAGTTTCGAGTTAAACTTTTTCGCCCATCAGGTTCTGGCTTCGGAAGCTTCACAGCGATTCCTGACACAAAAAACGGGAGGTGTGCTTTTGTTCAACGCGTCCAAGGCGGCGTTCAATCCAGGGAAAAACTTTGGCCCCTATGCGCTTCCCAAAGCGGCAGTTGTTGCTCTCACCAAACAGTATGCATTGGACTACGGGGCGGATGGAATCCGCGCCAATGCTATCAACGCCGATCGTATTCGCACCTCCCTTTTCTCTGAACAAGTGTTGAAAGAAAGGGCCGAGGCACGTGGGCTCACGCCGGATGATTATTTCAGGAATAACCTTCTGCAACAGGAGGTTTATGACACGGATGTGGCGCAAGGCTTCCTCAACCTCGCTTTGGCAGAAAAAACCACGGGAAGTATCATTACCATAGACGGTGGAAACATTGCCGCCAGCCCCCGCTAGCAGGTGAGCCGCCTAGTGATGTAGCTGAGTCGCCTCACGCGACTGAGTTGCAATGAGTTTTTTCCGATTCGTGGAACAATCGTGGAACAAAGGGACGGTGCGCGATCGCTCACCGTCTTTTTTTGCAGTTTACTTAGGAAAAAGTGGTGAGCCGCCCCGGAATTGAACCGGGAACCTTCAGCGTTGAACCCTCCACCAGCTTCCCGTTGAGCTCGCATCCAGTCGATGTGAAAAATACCGTGACCTACCCTGTCACACCCTCCTGCTAGGCTGTCCTTTTATAGCTCTGTCAAGGAGGGTGTTATGGAGACAACCACGAAAGAGAAACCGAAGTTCGTTTCGTTTCTGCTCGATGAAACCGGGTCCATGCATGATGTTATTGATGACACGATCGGAGGCTTTAATGCCTACGTTGAGACGCTCAAGAAAGACGGAGGCGATATTGCCTTTAGCTTGGTGAGTTTCGACAGCAACAGGACGCAACGACGTTACGTGGCCGAACCGATCGACAAGGTCGAGCCGCTCACTCGTAGCAATTATCGGCCTGGCGCTGCGACTCCGCTCATCGACGCGTCGGTCAAGATCATCAAGGCCACCGAGGACGCCGTAAAGAAGCGAGGTGATGAACCCAGCGTTCTTGTCGTCATCCAGACCGACGGATACGAGAACGCCTCGGTCGAATACACCTCTGCCTATCTAACGGCGCTGATTAAGGAGAAGACCGCTACTGGGTGGCAGTTTGTGTTTCTCGGGGCTGGCCTTGACGCCTTCGACGCCGCCCGCGATGCCGGCATTCAGTTCGATCGGAGGAAGATGGTTGGTTACGGTAAGCAGCACTCCCGGGCGATGTTCGAAGAAACAGCGAGAAAACATGTACAGTTTCTCAAATACAGTTATGACGATGCGCTGAACTATTCTCAGTCGGACCGTGACAAGGTCGGCGACAAGCAGTCGGTCGATGACATCGACCTGACACCCGCTTGAAGCGACGGAAGAAGAAGCCTTCAGCTAAGCAGCGAGAACTTCAGGCAACTGCTCACTACGAAGCCGGTCATGTGGTCGCTGCGTTGCACTACGAGCTTAAATTTACATACGTAATGACACAAATAGCGTAGGGATTCTCGTGCTAGACAAAATGCGATGATTACCGTTTACCAAACTGCAACGATGGTGTTATTTAAAATGAATGATGGTTGGAAAATAGTACACACGCACTTATCCCCAACCAAGTAACTTTATCCTACTAGCAGTGATAGCCAGTTAATTCCTGGCTATCACTGCTTAGCGTTGAACCCGCCACCGGCCAAGACTGCGTGCTAGGTAAAGTTGATGCCCAACTGCGACA
>UINC01000301.1_pt1 | contig 15285 bp, 10 predicted proteins | sample 5385821 | NCBI WGS metagenome assembly UINC01 (sample SAMEA4666929, study PRJEB26691) | marine metagenome | isolation source: Pacific Ocean | place: Pacific Ocean | collected 2011-10-13 | reverse complement strand
GTGTAGAGATCTTCTAATTTAACAAAAAATCCAAAACCATTACTGGATGAAAGTAGCCAATGGGTTTTTGGGTTACCAGACATAACCCCAGCAAAAATTGCACCATCAGGAGGGTTGAGACGACTGGATAGAGGTTCCCCTTGACTCCTTGCTGAGGGCAAGGTATCCGCAACAATACTATACACTCTACCAGTGCTATCTATAAAAACAGCAAACTGATTACTGCGACCAGGGACCGAGTGCAGATAATTGTCCCCTGCCTTATAGTTCAGAGACTCTGGTTCATCTATTGTTCCTTTAGCAGCTCTGACCCAACCGCTTTGAGATAAGATAACAGTAACTGGATCACTGCTAGCAAGTTGCGTCTGATCAAGTGCATGAGAAACTTCAGCAGAATCGTTAAACTTTGTTCTTCTATCATCACCAAATTCTTTAGCGTCTGCAGAAATTTCTTTCTGAATTAGTTCATTAATTTTTTGTTTACTTTTTAGAACTTTACTTAGTGCTCCCTGTTCCTTTTCCAGTTCTGTTTTTTCAATCAATATTTTTTCTTCCTCTAATTTAGCTAAATTCTTCAATCGAAGATTCAATATTGATTCTGCTTGGATGTCAGTTAATTTGAATTTTTTTATTAGCTTATCTTTAGGATTATCTTCCTCTCTGATGATCCGTATGACTTCATCAATATTCAGATACACCAGCATTAAACCTTCAAGTATATGTAGTCTGGATTCAACTTCATCAAGTCTGTATTGAAGTCGCCTTTTAATCGTTTGGGTTCTGAATGTAATCCACTCACTAAGTAATGTTTTTAGATCACAAATTTTAGGTTTGCCATCAAGGCCTATGACATTCATATTAACTCTGATGTTTTTCTCTAAATCTGTTGTTGCAAATAAATGACTCATTAATTCATCAGTGTTCACCCTAGAGGATTTAGGGGTTAAGACAATACGAATTGGTGTTTCATGATCAGATTCATCATTAATATCGGTTAATAAAGGTAATTTCTTAGCTTTCATCTGGGTCGCAATCTGTTCGATAATTTTATTACCAGAGACTTGATATGGCAGTTGATTAATGACAATTTGGCTTTTCTCTTTTTTGTAAGTTGCTCTTATCTTTATAGAGCCAATACCGGTCTTATAAATATTTTTTATTTCTTCTGAAGCAGTAATGATCTCTCCTCCAGATGGAAAATCAGGGCCTTGAAAGTTCTTTCCTAATCGGACTAATTGACCTATAGAGATGTCAGGTTTCTTTAAGATCTTTTCTAGCAAATAAGCAATTTCCCTGATGTTATGTGGTGGAATATCAGTGGACATTCCTACAGCTATACCTGTCACCCCATTTAGAATTAGATTTGGTAAACGAGCAGGAAGAAAGATAGGCTCATTAAGTGTCCCATCAAAATTTAACTTCCAATCAACTGTGCCTTGACCTAACTCTTTTAACATAAGTTTTGTGTAGGCACTGAGTTTTGCCTCCGTGTAACGCATCGCGGCAAAAGATTTAGGGTCATCGTAAGATCCCCAATTACCCTGACCAATAATCATTGGATAACGATATGAAAAATCTTGTGCCATATTAACCATTGCTTCATAACAAGCGCTATCTCCATGAGGATGATACTTTCCAAGAACATCTCCAACAGTCCTTGCTGATTTCTTGGGTTTAGATTGTGCTGAAAGACCAAGTTCAGACATGGCATATATAATTCGTCTTTGAACTGGTTTTAGGCCATCTCCAATGAACGGAAGTGCTCTATCTAAAATCACATACATGGAATAGTTAAGATAAGCCTTTTCTACAAATTCACTTAATGGCTGAACGTCAGATCCGTTTCCGCCAACTGTCTTTTTGAAATCTAATTCTTCTTGCTTAACCATTACTGTATTTCTGCCAAATTACCTTTTTCTTGAAGCCAATCTCTACGATCAGTATAACGTTTTTTAGCCATTAACTTATCCATCAACTCATTCGTCTCATGCTCATCTTCAATGGTTAATCTAACTAGCCGTCTTGATTCTTCTAGCATGGTTGTTTCCCTGAGTTGAATGGGACTCATCTCACCCAGACCCTTAAATCTAGTAACTGTGACCTTAGCTTTGGATTTCTTTTTCTCAATCACTTTAAGGTGTTGTTCTTTCTCCTCTTCATCCAAAGCATAAAAAACCTCTTTACCAACATCTATTCTGTATAAGGGTGGCATAGAGACATAAATATGACCTTCTTCTACTAGTTTTTTAAAGTGTTTAACAAATAAGGCACAAATAAGTGTAGCTATATGAAGACCGTCAGAATCAGCATCTGCTAGGATACAAATTTTATGGTATCTAAGATTAACCAAATCTTCAGTTGCCGGTTCAACTCCAAGTGCTTGAGAAATATTGCTGATCTCCTGAGAAGATAAAAGCTTAGACTCTTCAACCTCCCAACTGTTCAAAATTTTACCTCTGAGTGGAAGAATAGCTTGATAGACCCGATCTCTTGCCTGCTTCGCTGAACCTCCTGCAGAATCACCCTCGACAATAAACAGTTCACACAAATCAGGTTCATCGCTACTGCAATCTGCTAGTTTCCCAGGCAACGTTGGTCCTCCTGTTGCTTTCTTTCTTTTGACCTTGACGTTCTTTTTTGCTCGTTTTTGGGCATTCTCAATAGCTCTAGCAACTATCTGATCTCCTGCCTCAGGATGTTGATTTAACCAAAGTGTAAATGCATCTTTAATAACATTTGAGACCAAACTTGAGACAGCCCTGGAACTCAATTTTTCTTTGGTTTGACCTGAAAATTGTGGGTCCTCAAGCCTTATCGACAAAATATAACTCAAACCTAACCAAACATCCTCAGGAGATAGTTTTACTCCTCTAGGGAGAAGATTCCTGTAATCAGCAAACTCTTTAACTGACTCAGATAATCCGGATCTGAAGCCAGTAACATGGGTTCCCCCTGCCTTTGTTGGAATCAGGTTTACGTATGACTCCTGAATACCCTCATGATCATCTTGAGGCCAAGTGAGGCTCCACTCGATTTCTTGTGTATCATTTTGGCTTTTTCCAAAAAATGGATTGATGGGCACACAGGGAGTATCTCCTAAAACTTCTGACAAGTATTCATTGGCTCCGTCTTTATAAATCCACTCTTGCTTGTCATTAGTCGCCTCATCATGAAACTTAATTTTTAAACCAGGACATAAAACAGCCTTAGCCCTGAGGTTATGTTTTAGGTCTTTGATCTTTATTTGTGAAGCATCAAAATATTTCTCATTGGGCCAAAAACGTATTGTGGTTCCGGTGTTGGCTTTTCCGACTTTATCAACTACTTCAAGTTCTGAAGATCGATCCCCATCCTTGAAGCTTAAATTGTATTCATGGCCTTGACGTTTTATCCAAACCTCTAAATTTTTTGACAAAGCATTAACAACAGAAACTCCAACTCCATGGAGACCCCCAGAGAATTTATAACTCTTATTGGAAAATTTTGCTCCCGCATGAAGTCGGGTGAGAATAAGTTCCACAGCAGGAACTTTTTCTTCTGGATGGTCATCGACTGGCATTCCCCGCCCGTCATCTTTCACCTGAACTGAACCGTCTTTAAATAAATTGACATGAATTGATTTACAATATCCTGCGATTGCTTCATCAACACTATTATCGATTACTTCATACGCTAGATGATTTGGACAATCGAGGTTAGTGTACATACCCGGCCGTTTCTGAACCGGTTCTAACCCACTGAGAACTTCAATATCTGAAGCGTTATATTCTTTTGCCATGGTCCTTAATTATTCTTGAGAAGAAAGGTTGAATCAAGGTCATTGATCACTGTTTAAGCGGCCATTCTATCATAGCTCCTAGAATTGAGTATTATTTATGAAACACAAAGGGGCTGCATTGCTGCTAGCCCCTTTATTTTTTTTAGCTCTTATATTAGATAAGATCTGAATTCATAACTTTAGTCCATGCAACTATGAAATCTGACACGAACTTATCTTTTGAATCATCAGCCCCGTAGACTTCAGCAATGGCTCTAAGTTGAGAATTTGACCCAAATACCAAGTCAACCCGAGTTGCAGTTCTTACTTTTTCACCTGATGAACGATCCCTTGCCTCGTATGAATTACTTCCTGTTGGGCTCCACTCCACATCCATGTCCAGAAGGTTGATAAAGAAATCATTGGTCAACTTGCCTGGTGTTTCAGTAAAAACACCGTGATTATCAGAACTTATTCCAAGGGCTCTCATGCCACCTACAAGCACGGTCATTTCTGGTGCTGTTAAGCCAAGTAACTGAGCTTTATCAAGCAGCATTTCCTCAGCAGGAACTGATGAACCTTCTTTTTGAAAGTTACGAAAACCATCTGCCATTGGTTCAAGAGCCTCAAAAGATTCAGTGTCAGTTTGCTCTTCACTGGCATCACCTCTGCCTGCTGTAAAAGGAACTTCGGCACCTGAGGCTTGCTCAATACCAACATTTCCAGCGAGGACAATAACATCTGCTATTGAAGCACCAGTGTCTGATGCAATAGTCTCAAGCACTCCTAACACACGAGAAAGTTGTTCTGGTTTATTGGCTTCCCAATCTTTTTGTGGAGCAAGACGAATTCGGGAACCATTAGCTCCTCCTCGCAAATCAGAACCTCTATATGTTGATGCGCTGGCCCAGGCAGTTTCTATCATTTCTTGAACGCTCAGACCGCTTTCAGAGATCTTTGATTTAACTGCGCTCACATCGTAGTCACTGTTACCATTAGGAATAGGGTCTTGCCAAATTAATTCTTCATCAGGTACCTCAGGACCTAAATAACGAGAACGAGGTCCCATATCACGATGCAAGAGCTTAAACCATGCTCTGGCAAATGCATCTGCAAATTCCTCGGGGTTTTCGTGAAACCGTTTTGAGATCTCTCTATAGGTAGGATCTTCTCGCATTGACATATCTGCTGTTGTCATCATGGTTGGTACACGAACAGAAGAGTTCTCGGCGTCTGGCGCCTTGTCCTCTTCTTTTTGATCTATCGCGTGCCAAACAACTTTGCCCGCAGGTGTTTCCACCTTCTCCCACTCATAACCAAATAGGATGTCGAAGTACCCGTTGTCCCATTGTGTAGGATTAGTAGTCCAAGCTCCCTCAAAGCCGCTGGTGATAGTGTCACTGCCCATGCCTGATGCATGGCTGCTTTGCCAGCCAAAACCCATGTTTTCCAGTGGTGCTCCCTCCGGCTCGACCTCTACATAGTCCTCAGCTCCGGCGCCATGTCCCTTACCAAAGGTGTGTCCACCAGCAACCAGAGCAACAGTTTCTTCGTCGTTCATAGCCATTCGTCGAAATGTTTCTCTGACGTCTTTACCGCTTGCAATTGGATCAGGGTCGCCATCAGGGCCCTGTGGATTAACATAAATTAATCCCATTTGAACTGCTCCAAGAGGATTAGCTAGATCTCTTTCTCCAGAATATCGTTCATTAGCAAGCCATTCCTTTTCCGCACCCCAATCGATATCTTCTTCTGGAGCCCAAATATCTGGACGACCACCACCAAAACCAAAAGTTTTTCCTCCCATGGATTCGATAGCAACATTACCAGCGAGAATTAATAAATCTGCCCAACTAATTTTGTTACCGTACTTTTGCTTAATCGGCCACAAAAGACGTCGTGCTTTATCCAAGTTGCCATTATCTGGCCAACTGTTAAGTGGCGCGAAGCGCTGATTTCCAGTTCCACCTCCACCTCGGCCATCACCTGTTCTATAGGTGCCTGCAGCATGCCAAGTCATCCTGATAAAGAATGGACCATAATGTCCGTAATCAGCAGGCCACCAATCTTGAGAGTCTGTCATAAGATCATTGAGATCTTTTTTCAAAGCATCGTAATCAAGTTTCTTAAATTCTTCTCGATAATCAAATCCCTCACTCATGGGATCAGTTTTTTGATCATGCTGATGTAGAATTGTTAAATTTAACTGGTTTGGCCACCAATCTTGATTTGAAGTTCCTGAAGAACTGTTCGTGGTAAGTGCACCGTGCATTACGGGGCATTTGCTTTCGCTATCATTAGACATAATCAACTCTCTCCTTAACCCATTTTTTTTAGAATGGTTCTAATATTATCTAAAAATCCTAAAATGGACAATATTAAATCAAGCTATTTCGCTATAATTAATACTCATGAGCTCAGCCAAAAAAAACAGCAAAAGCATAGAAGCAAGATTAATTGAACTTGAGGCTATTCTGGAAGAACTTGAGTCTGGAGAACTGGAGCTGGATCAAGCTCTAAAAAGATTCGAACAAGGCGTCAAACTGTCAAGAGAATGTCAAAAAACCTTAGAAGATGCTGAGATGAAAATAAAAATTCTAATGGACAACGAGCTAAAAGATACTGACCAAAGTTTACAGTAATAAATACTTTAGAATTAGAATCAAAATTATTGAATAAATTGCTGCAATTACATCATCAATCATTATTCCAAGAGCATTGTTATAGCTACTCTCAATCTGTTTGATTGGGAAAGGTTTGGTGATATCAAAGAACCTAAAAATTAAAAATGCTGCTATTGCCCATTTGGGATCTGCAGGTATAAAATGAGCAACCAGCATCATGGCTAACATCTCGTCTATCACAATCTCATGATGATCATCATTGCCTATTTCTTTTAGTGAGCGATCAACAACAAACAGACTGGCAACTAGTAATAATATAAAAACAAAAAATACGTTTACATTAGGGAAAGAGAAATGAGAAAAAAAGATATACAAACACAAACCTAAGCCACTTCCAAAAGTCCCTGGTGCAAAGGGGATTAAACCAATACCAAAGCCAGTTGATAGTAGTAAATATGGGCTTTTTACTACTCTTTTAAAATTAATACTCATCATTCAAAATGTTCAAAGATTTCTTTAGGTAAATCATATATTTCATTTCCTTTGGTTAATACTTGATTTGATTCTGTGATTTCACCCACACAAGTAAATGCTAAATTAGATGCTGAAGATAACTCATCACAAAATTGACGTTTTACTTGATCTGGAATGGTGAAACACAATTCATAATCATCGCCACCCGATAGAGCATACTCAATAGCCTTATTTTCAGTTAATTCCTTAATTAAATTAGCATCCACAGGTAGTTTTGAAACATCAACTTTAAATCCCAAACCTTTCTGGCTTGATATTTTCTGTAGGTCAATAAAAAATCCGTCTGATACATCGATCATGGCGGAAGCATATTTAGCAATTAAAAAACCTTCATTGTTTCTTGGTTTGGGGTATAGAAAGGCATCAGTAAAATCATTTCTTAGAGCAGAATTATTCTGTTTAATTAGCTCCAAACCGTAAGCAGCTGATCCAAGGCTTCCAGAGACATAAATTAAATCGCCAACTTTTGCACCACTTCGACTTATATATTGATTGCTCTCAATATATCCTTGTAAAGAAACTGTAAAAAATTCAGGTCCTCGAACAGTGTCTCCACCAGTTAAATGAACATCATTGTGATTGGCAATTTCTGAAAATCCATCAATAAAACCCTTTACCCAATTCGGATCTATACTTGGCATACTAAAAACTAAGTTTGCCCATCTTGCCACTCCACCCATAGCTGCCATGTCACTTAAATTAACCGCTAAGCATCGGTGTCCAATTGCTTTTGCTTCTATTCCCGCTGGGTAATGGATGTCAACTGTTATGGCATCAGTAACTGTTACCAATTGTTGATTATCTTCTAAGTTAATTATTGACCCATCATCTCCAATCGGTAATACAACATCAGGGTGGGATTGGTCTATTGAAAGTTTCAAAGCATCAATAATATCTGCCTCTTTCACCTATTTCCCTTCTTGAGAATGAGCGTGTTGGAAGGCATCAATAACAGCATTAATGTATTGAAAGCTTCCTTCTGCACCAAAGAGTTTAGCTAACTCTACAGCTTCATTAATTACTACAGAAACTGGAACATCAGGATGAAATAAAATTTCTGACACCGCAATCCACATAATCGCTTTCTCAATGGGGTCAATTTGATCAATTGGTCGATCCAGATGTTTTGTGATTATTTCTTCAATTTGACTTTGATTCTCAAGCACCTCGCTTAATAGAATCTGATAATAGTCTTGATCTATTCTAGAAAATTCCTTGATCTTTAAAGACTGATTCAAAAGAGTCTCTAGATCATCTTGATTCATTTGATGCTGATATAAAACCTGTAATAATAATTGCCGTGTACCAGTTCTGCCTTTACCAGAAAATCGCTCGTATTTTTCACTTTTTTTACTCATAACTAAGGCCTTTCAAGAGTCCTGAAGTATTGTATAGCTGCTTCTATGTCTTTATTTATCTGTCTTTTTAATGCCTCTAACATACTAAATTCTTTCTCTTTTCTAAGATAACTCAAAAATTCAATCTTTATATAAGATTTATAGATATCTTTATCAAATAATATTTTAGGCGATGAATTTTAATAGTTTATTCGTTTGCAATACGGTATTGAATTAAATCAGTTATAGTGCCAATCTTGATTTGATGTTTTCTAGCAAACTTGATGAGTTCAGGTCTTCTTGCCATGGTGCCATCTTCATTTAAGATTTCTGCAATCACTGCTGCTGATGTCAACCCAGCAAGTCTTGTCAAATCACATCCCGCTTCAGTATGTCCTGCTCTGATAAGCACTCCACCCGGATCAGCCATCAATGGAAAAAGGTGGCCGGGTTGTTTTATGTCTTCAGGTTTTGCGTTTGGAGCTATTGCAGCCTTCACTGTTCTTGTTCTATCTTGAACTGAACTCCCAGTTGTAACCCCTACTGATGCATCTATTGAAATTGTGAAATTGGTAGATTCTAGATCATCATTCTGAATTACCATTAGAGGTAAGCCCAGTTGATTACACCTGCTTTTTGTCAAAGTAAGGCAAATGAGGCCTCTACCATTGTGAGTCATAAAATTTATATCTTCTGGCTTAACTTTGTCGGCAGCAATAATAAGATCACCTTCATTTTCTCGATCCTCATCATCAACAATAATGACCATTTTACCAAAACGTATATCATTGATAATCTGCTCAATGGATGCAAAATTAATGGTTTCTTGGTCTGTTTTGTTCATGCTTCTTTTACTTTTTTTTAAGATTCCTTTGATATGTCTGGCTAACATAGCAAATTCTATAAGGTATTCAATAGCTATAATTACAATATATGTGTGCTATTTCTTCAATATTATTCTTAGATCCGTTCCGACTTGATCAATAGAGTTGAAATGAAAATTAAATCTATCTGATAAATCAGAAAGAATGGGTAGATCAAACATTCCTTTTGAGTCATTTCCCAGAACACAAGGAGCTAAATAAATAATAATCTCATCAATTAAATCTTCTTGTAGCAATGACCCATTAAGCTGTGATCCTGCCTCAACCAATACTTCATTAAATTCTTTGATTGCCATGTCATTAAACACTTGGTTTAAACTCACATGGTCATTATCTGCATCAACTGTCACTAGATTGTTTCTCGCTTCTCCAAGTGCGTCCTTTAATGTGTAAACGATACTTTCTCCTCTTAGCTTGAATATTTTTTCATCACCATTAGTTCGTAAGTGGCTATCGACTATTATTCTTGATGGTTGATAGCCATCATCAAAATCTGGCAACCTAACATTCATTGATGGATCATCCATCAAAACAGTTTTATTTGAAGTGAGGACAGCACAACTTCGTGCTCTCCATTGTTGAACATCTTGTCGTGATTCCTTGCAAGTAATCCACTGACTTTTTCCGTTTGAGAGAGCCATTCGACCATCAATACTGGCAGCTATTTTTGTTCTGATATAAGGTTTTCCTAAAACCATGCGTTGATGAAAACCCGTGTTTAAATCTCTGGCTTCATCCTCAAGTACCCCTTGTGTAGTTTTAATTCCATTGGCTTCTAAGATGCCTACACTTTGACCCGACACTTTAGGGTTTGAGTCAACTATTGAAAAAACTACTTCTTTAACTCTTGCCTTTACTAATGCATCCACACAAGGTGGAGTCCTGCCTTCATGAGTACAAGGCTCTAAAGAAATATAAACTGTGGCATCTTGTGCAGCCTCTGAAGCTTGTCTAATTGCTATGATTTCAGCGTGATCTTCTCCTGATTTTGTATGCCAACCCTCGCCAATAATTTTATTATCTTTAACAATTACACAACCCACTCTTGGATTTGGTTTACAACTAAACATGCCTTTTTCTGCTAACTTAAGAGCATGATGCATGAACTTTTGATGCACTTCGGAACTCATTAATCATCTTCCTCTTCAGGGAAAATAGAGATTTGTGAACGAGCATCTGTGGCTGAAGGAGTGTCTCTAAGTGATTCTATTTCCTTCTCAAATTCCTCTACATCTTGGAACCTTCTATAAACTGAGGCATACCTAACAAAAGCAATTTCATCAATTTCCCTAAGTTCTTGCATCACAATTTCACCCAATTTTCTTGATTGTATTTCCCGTTCTCCAAGCTTTTGAACTGTCATAACAACTCTTGAAATAAGCTCTTCTATTGTTTCTATACTGATTGGTCTTTTTTCAGTTGCCGTCAGTATCCCATTCCTCAATTTGCTTTCATTAAAGGGTTCTCTTGATTGATCTCTTTTAACCAGTTTGGGTAAAACAAGTTCAGCTGACTCGAAGGTAGTGAAGCGCTCAGTGCATTTTAAGCATTCTCTTCTTCTTCTTATTTGGTATCCATCACCAGCTAACCGTGAATCAACCACTTTGGTTTCCTGGTTACCACAATAAGGGCAGAACATAATCGGCTAGGAAATATACACAGGAAATCTCTGACAAAGTGTCTTGACCTCTGCTTTAATGGATGCAATTGTTTCCTTGTCATCAAGATTCTTTAACACTGAATCAATCATTCCAACTAATGTCATAATTTCATCATGACCAAAACCTCTAGTTGTAATTGCAGGTGTCCCAATCCTTAAACCACTGGTTACCATTGGTGACTTAGTATCATTGGGTACAGAATTTTTATTTAACGTAATATTTGCTTCCCCTAAAGCGGTCTCGGCATCTGCTCCAGTAATAGACTGATTGGTAAGGTCAACTAAAAATAAATGGCTATCTGTACCACCGGAAACAATGTTATATCCTGAATCTTGGAACAATTTAGCCATGAGTTTCGCGTTTGCAATAACTTGTTTTTGATAACCAATAAAATCAGGTTGCATGGCTTCTAGAAAAGCATGAGCCTTTGCCGCAATAACATGCATAAGGGGTCCACCTTGTGTTCCTGGGAAAACTTGTTTGTTAATGGCTTTATGAATTTCTTCATTGTCTTTTGCTAAAATTATTCCACCCCTAGGTCCTCTCAAAGTTTTGTGAGTGGTCGAGGTTGTTACATCAGCAATGGGCACAGGATTTGGGTAACAATTAGCAGCAACTAAACCTGCAATATGAGCCATATCAACCATTAAATATGCGCCAATTGAATCAGCTATCATCCTAAATTTTTCCCAATCAGCAATCCGAGAATAAGCTGAAAATCCAGCAACAATCATTTTTGGTGAATGTTCTTTAGCTAAACTTTCCACTTGAGAATAATCAATTTCTCCAGTCTCTGCATCCAACCCATAGGATATGAAACGATATAACTTTCCCGAAAAATTGACTTTAGATCCATGGGTTAAGTGACCACCATCTGCAAGACTCATTCCTAGAATAATATCTCCTGGATCAAGCAAAGACATATACACTGCCATATTAGCTTGTGATCCAGAATGAGGTTGAACATTAGCGTAATCTGCCTGAAACAATTGTTTAGCTCTTTCAATGGCTATTACTTCAGCCTTATCAACATGCTCACAGCCACCATAATAGCGTCGACCAGGATAGCCTTCTGCGTATTTATTGGTGAGCACTGATCCTTGTAAATCCATAATTGCTTGGCTAACATAATTTTCAGAAGCAATGAGCTCAATATGCTCTTCTTGTCTTTGTTGCTCTTGCTTTACTGCTTTTGCTAATTCAGGATCAAGTTCATCAATTATTTTATTTACATTCATATTAATTAGTTTTTTTAGTTGGTATGAAGATTCTACTTACTTCATTTAAATAGATCGATTATTTTTGTAAAAAATGGTGAGCTTTAGTCAATCCATTCTCTAGCATTATGAAACATTTTCAGCCAAGGACCATTATCATCCCAATCGCTAGAGCACCATGAATGCTGCACGCTTCTGATAACTCTTTCTGGGTGAGGCATGATAACAGTTACTCTCCCGTCTTCAGAGCAAAATCCTGCAACACCATCTATTGATCCATTCGGGTTCGAAGGGTATTGGTTTGCAGGCTGACCATAATTGTCAACATATCTAATGATTACCTGATTGTTTTGGTTCAATTGATTGTGGTCATCATTATGATAATACTCAACACGGCCTTCGCCATGGGAGGTGGCTATTGGTAGTATTGACCCTGCCATGCCTTTAAGAAATAAAGATGGACTCTTGGTGACTTCAACCAAACTTAACCGAGCTTCAAATTGTTCTGATAAATTCTTAACAAATCGTGGCCAATGATCTGCACCTGGAATGATATTCCTCAAATGGGATAACATCTGGCATCCATTGCATACACCTAATGTAAAAGTGTCAGAGCGATTAAAGAAAGCCTCAAAAATATTTCGGACATTTGGGTTAAATAATATAGATTTTGCCCACCCTCCTCCGGCTCCTAGGACATCACCGTAAGAAAAGCCTCCACAAGCAACCAAACCTTTAAAATCATCTAAACCAATACGGCCACTAATAATATCTGTCATATGCACATCAACTGCTTCAAAACCTGCTCTATGGAATGCCACTGCCATCTCCACATGGCTATTCACTCCTTGTTCTCTAAGAATAGCTACTTTTGGTCGCTGGTCTTTAAATTTTATTAAGTCTTCTTTGTGTGGTTGACTAAATGTAATTTTAGAACTCAAACCTGGATCATCACCATCAAGTAAGGTATTAAAAGCTTCTTTGGCAGATTTAGGATTATCACGAAGTGACTGCATCCTAAAGGAGAGTTCAGACCACATCTCTCTTAATTCTCTTAATTCAAAACTCTCAGTATAACCATGGTCGGTCTGAATGTTGATTTGTTTAGATGGAGTAGGCTCGCCAATCACTACAGCAGATTGATCCAGAGAATACTTTCCCAGAATCTCCATAACGAGATCCAAATCTGAAGAATTAATTTGAATTACAGCGCCTGCCTCTTCAGTAAATAGCAAGCTGATACTTTCTTCTTTCGAGGCTGTCTTAAGATCAATATTAACACCCATGTTTCCTGCAAATGCCATCTCAGAAAGAGTGGCGAATAAACCACCATCTGAGCGATCATGATAGGCCATAATTTTTTCCAAAGATTTTAGTTCAGTCACCGCATTAAAAAAATCTGTCAGACAAAACGGGTTCTCCAAATCAGCGGGTTCTCCCAATGATCGGGAATAAACTTGAGCCAGACATGATCCTCCTAATCTGTTCTTCCCTCCACCTAAATCAATTAAGATCAGCAAACTATTATTGGACACTTGCAATTGTGGAGTAATTGTCTTGGTTACATTTTCAATAGGTGCAAACGCTGAAATAATGACTGATAGTGGCGCTGTAATTTCTTTGTCTATGTTCTCTTCACTCCAAGTGGTCTGCATAGACAATGAGTCTTTACCTACAGGTATAGTGAGACCAATTTTGCTACAAAAATCCAAAGTGATCGCCTGAACAGTATCAAAAAGAGCCTGTTTTTGAATGTCTGTCTTAATCGATGACATCCAATTGGCTGAAAATTTTATGTCAGAGATATTATTGACGGGAGCAGCTAAAATATTTGTTATGGCTTCAGCCACTGCAAGTCTTCCAGAAGCAGGTGGGCTAATTGTGGCTACTGGTGTTCGCTCCCCCATTGCCATTGCCTCCCCTTTCTTAGAGTAATGATCTTTTAAGGTAACCCCAACATTACTTACTGGCACTTGCCAGGGGCCTACAAATTGATCTTGAGAAACCAGTCCGCCAACCGTTCGATCACCAATATGAATTAAGAAGGTTTTATCAGCCACTGTAGGGAATCTTAGAATTCGTTCGCAGGCTTCACGAATCGAGATACCCTGCATTGAGTCATCAAGCAAATTGATTGATTCTCTACTTATAGATAATTGAGTTTTAGGTGGGTTCCCAAAAAGTACTTCCATCGGCATGTCAATTGGTGAGTTATCAAAATGTGAATCATTCATTTTTAAGTAACCATGATTATTAACTTTGCCAATAACTGCATAAGGACAGCGTTCTCGCTGACAAATCTCATCAAAAAAATCTAAGTGCTCAGGGTTAATCGAAAGAACATAGCGTTCTTGAGCCTCGTTACACCAAATTTCTAACGGTGACAAACCCGGTTCAGCATTAAATATTTTCCTTAACTCTAAATCTGCAGACATCTTACTGTGATCAATAATCTCAGGAACTGCATTTGATAAGCCTCCGGCGCCCACATCATGAATCAGGATAATTGGATTCTCTCCCTTGTATTCTTGATCTAAGGTTAGACTAAAACATCGATTTATGACTTCTTGGGCTCGTCTTTCCAACTCAGCATTATCTCTTTGAACTGAGGCAAAATCTAAATCCTCATTACTTACCCCAGCATTAAGAGACGATGCAGATCCTCCACCTAATCCTATAAGCATAGATGGGCCCCCTAAGACAATAATCAAAGAATCTTTTTCTGTGTCTAACTTATTAACAGAAGATTCGGAGATGTTACCCAACCCTCCGACTATCATAATAGGTTTATGATAACCCCAAGAGTTGTTTGCACTTTTATTCTCAGAAAACTCAAAGGTTCTAAAAAACCCGAGAATATTTGGTCGACCAAACTCATTGTTGAAAGAAGCTCCGCCAATAGGTCCCTCTGTCATAATATCAAGGGCAGAAGCAATCCGGTCTGGTTTCCCAATACTCTTCTCCCAAGGTTGAATGTAGCCAGGTATTCGTAAATGAGAAACAGCAAAGCCAGTTAAACCGGCTTTAGGCATTCCACCTCTACCAGTGGCTGCTTCATCTCTAATTTCCCCTCCTGAACCAGTAGCAGCTCCAGGATAAGGGGATATGGCTGTGGGATGATTATGAGTTTCCACCTTCATCATAGTGTGAATATTGTCTTCAATAAATGAATAGCTTTGGTCACTAGTTGATGGCATAAACCAATGCCCTTGGCCTCCACTCATGACAGCAGCATTATCTTTGTAGGCTGATAGAACACCTTCAGAATTTG
>UINC01000297.1_pt1 | contig 15295 bp, 17 predicted proteins | sample 5385821 | NCBI WGS metagenome assembly UINC01 (sample SAMEA4666929, study PRJEB26691) | marine metagenome | isolation source: Pacific Ocean | place: Pacific Ocean | collected 2011-10-13 | reverse complement strand
TGATTCCAGAAGGTGTTTCAGTTGAAATTCAGCCTAAACTTTTAATTGTTAAAGGTAAATTAGGAGAATTATCTCAGCTTTATGATGATATTACTATTGAACAGGTTGATAATACACTATTAGTTAAAAGATTTTCTGAGTCTAAATCTTCTAAAGCTAAGCACGGTTTGTACCGTTCTTTATTTTTTAATATGGTTAATGGAGTTAGTTCTGGATGGAAAAAAGAACTAGAATTAGTTGGGGTTGGATATAGAGCATCTACTCAAGGACAAAAACTTGATCTTGCTTTAGGGTTTTCTCATAATATAGTTTTTATGATTCCTGATGAAGTTAAAGTTGAAGCTATATCCAAAAAAGGGGAAAATCCTATTGTAAAACTTAGCTCACCTGATAAGCAGTTAGTTGGTTCAATTGCTGCAAAAATTAGAGGGTTTAGAAAACCTGAGCCATATAAAGGTAAAGGTGTGAAGTACGTTGGAGAGCAAATTCGTAGAAAAGCAGGTAAGTCTGCATAAATTATTTATAATGAGTTTATCAAAAATTAATAAAAGAAATCGAATTAAAAAAAGAATCAGACAACATGTAATTGGTAGTAAAAGTCGTCCTAGATTATCTGTTTTTAGAAGTAATAAGGAGATTTATGCACAACTAGTTGATGATGTTAATGGGAATACCTTAGTATCTGCATCTTCAAGAGATAAGAATATCAAAAGTGATTCGATTACTAGAATTGAAGTTTCAAAACTTGTTGGATTGTCAATAGGAAAAAAAGCAATTAAAGCAGGTATTGAAAAGATAGGTTTTGATAGAGGAGGCTATTTGTATCATGGAAGAGTAAAATCATTAGCAGAAGGAGCTAGGGAAGCTGGACTAAAATTTTAATTTATGAAGAATAATAAAAATGAATTTGTTAAGCCTGGAGGTCTAGATCTAAAAGATAGATTAGTTAGTATTCAAAGGGTAACCAAAGTCACAAAAGGAGGAAGAACCTTTGGATTTTCTGCAATCGTCGTAGTAGGGAATGAAAATGGTGTAGTTGGCCATGGTTTAGGAAAAGCTAAGGAAGTCGCAACAGCAATTGCTAAAGCAGTGGAAGATGCCAAGAAGAATTTAGTTAGAATTCCTTTACATAAAGCTACCCTTCCTCACGAACAGAAAGGAAAACATGGAGGAGCAAGAGTTTATATTCAACCTGCATCTGAGGGTACTGGAGTTATTGCTGGTGGAGCAGTTAGAGCTGTATTAGAATCACTTGGAGTCCAGGATGTACTTTCTAAATCTCAAGGGTCTTCTAATCCACATAATGTTGTTAAAGCTACATTTGATGCTTTGTTGAGATTAAGGAATGCAAATACTGTAGCTAGTCAAAGAGGAATTTCAGTAGAAAAAGTTTTTAACGGATAATTAAAATGGCAGTAATAAAAATTAAAAAAATTAGAAGTGAAATCAAAAAACCTGTTGATCAAAAGAAAACACTTTTGGCTTTGGGTTTAAAGAAAATTGGTCAGGTAGTTGAGCACGAAGACACTCCTAATATTGTAGGAATGATAAATAAAGTAAAACATTTAGTTTCTGTTGTTAAATAAGTTATAAATATGAATTTAAGTAATTTAAAACCTGGAGAAGGATCAACACATAGCCCTAAAAAAAGATTAGGTAGAGGACAGGGATCTGGTAAAGGAGGAACTTCTACAAGAGGACATAAAGGTGCTAAATCTAGGTCAGGTTATTCTAAAAAACTTGGTTTTGAAGGTGGTCAAATGCCATTACAAAGAAGGGTTCCTAAATTTGGTTTTATAAATATAAATAGAACTAAATATCAGGGAATAAATTTAGATAAAATTCAATCTTTAATAGATGATAAAAAAATTAAAGGTTCTATTAATGTACAATCATTTATTGACAATGGTTTAGCAAAAAAGAATGATTTAATAAAAATTTTAGCTAATGGAACAATCAATGTTCCATTAAAAATAACTGCCCATAAATTTTCTGCAGCTGCAAAATCAGCCATTGAAAAAAGTGGGGGAGAAGCAATTGTATTATAGTGTATGTATAAGTTTATTGAAACATTACGAAATATTTGGAATATAGAAGAACTTAGAAAGAGAATTTTTATAACTCTTTTCTTTGTAGCTATCTATAGGCTTGGTGCTCAAGTAGTTCTTCCAGGTATTGATTCTGTTCAATTAGGTGAATTGTCAAGTAGAACTCAAGGTGGAGGACTTCTTGGAATATTAAATGCATTTACTGGAGGAGCTTTTGCTAATGCTTCTGTTTTTGCATTAGGTATAATGCCTTATATTTCTGCATCAATTGTCGTTCAATTAATGGGGGTAGCAATTCCATATCTTCAGAAACTTCAAAAAGAAGGAGAAAGTGGTAGAAGAACTATTAATCAGATTACAAGGTGGCTTACTATTCTAATTTGTGTTGTTCAAGCACCTGCATACCTTTACAGTTTAGGTGCACTTGGAGTACCTGAAAGTGCATTTATAATGGGGAAAGGAGCTGGATTCATAATTCCATCTGTAATAATTTTAGTTACAGGTTGTGTTTTTGCTATGTGGCTTGGTGAAAAAATTACCGATAGAGGAATTGGAAATGGTATTTCATTATTAATTACCGTGGGAATTATTGCATCTCTTCCTTTATCTTTTGCTCAAGAATTTGCATCAAGAGTATATGAAAGTAATGGAGGTTTAATATTGATTCTAATAGAATTGGTTGTTTGGGTTGTTGTCATAGGATTATGTGTTTTACTAGTTTTAGCTGTAAGACAAATACCTGTACAATATGCTAGAAGAACAGCTTCAGGTAGTTTAGATAGGAATCAAGCAGGGACACGACAGTATATCCCATTGAGATTGAATGCTTCTGGAGTAATGCCTATTATATTTGCTCAGGCAATTATGTTTGCCCCAGCATATATGGGTCAACTTTTCGGTAATTCTAATGTTGGTCAGTGGATGCAAGCTTCATTTTCAGATATGTTTGGATTATGGTATAACATTTTGTTTGGTTTATTAATAGTTGGATTTACATTTTTCTATACTGCTATTACCGTTCCTACAAATAAAATGTCTGATGACTTAAAAAGAAGTGGAGGTTTTGTTCCAGGAATTAGACCTGGCACGGAAACTTCAGAATTTTTAGATAAAATAATGTCATTGATTACATTTCCTGGTTCCTTGTTTTTAGCTGCACTTTCAGTTTTACCTGCAATTGTAGTTCAAATAATGGGAATGCAGCAAGGTTGGGCATTATTTTATGGTGGAACTTCTTTACTAATTATGGTAGGAGTTGCAATTGATACTATTCAACAAATTAATGCATATTTATTGAATAGACATTATGATGGATTAATGAAATCTGGAAAAAACAGAAAATTAGCATAATATGGCAAAACAACCAGCTATAGAACAAGATGGTACTATCATAGAAGCTCTTTCTAATGCAATGTTTAGAGTTGAGCTAGATAATGGACATGTTGTTACTGCCCATATTTCTGGTAAAATGAGAATGCATTATATTAAATTATTACCTGGTGATAAGGTTAAATTAGAGATGAGTCCATATGATTTAACTAAAGCAAGGATAACTTATAGACATTAAAATTATGAAAGTTAGAGCATCAGTAAAAAAAAGAAGTCCCGAATGTAAAATTGTTAGAAGAAAGAGAAGACTTTATGTAATTAACAAAAAGAATCCTAGATTCAAACAAAGACAAGGATAAATTATGGCAAGAATTTCAGGGGTAGATATCCCAAAACAAAAAAGAGGAGCAATAGCATTAACCTATATTTTTGGAATAGGAAGAAGCCGTGCTAAGAAAATTTTAGAGTTAGCTAATGTTAGTGAAGATAAAAAAGTTTCTGAATGGAACGATGATGATACTGCTAAAATAAGGGAAGCTGTAGGTAGTTTTAAAATTGAAGGAGAGCTTAGATCTGAAAATCAGATAAATATTAAGAGATTGATGGATATAGGTTGTTTTAGAGGTATTAGACACAGATCAGGTCTTCCATTAAGAGGTCAAAGAACAAAGAATAATTCGAGAACTAGAAAAGGTAAAAGGAAAACAGTTGCTAATAAGAAAAAAGTAACTAAATAATATATTATGGCCAAAGTAGTATCTAAAAAAAGAAAAGTTATTGTTGAAACATATGGAGAAGTTCATATCAATGCTTCATTTAATAACATTATTATTTCATTTACAAATAAAAAAGGTGAAGTTATTTCATGGTCTTCTGCTGGTAAAATGGGTTTTAGAGGTTCAAAGAAAAACACACCTTATGCAGCTCAATTAGCTGCAGAAGATGCAGTTAAAGCTGCTAATGAGGCTGGAATGAGAAAAGCAAAAGTATATGTAAAAGGTCCTGGTAATGGAAGAGAGTCAGCAATTAGAACAATTCATAATAATGGTATTGAAGTTACTGAAATTTTTGATGTAACTCCTCAACCACATAATGGGTGTAGACCTCCTAAAAGAAGAAGAGTATAATAATTAAAAAAATATAATTTTTGTCGAAGGACAGACCTTAATTCACAAAAAAAATAAAATATGGCAAGATATACCGGTCCTAAAACTAAAATTGCTCGAAAATTTGGAGAAGCAATATTTGGAGAAGATAAATCTTTTGAAAAAAAGAATTATCCTCCTGGACAACATGGAAATAATCGGAGAAGAGGTAAAAAATCTGAGTATGCAATTCAGCTTATGGAAAAACAAAAAGCTAAGTATACTTATGGAATTTTAGAAAGACAGTTTAGAAATCTTTTCAAGAAGGCAAATAGTAGTAAAGGAGTAACAGGAGAAGTTTTATTGCAATTATGTGAATCTAGACTAGATAATATAGTTTTCAGGTTAGGTATTGCACCTTCTAGAAGCGCAGCAAGACAATTAGTAAGTCACAGACACATAACTGTTGATGATAATATTTGTAATATTTCATCTAGAATTATAAAGGCTGGAGAAACAATAGGTGTTCGTGAAAAATCAAAATCTATTGCAGCTATTGAAGAATCTTTATCCAATAATTCCTCAGTTTATGAGTGGATTTCTTGGAATAGTGATAGAATGGAAGGAATATTTGTTTCACTTCCAGAAAGAGAACAAATACCAGAAAATATAAAAGAACAATTAATCGTCGAACTATATTCGAAATAAATAATAAAAAAATTATGGCAGTATTCAATTTTCAAAAACCAGACAAAGTAATAATGATAGATTCATCAGAATTTGAAGGCAAATTCGAGTTTCGTCCATTAGAGCCAGGCTATGGTTTAACTATAGGTAATGCCCTTAGAAGAGTTTTACTATCTTCTTTAGAAGGGTTTGCATTTACATCTGTTAGAATAGAGAACATAAATCACGAGTTCTCTTCGTTACCAGGTATTGTTGAGGATGTAACTGAGATTGTTTTAAATTTAAAACAAGTATGTCTTAAAAGGCAAATTGATTCAGTAGATAATGAAACTGTTTCTGTTTCAATTCTTGGTCAAGAACAAATAACTGCGGGTGATTTACAAAAATTTATTTCAGGTTTTCAAGTTTTAAATCCTGACTTAGTCATTTGTAATTTAGAAAAAAATGTAAGTTTTAGTTTAGAATTAACTATTGATAAAGGTAGGGGATATGTTCCTGCAGAAGAAAATAAAAAATCAGGTTCTCCAATAGGTACTATTTTTATGGATTCGATCTTTACTCCTATTAAAAATGTAAAGTATTCAATTGAAAATTTTAGAGTTGAACAAAAAACTGACTATGAAAAGTTAATTTTTGAAATTGTTTCAGATGGATCAATTCATCCTAAAGATGCTTTAACTGAAGGAGCTAAGACTTTAATTCACCATTTCATGTTATTTTCTGATGAAAGGATAACTTTAGAAGCTGATGAAATAGCCCAAACTGAAACGTATGATGAAGAGTCGTTACATATGAGACAACTATTAAAGACTAGATTAATTGATATGGATTTATCTGTTAGAGCTTTAAATTGTTTGAAAGCAGCTGAGGTTGACACTTTAGGAGATTTAGTTTCATTTAATAAAAGTGACTTAATGAAATTTAGAAACTTTGGTAAAAAATCATTAACAGAGTTAGAAGAATTAGTCATCATTAAAGGATTAAGTTTTGGCATGGATTTATCTAAATATAAATTAGATAAAGATTAATTATTAATTATGAAACACGGTAAAAAAATAGCACATTTAGGACGCAAAACTGCACATAGAAAATACATGTTGGCTAATATGGCTTGTTCACTTATTGAACACAAATTTATAAATACCACTTTATCTAAAGCAAAAGCCTTAAAAAGATATGTAGAACCATTAATAACTAAATCTAAAAATGATTCTACTCATAATAGAAGAATAGTATTTAGATATTTAAAGAATAAATATGCTGTAACCGAATTGTTTAGAAATATTTCTCAAAAAGTAGGTGATAGACCTGGAGGATATACAAGAATTATTAAGCTTGGAAATAGATTAGGTGATAATGCTAGTATGGCAATGATAGAACTGGTTGATTATAATTCTGTTTATAGTTTAGGTAGTGATTCTCGTAAGAAAAAAAGGAGAAGAAGAAAATCTAAAAGTTCTTCTCAATTAGAAGATGCTCCTACGGTTGAGGAAGCTGCTAAAGAAGATGTTCCTGCGGTTGAGGAAGCTGCTAAAGAAGATGTTCCTGCAGTTGAAGATAATAAAGAAAATTCTAATGAAAATATTGAATCTGAACCTAAAGATTCATAAAATAATGATTCAAAATTAGATAAATAATAAATTTCTGATAAAATTAATTAAATCAAGGGAAAACTTAATGTTTATCCCTTTTTTTGTATTAATTTTGAATAAAAATGCACGAAAAATCTAATCGAAGTAAAGCTTTAATTCTATTACAAGACGGAACTATTTTTTTTGGTAAAGCATTGGGTGTCAATGGAACTGCCTATGGTGAATTATGTTTTAATACTGGAATGACTGGATATCAAGAAATTTTTACTGATCCTTCTTATTATGGTCAGTTAATGGTCACGACAAATTCTCATATAGGTAATTATGGTATTAATGATGAAGAGGTTGAGTCAGAAAGTCCAAAAATTGCAGGTTTAATTTGTAAGAATTTTAATTCAAAATTTTCTAGACCTCTAGCAGATGATTCTTTACAGAATTTTTTTATAAAACATAATATAGTAGCAATATCTGATGTAGATACAAGAGCACTTGTTTCTTATATAAGAGATAATGGAGCTATGAATGCGGTTATATCTACTGATACTAATGAAATAGATAAGCTAAAAAATAATCTTAAGAATTTACCATCTATGAAAGGTTTAGAATTAGCTTCAAAAGTATCTACAAAGAAACCATATTACTTTGGGGATTCAGATTCTAAATTTAGAATAGCAGCATTAGACCTAGGAATCAAAAAAAATATTTTAAGGAATTTATCTAAAAGAGACGCTTATATAAAAGTTTTTCCTTATAATACAACATTTGATGAAATTTCAGAATGGAACCCTGATGGATTTTTTATTTCAAATGGTCCTGGAGACCCAGAACCTCTTAAACATTCAATTCAAACGGCTAAAAGTATTTTAAAAACAAAAATTCCCCTATTTGGAATATGTTTAGGTCATCAAATAATAGCTTTGGCTAACGGAATTTCTACATATAAAATGCATAATGGTCATAGAGGAATAAATCATCCTGTTATAAATTTAATTACAGGTAAAGGTGAAATATCTTCTCAAAATCATGGTTTTGCTATCAATAGAGAAGAAACTGAATCAAATCCTAATGTTGAAATAACCCATGTTCATTTAAATGATAATACTATTGCAGGAATTAAAATAAAAAATAATAATTGTTTTTCAGTTCAGTATCATCCTGAGGCAAGTCCTGGTCCTCATGATTCAAGTTATCTTTTTGATCAATTTATTGAAATGATTAACACAAATAAATATGAGTAAAATAGCTAAAATTTTTGCTAGACAAATTTTTGATTCTAGAGGGAATCCAACAGTTGAAGTAGACGTTTTAACTGAAAATGGTTTTTTAGGTAGAGCAGCTGTCCCATCTGGTGCCTCTACTGGTGAACATGAAGCTGTAGAATTAAGAGATGGTGGAAAAAAATATATGGGGAAAGGTGTTTCAAATGCTGTAAATAATGTAAACTCTATAATTTCTAAAGAAATAGTTGGAAAATCTGTTTTTGATCAGAAAGAAATAGATAAACTAATGATTAATATTGATGGAACTCCTAATAAATCAAAATTGGGTGCTAATGCTATTTTAGGAGTATCCCTGGCAATAGCAAAAGCTGCAAGTAATGAAAAAAATATTCCCCTTTATTCTTACATATCAAATGGTCAAGGAAATACTCTTCCTGTTCCAATGATTAATATAATTAATGGAGGCTTACATTCGGATGCTCCAATAGCTTTTCAGGAATTCATGATTATGCCATTTAAAGCAAATTCATTTACTCATGCAATGCAGATTGGAACAGAAATTTTTCATAATCTAAAAAGAATTCTGTCTGATAGAGGATTAACTACATCGGTCGGTGATGAAGGTGGTTTTGCTCCAAAATTAGAAGGCACAGAAGATGCTTTGAACACTATAATTTTAGCAATTGAAAAATCAGGATATTCTGCTGGAGATCAAGTAATGATTGCTTTGGATTGTGCATCATCTGAATTTTATATTGATGGAATGTATGATTATTCCAAATTTGAAGGAAAAAATGGTAAAATTTTAAATTCAAAACAACAAGCAGATTATTTGTCAAAACTTACTAAAAAATATCCTATAATTTCTATTGAAGATGGAATGGATGAAAATGATTGGAATGGATGGGAGTACTTAACAAAAATATGTGGAAATAGTGTTCAACTTGTTGGTGATGATTTATTTGTTACCAACGTTGAAAGACTATCTTATGGAATAAAAAATAAAATTGGAAATTCAATATTAATTAAGGTAAATCAAATTGGAACGCTTTCTGAGACTATTGATGCTGTTAAAATGGCCCATGCTGCAGGTTTTACTACTGTTATGTCCCATAGATCTGGAGAAACTGAAGATAATACTATTGCAGATCTATCCGTAGGATTGTCTACTGGTCAAATTAAGACTGGTTCTGCTTCTAGAAGTGATAGAGTTGCTAAATACAATCAACTATTAAGAATCGAGGAAGAATTAGGAGAAGCAGCTTACTTTCCAAAAGAAAAGGCTTTTAAAATACAATTTTAAAGTAAGTTTTTTTCAGTAATTTTATCAATGATAATTATAATATGAAGAATAAGGCACATTTAAATATAAATGATAGCGAAATAGAATTAGATTTAATTAAAGGATCTGAAAATGAAATTGGAGTAGATATTAGTAGTTTAAGAACTAAATCTAACATGATAACTCTTGATCCTGGTTATAAAAATACAGGATCGTGTAAAAGTAAAATTACTTTTTTAGATGGTGAAAAAGGAATTTTAAGATATCGAGGTTATTCCATAGAGCAATTAGCTGAAAAAGCTGATTTTTTGGAAGTAGCTTTCTTATTAATTTTTGGTGAACTTCCAAATAAATCTGAATTAGATAAGTTTTTAGTTGATATCAAAGAAAATTCAATTATTGATGAGGATATTAAAAGAATTCTTGAAAGTTTCCCTAAATCTGCTCATCCAATGGGAATTCTTTCTTCATTAACTAGTGCATTAATTGCATTTAATCCAGAAAAAAAAATAAGCCTCAATAATAAAGAAAATGGAGATCAAGATTATATGTACAATTCTATTGTTAAAATTCTTGCTAAAATTCCAATTTTAGTTACTTGGGTTCATCGTAGAAGAAAAGGTTTACCATTAGATTATGGAGATAATAATTTAGGTTATGTTGAAAATATTACAAAAATGATGTTTCAGCTACCTAATCAAGATTATATTAAAAATCAAATTATCATAGATGCTATGAATAAGCTTTTGATTTTACATGCAGATCACGAACAAAATTGCTCAACTTCCACTGTTAGAATTGTTGGCTCATCTGAAGCAAGTTTGTTTGCTTCAATTGCAGCTGGAATATCAGCATTATGGGGAAGGTTACATGGAGGTGCAAATCAAGCTGTTTTAGAAATGTTAGAAGCAATTAGAAAAGATGGAGGAGATACTAAAAAGTTTATGTTAAAAGCAAAGGACAAGTCAGATCCATTTAGACTTATGGGTTTTGGACATAGAGTTTATAAGAATTTTGATCCTAGAGCAAAAATTATTAAGGTTACTGCTGATCAAATTTTAAATGAGCTTGGAATTAGTGATCCAATTTTGGATATAGCTAAAGGTTTAGAAAAAGAAGCTTTAAAAGACATCTATTTTGTAGAAAGAAAACTTTATCCAAATGTTGATTTTTATTCTGGAATTATTTATAAAGCTCTTGAAATACCGAATGAAATGTTTACCGTTATGTTTGCTTTGGGGAGACTTCCTGGCTGGGTTGCTCATTGGCGTGAAATGAGATTAAATAATGAACCAATAGGAAGGCCTAGACAAATTTATACAGGTGAAACCTTAAGGAACTTTTCAGATATAGAATTGCGTTAATTTTCAATTAGAACCAAGCAAAATGATTTTTTCTGTAAATGACGAAACTTCAAAACTTGTTTCTGTTATTATCGGAATAGCAAATAGTTCAGGTGGAGTTCCTAATATTGAAAATCTTTACGACCCTAAATCCATTGAGAATTTAAAAAAAGGAAAATATCCTTTGGAATTAGATATGATTAATGAATTAGAGAACTTATCTAATACTTTAAAAAGGCATGGAGTAAATGTTCACCGACCAAAGAATATTATTAATTGTAATCAAATTTTTGCTAGAGATATTGGTTTTGTTATTGATAATTATTTTTTTAAATCTAATATTCTTCCAAAAAGATCTATAGAATTTCAAGGAATTGAATATATTCTTAATGATTTCAATGGAAAAATAATAAATATTCCAGAAAATGTACATGTAGAGGGTGGAGATATATTAACAAATTTTGATGATATTTTTATTGGATATTATGATAACGATAATTATTCCGATTTATTTACTGCTAGAACAAATCGTGATGCAATTGAGTATTTTAAGGATTTTTTTCCAAATAAAAATATTAAAGGTTTTCATCTTAAAAAATCAAATACAAATGCTTTAAATAATATTCTTCATTTAGATTGTTGTCTTCAACTAGTTGGAAAAGATAAGGCAATTATATATCCTGAAGCTTTCACTTATACAGAAGATTATCAATGGTTGGAATCTTTTTTTGGTATTGAAAATATTTTTTTAATTAGCAATAAGGAAATGTATGAAATGAATAGTAACATATTATCAATAAAACATGATTTGGTTGTGTCTGAACCATCCTTTAAAAGATTAAACAGCTGGCTAGAGTTAAAGGGTTTTGCTGTTGAAAAAGTTGCTTTTAATGAGATTTCTAAACAAGAAGGTTTGTTTAGATGTTCCTCTCTACCATTAATAAGAAATTAAATATGCCCAATAATTTGCACTCTGTTTTAATGATAAGACCTTCAAGTTTCAGATACAACCATGAAACTGCTAAAAATAATTATTTCCAAAATCAAAATTTTAGTTTAAATGATGATATAATTTTAAATAATGCTCTTTTAGAGTTTGATAATTTGGTTTCTAAAATTAAAGATTGTGGAATTAATGTTAATGTTTTTCATGATGATAACAAAGAGGACACTCCAGACTCTATATTTCCAAATAATTGGATTACTTTTCATGAAAATAGGAGAATAGCTATTTATCCAATGTATGCAAAAAATAGACGTTTAGAAAGAAATGAAAATGTGTTCAAATTTTTAGAAAAGAACAAAATTTTCATAAATGAAATAATGGACTATTCAAGTGCAGAAAATAAAGATATTTTTTTAGAAGGAACAGGAAGTATGGTATTTGATCGAATAAATAAAAAGGCATATTGTTCTATTTCAGAAAGAACTAATGAGGATCTTATTTATGAATTTTGTAATGATTTTGATTATATGCCAATTATTTTTAACTCTTTTCATACACATGAAAATAAAAGAAAACCAATTTATCATACTAATGTAATGATGTGCAATGCAAATCAGTATAGTGTAATATGTTTAGATGCTATCGATAATCAAGATGAAATGAAAAAAGTTGTTGAAAGTTTAGAAGATGACAATAAAGAAATAATTACTATTTCAGAATCACAGATAAAATTGTTTGCTGGTAATATGATTGAACTAAGAAAAAATAAGAATAGTTTTCTATTTATGAGTGAAACAGCTTATTTATCTCTAGATAAAAATCAATTAAAAAGGTTGAAAGCACACTCTGAGTTGATCTATTCTTCAGTTGATACTATAGAAAAATGTGGAGGCGGAAGTGTGAGATGCATGATAGCTGAGATATTTAATTAAAATATATTTATTCTTTTTATAAGTATATTTACTCGCAAATTATTTAAATGAATCTTTATAGCATTTTGAAGGATCAAATTTCAAAATTTATTTTGTTAAAATTTGATTTAGACTTTAATGATATTGAAATTCAAAATACAAAAAAAGATTTTAATGGTGATATTACAGTAGTTATTTTTCCGTTAGTAAAACTTCTTAGAAAATCTCCAATAGAAATTGGTAATGAAATAGGTTCATTTCTTATAAATAAATCAAAATATGTAGATAGTTACAATTTGATTCAAGGTTTTATAAACTTATCGATTGACAGTCAATTTTATATTGAGTTTTTAAATGAAATAATTGAAGATGAAAATTATGGGATTCTTAAACCTAAAGCTGATGCCCCCCTATTTTTAATTGAGTATTCTTCACCTAATACAAATAAACCTCTTCATTTAGGCCATATTAGAAATATTCTTTTGGGTTATTCTATTTCTCAAATTTTAAAAGCTAATGGAAAAAATGTACATAAAACACAAATAATTAATGACAGGGGAATTCATATATGTAAATCTATTGTAGCATGGTTAAAATATGGAAAAAATTCTAGTCCAAAAGATAGTGGTGAAAAAGGGGATATGTTCGTTGGGAAATATTATGTTCTTTTTGATAAAATTTATAAAAAGGAGATTACTAAATTGATAAATGAAGGAAATGGAAAGGATTATGCTGAAAAAAATGCTCCAATTTTCTTAGAAGCTCAAGATTTATTAATTAGATGGGAAAAAGGCGATGAAGAAATTATTGATCTTTGGAAAAAAATGAATTCTTGGGTTTATCAAGGCTTTGATAAGACATATTATGATTTAGGAGTAAATTTTGATTCTTATTATTATGAAAGCGATACATATTTACTTGGTAAGGAAATTATTAGTGAAGGATTAAAAAATAATATTTTTTATAAAAAGAAAGATGGGTCTGTATGGATAGATTTATCTGATGAAGGTTTAGATGAGAAAATTTTATTAAGATCAGATGGAACCTCAGTATATATAACACAAGATCTAGGAACAGCATATTTAAGAAATAAAGATCACCCAAAAATGAATGGAGCAATATATACTGTAGGAAATGAGCAAGATTATCATTTTAAAGTTTTGTTTAAAATATTAAATAAATTAGGCTATGCTTGGTCTAAACAACTTCACCATTTAAGTTACGGAATGGTTGATCTACCATCAGGAAAAATGAAAAGTAGAGAGGGAACAGTTGTAGATGCAGATGAAATAGTTTCAGAAATGAAATTAAGCGCTAGTAATTTATCAAAAGATTTAGGGAAGATAGAAGACTTTTCTCAAAGTAAAAAAGATGAACTTAATAGTATCATAGGACTTGGAGCTTTAAAATATTTTATATTAAAAGTAGATCCAAAAAAAAGAATATTATTTAATCCAACTGAGTCGATTGACTTTAACGGAAATACTGGCCCTTTTATTCAATATGCATATGCCAGAATTCAGTCATTAATAAGAAAAGAAAAATTTTCAAATACCAAAACTAGTCTAGATACTAATATTACTGAAAAAGAAAAAAATATTTTAAAACAGTTAACTCAATTTCCTATAGCCGTTAAAAGTGCTGCAGATAATTATAGCCCAGCTTTAATCGCAAACTATGCATTTGAATTAGTAAAAACATTTAATTCATACTATCAATCTACCACTATTCTTAAAATACATGACTTGGAAATTAAAAATTTCAGATTAACGCTTTCAAATAAAGTAGGAGAGGTTATTAAAAGCTCTATGAAATTATTGGGTGTGGAAGTTCCTGAAAAAATGTAAAAAAACCGCTATTAATTAATAGTACTAAATTTTAGTTCTAAATATTCTCAAATTATTAGATTTGTACTAAATCAATTTAGTATGTTTAATAACCTTACAGATAAACTTAATTCTGCCTTTCAGGTTCTTAAAGGACATGGAAAAATAACAGAGATTAATGTTGCCGAAACTTTAAAGGAGGTTAGAAGGGCTTTACTTGAAGCTGATGTAAATTATCAAACTGCTAAAGAATTTACTGCAAATGTTAAACAGAAGGCTTTAGGTCAAGATGTTCTTACTAATCTTAATCCTGGCCAATTAATGGTTAAGATTGTTAAGGATGAGCTTACTTCTCTTATGGGAGGAGATACAGCAGGTATTAATTTGTCTAACACATTAACTATAGTTTTAATGTCTGGACTCCAAGGTTCTGGTAAAACAACTTTTTGTGGAAAATTATCTAAATATTTAATAAAAAAGAAGTCAAAAAAACCTCTATTAGTAGCTTGTGATGTATACAGACCTGCAGCAATAGAACAATTAAAAGTAATTGGAGAACAAATTGGTGTTGAGGTTTATAGCGATGAAGAAGAAAAAAAACCTGTAAAAATTGCAAAGGATTCTATAAAATTTGCAAAGAAAAATGGAAAAAATCTTGTAATTATTGATACTGCAGGTAGATTGGCAATAGATGAAAAGATGATGAATGAAATTAAACAAATTCATGAAGCAATAAATCCAAGTGAAACTTTGTTTGTTGTAGATTCAATGACAGGCCAAGATGCAGTAAATACAGCAAAAACCTTTAATGATATTTTAAATTTTGATGGTGTTATTTTAACTAAATTAGACGGAGATACTAGAGGAGGAGCTGCTCTATCTATTAAATCCGTAGTTGATAAGCCTATTAAATTTATTGGTACAGGAGAAAAAATGGATGCAATTGATGTTTTTCATCCAGAAAGAATGGCTGATAGAATTCTTGGAATGGGAGATATTGTTTCTTTAGTTGAAAAGGCTGAAGAT
>UINC01000296.1_pt1 | contig 15295 bp, 17 predicted proteins | sample 5385821 | NCBI WGS metagenome assembly UINC01 (sample SAMEA4666929, study PRJEB26691) | marine metagenome | isolation source: Pacific Ocean | place: Pacific Ocean | collected 2011-10-13 | reverse complement strand
ACGACCTCTACGTTGCGAACGTAGCGCTCTAGCCAACTGAGCTACACCCCCGCGATCGCCGACGAGCGTAGCGGGATGCTCCGGCGCCGGAACCCCGGTCAGGCGTTGTCGATCAGTTGGCCCGGCGGCTCAGCACCGCCTCGTCGCTCATGGCCACGGAAGCGCCCAGGCCGCCAAGCAGCGAACCGCTGGACCGGAACGGAATGACCATGGCCTCACGCTCGACCTCGAGCTGGTGGCGCTGGGTGACGAGCACCGCATAGCAGACGAGCACCACGTCGACGAGGAAGTGGGCCATCCACACCGCTCCGCCAACGGCTACGCCGGAGAGGAAGGTGAAGGTTGCCATGCCGCCGAGGGCGATGAGCAGGTCACGGCGGCGGCGGCGGGCCGATCGGACGTCGGCGGGCACCGCTGTGGCGACGGCCCGGATCGAGCGGAGGTGGCTGGCGTCGAACCGGCCGGCACCGCGTCCGACGGCCACGAGGGCGAGAACCGGACGCCCGAGGGCGCTGCGATGGCGAATGATCGGCGGCAGCAGGACCGCCATCCACAGAACTCCGAGCCCCAGGAGGATCAGCAACGGTTCTTCCCTCTCCACAGACCGTGACGCACGACGGCACCGTAGTTCCGGATCGCCGCAGAATGGTGGACTTCCTCGCGCTCTGGGCGCGAACACTCGCGCGCAGAGCGCGAGTCGTATTCAGCCGCCTCTGCGCCAGTCTCCGGACCGGCCGCCCGACTTCTCGAGGAGACCCAGCGACTCCACCTGCATCGACCGGTCGCTGGCCTTGCACATGTCGTAGACGGTCAGGGCCGCCACCGCACAGGCGGTAAGGGCCTCCATCTCCACCCCGGTCCGATCCACCGTCTCGGCTGTGGCCTCGATGTCCAGCCAGGACGGGCCGGGGACGAGGTCCACCTGCACGGAGCTGAGCATCAGGGGGTGGCAGAGCGGGATCAGCTCCGAGGTCCGCTTGGCCGCCTGGATGCCGGCCACGCGGGCGACGGCCAGGACATCGCCCTTGGCCACCGTCCCGGCGGCCAACGCTTCGGCCGTGGCGGCCTGCATGGCCACACGGGCCCGGGCCACGGCCCGACGCCGGGTCACCGCCTTGTCACCCACGTCGACCATGCGGGCCCGACCCTCGGCGTCGAGGTGGGTGAAGCCCTCTCCCGCCACGGAGGTCAGCCGCCAATCTGGGACATCGACCGGTTCGGTCGGACGAAGTCGACCGTGGCGATCCCGTGGCCCGCCCACTTGGCGGCCACCGCCCCCTGCAGCAGGTCTCCGACCTCGTCGTCGGACGCTCCCGAGCGCAACAGCGACCGGAGGTCGAACTCCTCCACGGCGAACAGGCAGTTCCGGAACTGGCCGTCGGCGGTGAGGCGGATCCGGTCACACGAATCGCAGAAGCTGCGGGTCACGCTGGCCACCACGCCGATCCCGCCGGCGCCGTCCACGTACCTGTAGCGCGTCGCCGGAGCCGAGGTCCGGTCCACCGGCTCCAGCGGGAAGACCTCACCTATCCGGGCCACGATCTCGTCCTGGCCCACCACCGCACCCTCGGACCAGGAGCGGTCGGCGTCCAACGGCATGAACTCGATGAACCGGACCTCCACGCCCCGCTCGCGGCCGAAGCGTGCCAGGTCGACCAGCTCGTCGTCGTTGACCCCCCGCATCACGACCACGTTTACCTTGACCGGGTACAGGCCCGCCTCGATCGCCGCATCGATCCCGTCCAGCACCCGGGGCAGCTCGTTGCGGAGCGTGAGTTCCTCGAACCGGTCGGCACGCAGCGAGTCCAGCGAGACGTTGATCCTCTTCAGCCCCGCCGCCGCCAGCTTGCCGGCCACCAGCCGGAGCGTCATCCCGTTGGTGGTCAGCGACAGGTCGACCGGCAGGTCGGCCAGCATCCCCACGAGGGTCGGCAGGTTGGCCCGCACAGTCGGCTCGCCACCGGTCAGGCGGATGCTGTCCACGCCGTGGCGTTCCACCATCAGCCGTGCAACCCGTTCGATCTCCTCGAAGGTGAGGAGGTCCTCCCTGGGGAGCCACTCGAGCCCATCGGCCGGCATGCAGTAGGTACAGCGGAAGTTGCACCGGTCGGTGACCGAGATGCGCAGGTCGCGGTGGACCCGCCCGAAGGTGTCGATCAACTGTCCGACCACGACGCCAAGCGTAGGGCACCGAACAGCCGACCGGCAGGGTCGACCGTCTCGGCAAGGTCAGCCCAGCAGGATGACCTCGACCTCGTCGCCGTCGCTCATCCCGTCACCGTCGGGCAGGATCGCCAGCCCGGTCGCCGTGGCCATGGCGGCCAGCTGGTGCGACCCCTGACCTCCAGCCGACCACGCCAGGTACCGCCCGTCCCGGTACTCCACGACGACCCGTCCGAAGTGGACCTTGCCGTCGGCACGACGGCGGAGCTCACCCACCACCACGGCCTCCACCCGGGGCCGGTCGAGGCCCCGGTGTCCCGACATGGCGCGCAGTGCGGGGCGGGCGAACAGCTCGAAGGACACCATGGAGGAGACAGGATTGCCCGGCAGCCCGAACACCGGCACGCCGTCGACCAACCCGAATGCCAACGGTTTGGCCGGCCTGATGGCGACCTGCATCCAGCGCATCTCGCCGATCCGATCCAGCACCACCTTCACGTAGTCGAAGTCCCCCATGGAGACTCCACCGGAGGTCAGCACCGCATCACAACCGGCCACACCGCCCAGGAGCGCTCCGGCGATCGCCGCCTCGTCGTCGGCCACCCGACCGAGGTCGACCGGCACCACGCCCATCTCGTCCAGGAGGCCCAGCAACGCCGGACGGTTGGCGTCCCTGATCTGGCCTGCCATCAGAGGCACCGAACCATCCACCAACTCGTCACCGGTGGACAGCACCCCGACCCGCAACCGCCGGAACACAACCACCCGCTCCACACCGATGCTGGCCAGCACGCCCAGGTGACCCGGGCCGAGGGTGGTGCCGGCCCCGACGACCTCGTCGCCCGGTCGCAGGTCATCCCCTGCAGAACGGACGTGGTTGCCCACCGGAACCTCCACGGCGACGGTCACCACGGACCCGTCGTCGGACACGCTTGTCCGCTCGACCTCGACCACCGCATCGGCGCCGGGTGGCATCGGGGCCCCGGTCATGATGCGGATCGCCTCACCGACACCCACCTCGACGTCCGGTGCGACCCCGGCGGGCAGCGTTCCGACGATGCCCAGGTCGACCGGAGGGACCGCTGTGTCGGCGGCCCGTACGGCGAAACCGTCCATGGCCGTGTTGGCGAACGGTGGCACGGCCTCGGTCGCCACCACGGGTGCCGCCGTGACAAGCCCCCGGGCCTCTGCCAGGGGAACCTCGGAGACCACCGGCCCGGGGCATCGGTCCAGCACGTGGGCCCGGGCTTCGGCGAGGGAGATCACCGAACGAGGATACTCATCGCTTCCACGAGCCTTCATCGCCGGCTATCAACCGCTGGATGTTGGCAAGGTGGCGTAACAGCACGAGGGCGCTGATGCCGGCAGCCACCAGCGACTCCCCGACACCATTGCCGGTGGCGGCAACTGCGGTAGGGAGGGCCACGGCGATGGCGATGGATCCCATCGAGGCCTTGCCGGACACGCGGGCCACAAGGGCGAAGAGGACGATCGACCCCACGGCCAGCACCGGGAACAGGACGATCGAGCCTCCACCGCCGGTGGCCACGCCCTTGCCTCCCCGGAACCGGCGGGTGACCGGCAGGACGTGGCCCACCGTCGCCGCCACCCAGCAGGCCAGGGCCAACGGACGACCGGCGACCGCCATGCCGAGGGCGACCGCCGCGATGCCCTTGCCCACGTCGGCGGCGAAGACGACCAGCCCCGCCCGGCGGCCGGCGGTCCGGTAGACGTTGGTGGCGCCCGGATTCCCCGATCCAGCCGACGTCGGATCCACGCCGGACCGACCGGCCACCAACTGGGCCGATGGCAGGGTCCCGAGCAGGTAGGCGACGGCCACCAGGAGGTAGTTCACCGGACCAGCATCACCGACGGCGGGTCACCCGGGGCGGACCGCCGGTAGGATGCGCCGTCGACCAGCCATGGGGCGACCGCTCCACGACACCCGGCGACACCACCACCATGCCTACCTACCAGTACCGCTGCCAGTCCTGCAAGGACGAGTTCGAGGTCCGTCAGTCGTTCGCCGACGAGGCCCTCACCGCCTGCCCGGACACCGACTGCGGTGGAAGCGTGAACAAGGTGTTCAGCGGCGTCGGGATCTCCTTCAAGGGCGACGGCTTCTACAAGAACGACCACGGTTCGGTGGCCAGGGGGCGAAAGGCCGACGCCGGTTCGACGAAGAAGTCCGAATCGGGCTCCGCCGACACGAGTTCGTCCGACGGCTCCGGGTCCGACCCGTCGGGCGGTTCCGGCGACTCGAGCAGTTCCAGCAGTTCCAAGGATTCCGGCGGTTCCAGCAGCACGAACGACCCCGGCGGTTCCAGCAGCACGAACGGCCCCGGGGACAAGGCCACCGCCTCGGCCAGCTGAGCCGGGCCACCCCAGGGTCGTCGACCCTCTTCTCCCATCTCCCCCGCAACGCCCTTCTCCAGTCCTCCGTCCGAGGACGTCCGGGAGGACACGTGTCCTACCTGTTGGCCCGGCTCCGCCTCTGGGCCGCCCACCACCGTGTCATCTGGTGGACCTGTGCCGCCGCCCTCGCCGGGCTCACCGGCGTCACCGTGCGGGCGGCCACGAACGCCGAACCCTGTGTGGCCGCCCCGGAGACCAGCCCCGCAGACGGACCCACTGACGACGAGCGGGGCGTGGCGCTGGGGCGAGGCGCCGACCCCCGGTCGGTAGAGGTGGGCGACATGCTGGACCTCTGGTCGGTGGACGACCTCACGGCCAGGGGCACCTGGTGGTGGCAAGTGCCCGGGTGCTGGACCACGACAACCGGACGGTCACTGTGGCCATCCCCGCCGAGCGGGTCGACGACGTGGCCGCCGCCCTCGGCGGGGGCGACCTGCTGACAGCCCTGGTGCCCGACTAGGCCGGGCCGACGCCGGGTCGCTCCGTCAGCGCACCTACGAGGCCAGGAGCCCTAGCACCCCTAGGCCGACTACCACCCGGTAGACGGCGAAGGGAGCCAACCCCACGCGTGCCACCAGGCGCAGCAGCAGGTGGACGGCCATCCCACCACTCACGGCGGCGGCAGCCATTCCGACGAGGATCGGACCCCACCACCCGGCGGGAACCGAGAGGTCGACCGCAGCGAGCAGCCCCGCGCCGGCGATCACCGGCAGGCTCATCAGGAACACCAGCCGGGCTGCGGCCTCCCGTTCGAGCCGCATCCCCCTGGCCAGGGACAACGTGATGCCCGAACGTGACACCCCGGGCTGGAAGGCCAGCCCCTGGGCGACGCCGAGGGCGACCGCCTCGCCGAACGACAGGTCGTCGAACCCCCGCTCGCCAGGTCGGCGATCGGAGATCCAGAGCACGACGCCGAAGGCGATGAGGCACACCGCGACCAGCCACGTGCGATCGCCGAGGTCGCCGGTCGTCGACACCACTACCAGGCCCAGCAGGCCGGTCGGGACGGCGGTGGTGGCCAGCAGCCAGGCCGTGCGGGCATCGCCCACCAGCGGTCCCCTGGCCGCCAGCCAGCCGATCCCGGCCGATCCGTACCGAACCACGTCGGCCCGCAGGTAGACCACGGCACCCAGCAGGGTCCCCAGGTGGAGTGCAACGTCGAAGGCGTTCTCCAGGGACCCGTCGCCGCCGAAGTGGTCCCAGCCGAACAGCCACGGCACCAGCGCCAGGTGCCCGCTGGAGGAGACCGGCAGGAACTCGGTCAGGCCCTGGACCAGTCCCAGCAGGATGGCGTGGAGGATCGGCACGGCCCGACCGACGGCGTCCCTAGACCCCGGACACCGTGAGCTCGCCGATGACCAGGGTGACCCCGGCCGCCCGCATCGGCAGCCACTGGACGTCGTCTCCAATGGCCGTCACGTTGTGGAGCATCTTCTGGATGGTCGAGGCGATGGTGAACTCGCGGACCGGCTCGGCCAGCTCCCCCTCCCGGATCCGCAGGCCCTCGGCGCCCGTGGAGAAGTCCCCGCTCACCGGGTTCACCCCGGAGTGGAGGCCGCTGACCCCCTGGACCAGCAGGCCGTCCCGGATCCCGGAGATTAACTCGGCGGGCGACCGGTCACCAGCCACGACTGCCACCGCACGGACACCCACGCCCGGGGTGGAGGAGTAGCCACGAACCGCCGAACCGGTCGACGAGGTACCCGCCCGGCGGGCCGTCTCGCTGTTGTGGACGAACCGCTCCAGGCGACCGTCGGCCAGCAGGACGTTGCGGCGCGTGGCCAGGCCCTCTCCGTCGGTCCCTGTCGCCGTGTAGGCCGCAGGATCCGTGGGATCGTCGATCAGCGTGAGAATCGGGGCGGCGACGTCCTCCCCGAGCCGTTCGGCGAACAGCGATCGGCCCTTCTGGACGGCCTCGCCGCTGAGCGTGCCGCCCACGATCCCCAGGAACTGGGCGCTGACCCAGGGGTCGAGCACCACGGTCATCCGGCCCGAGGGAGGCTTCACCGCTCCCAGCATCCGGGTGGAACGCTCAGCCGCCTCGGCCGCCGCCGCTGCCACGTCCAGGTCGCCGGGCTGGCGTCCCAGCGAGAAGCCGAAGCCGGTCTGGGTCTCGCCGTCCTGCTCGGCCAGGGCGTAGGCCGCCAGGAAGCACCCGGTCTCGCGGCTGGTGGAGCGGATCCCGGTGGTCGTGGCCACCGCGCTCTCCGAGACCGAGTCGGAGTACTCGGCCGACTCCACCCCGCTGATGCGATGGTCGGCCGACCGGGTCAGGCGCTCCAGGTCCAGGGCCAGCTGCACCTTGGCGTCGGTCGGGTGGTCCAGGACCGACGCCCTGTAGAGGTCCATCTCGGCCGGTGCCACGCCGTCCGGCTCGGCCAGGGCGCAGTGCTCGTCGGGGGTGGCGAAGCCCAGGTTGTCCCGAGCCTCCCGCAGCACCTCGGCCAGGGCATCCGGGTCCAATGTGCCCGCGTATGCGAAGCCCTGGCGCCCGTCGCGGACCACCCGGACCCCGACACCGCGGGACTCGGCGGCTGTCAGCGACTCCACCTCACCCTCGTACGCCCTCACCTCGGTCTCGCGTTCGTGGACGACCACGGCCTCGACCTGCTCGCCGGACTCGGCCCATCCGACGATCCGCCCGGCGATGTCCAGCAACTCGGACACCTCAGGCCGCCGTTCCGCCGACCGTCAACCTGGCCACCCGGAGCGTCGGGGTCCCGTCCCCGACCGGGACTCCCTGGCCGTCCTTGCCGCAGGTTCCCGGCGAGCCCATGGCGAAGTCGCCGGCGATGGCGTCGATGTCTCTCAGTACCGCCGGACCGTTGCCAATCAGGTTTCCGTCCCGGATCGGGGCGGTGAGACGACCGTCCTCGATCAGGTAGGCCTCGGTCATGCCGAACACGAAGTCGCCGGTGGCCGTGTTCACCTGACCGCCGCCCAACTGGGCCACGTACACGCCCCGGTCGGTCCCGGCGAGGATCTCCGCCGGGTCGTCGTCACCGGCCTCGAGGTAGGTGTTGGTCATGCGAACCATGGGGAGGTGCCGATAGCTCTGACGGCGACCGTTCCCCGAACTCTCCCGGCCCTCCTTCCGGGCACGCAGGCGATCCCACATGTAGTCGGCGAGCACGCCGTCCCGGATCAGGACGTTGCGCTGGGCCGGCCGACCCTCGTCGTCGATCGCGTAGCGACCCCACTCGCCGGCCATCGTGCCGTCGTCGACGAGGCTGACCATCGGAGCGGCGACCACCTCGCCGCGGCTGCCCGCGAACACGGACGCCGCCTTTGCGATCAGGTCGGCCTCCAGGCCGTGCCCGCACGCCTCGTGGAAGAGCACACCCCCACCACCCGGTCCGACCACCACCGGCATCTCGCCACTGGGTGCCGGCACCGCATCGAGCTTGGTCAGCGCCCTCCCGGCAGCCAGCCGAGCCAGCTCCTCCACGTCGATCCGGTCGAAAAGCTCGAAGCCGACGGTGTGGCCCACCGACTCCCGGCCGGTCTGGAGGCCCGAGTCGCCACTGGCCACACACGACACCGAGAAGAGGGTGCGTATCTGTCGATCGCCCGTGAGGAGGCCGTCGCTGTTGGCGACCTGGATGCGCCGCTGGCTGTCGGCGTACCGGGCGGTGACCTGCGTGATGGCGCCGTCGCGTGACCGCGCCGCGTCGTCGGCCCGGGCCAGCAGGGCCACCTTCCGGGCCTTGGACACGTCGGACGGGAGGACCTCGACCACCGCCGGCCCAGGACCTGTGGCGGCGTCCAGTGCGACGACGCGTATGCCCGCTCCCCCGCCACGCGCCGCCGCGGACGCAGCGGTGGCGGCGGCCCGCAGACCGGTCTGCGACACGTCGGCGGTGTGGGCGAACCCGGTGGTCTCCCCCACCACCACCCTGATGCCGGCCCCCCGGTCGCGACCGCTGGTCAACTCCTCGATGCGACCGTCGTCGAGCACCGCCGAGGTGGACCGGCGGTCCTCCACGAACACCTCGGCGAACTCGCCCCCCGTGGCCAGGGCCACACCCAACGTGTCCTGGAGGAGTCGGGGGTCGAGCATCGGCTCGGCGCCGCCGGTCCTGTCCGTCACCTGCACCATCGTGCCCTCCAACGCCCCGTCGATCATGTCAGCCCGGTCTCCCCCGGGCACCGGACGGATGCGTAGGGTACCCGTCGTGCCCCCGATGCCCGGGTTGCGCGGCCGGGCCGCGCACACCGTGACCGACGCCGACACGGCCATCGCCCTCCGCTCCGGTGAGGTCCCGACGCTCGGCACCCCGCGCCTGGTGGCCCTCCTCGAGGAGGCGACGGTCGCCGCACTGGCGGGAGAGCTGAGCGAGGGCGAGACCAGCGTGGGCATGCGGATCCACATAGACCACCTGGCCCCCTCCGGCCCGGGCACCGGCGTGTCCGCCGAGGCGGTCCTGGAGGCGGTCGAAGGCCGACGGTTGACCTTCGCCGCCACGGCAACGGTCGGCGACGCCGTGGTGGCCACGGCCAGCATCGTCCGGGTGGTCGTCTCGACCGAGCGGTTCCTGGGTCGCGTCGGCGGAGAGGCCGACTGATGTCGGCCACGGCGTCGCCCACCGGACGATACGACGTGACCGACCGACCCCCGACGACAGCCGGCCCAGGCCGGCTCGGCCACCGGACGAGACGACGTGACCGACCAACCCCCGACGACAGCCGGCCCAGGCCGGCTCGGCCGGTCCGCCGGCGCCGGGACCGGGCTCTACTGGTGGGCCGAGATCATCCTGGTCCTGGCCTTCTACGTCGTCTACTCGGCGGTACGGAACCGCTTCGGTTCGGAGTCGGTCGAGCCAGCCGAGGCGTTTGTCAACGCCGAGCGGGTCATCGACCTGGAGGAGGCGATGGGCCTCTACCTGGAGCCGGGGCTCCAGGCGGCCTTCCTGGACCACCGGTGGTTCATCCAGTTCTGGAACCTCTTCTACGGCACCTTCCACTTCGGCCTCACGGTGTTCGCCCTCATCTGGATCTACCGGCGCCACCCGCACCTCTACGCCCGCCAGCGATCCACCTTCCTGTGCACGACGGGCCTGGCCGTGGTCGGCTTCGGGCTCTTCCCGCTGATGCCCCCCAGGCTGCTCTCGGACTGTGGAGAGTTCGGTGCCTGCCTCGCCGCCCTCTACCCGTTCGTGGACACGGTTTCCGACATCGGCGGCCTGTGGTCGTTCGACTCGGGCACGATGCAACGGGTCAGCAACCAGTACGCGGCGATGCCCAGCCTCCACTTCGCCTGGGCCGCCTGGTGCACGGTGGCGTTGTGGCCGGTCGTGGTGTCACGCACCGGCCGAATCCTCGTGGTCGCCTACCCCCTGGCCACCCTCTTCGCCGTCGTGGTCACCGGAAACCACTTCTGGATCGACGCGGTGGGGGGCCTCGTGGTGCTGGCCGCGGGCCACGTGCTGTCCGGCCTGCTGGTGGTCGGCTGGAGGCGCTGGCAGACCCCGGCCCGAATGCCCTGAGCGCCGCGGGTGCACCGGAATGCACCCGGCTAGCGTGGACCCCTGGTTCCACCCCGGAACCCGACGTCTCGATCCGGATCCACCGGACCCGTCACCCCGATCGGACTGGGCGCCCATGCGACTCGACTCAATCCGGACTCCCACCGACCTGCGCGACCTCGGACCCGACGAGCTCGGTGCCTTAGCCGCCGAGATCCGCGAGCGAATCGTGGAGACGGTGGGCCGCACCGGCGGCCACCTCGGGTCCAATCTGGGAGCAGTAGAGCTGACGCTGGCCCTCCACAGGGTGTTCGACAGCCCACGGGACGTCATCCTCTGGGACACCGGCCACCAGACCTACGTCCACAAGCTGCTCACCGGCCGGAACGTCGGATTCGACGGCCTCCGCCAAGCCGGCCTGATGTCGGGATACCCGTCGCGCGCGGAATCCGCCCACGACTGGATCGAGAACTCCCACGCCTCGACCGTGCTCGCCTACGCCCATGGCCTGGCCACGGCCCAGGCCACGACCGGCGAGGGACGTCGGGTGGTGGCCGTGATCGGCGACGGCTCCATGACCGGGGGCATGGCATTCGAGGGACTGAACAACCTGGGCCACAGCGGCCTCCGGGTCACCGTCGTGCTGAACGACAACGGCCGCTCCTACGCTCCGACGGTCGGCCGTCTGTCGGACAACCTCATCAGGATCCGCTCCAACCCTACCTACATGCGCCGCCAGCGTCGGCTGGAGGACCTGGCCGAGAGCCTCCCGTGGGTGGGTGAGTTGGTCGAGCGGAGCATCAGCGCCACCAAGGCCGCCCTGCGTGAGATGTTCGAGCCCACCGCCTTCTTCGAGGCCCTGGGCGTGCACTACCTGGGCCCCTTCGACGGCCACGACATCGCCGAGATCGAGGCAGCCCTCACCAACGCATCCGAGTTCGACGGCCCGGTGGTGGTCCATGTGCTCACCCAGAAGGGCCGCGGCCACGCTCCGGCCGAACAGGACCCGATCAAGCACATGCACGACACCGGGGGTGTGAGGGCGGGGAGCTACACCGCCGCGTTCACCGAGTCGATCCTGAAGGCCGCCGAGTCACGACCCGAGGTCGTGGCGATCACGGCGGCCATGCCGGACTCAACCGGGCTGCTGCCCTTCAGGGACCGGTTCCCGGACCGTTGCTTCGACGTCGGCATAGCCGAGCAGCACGCCGTCACCGCAGCGGCCGGCATGGCCATGGGCGGGCTGCGCCCGGTCGTCGTGCTCTACGCCACGTTCCTGAGCAGGGCCTTCGACCAGGCCAACCTGGATGTGGGCCTCCACGGCCTACCGGTGCTGTTCTGCCTCGACCGGGCAGGCATCACCGGCGACGACGGCCCCTCCCACCACGGCGTGCTGGACATGGTCCTGTTGTCCAAGGTCCCCGGCATGACGATCCTGGCGCCATCCTCCTACCAGGAGCTCCAGCAGATGTTCGAGGACGCCATGTCGATCACCGACGGACCGGTGGCCATCCGCTGGGCGAAGACCACCGCCCCCCACGTCGGCTGGGACGAGGTCGGTAGGGGCCTCTCGGCCCGCCGGGTGGTCGCTGCCGGGGACCGGACGGTCTGCCTGCTGGGCGCCGGCAAGATGCTGGCTGCCGTTGTCGAGGCCGCCGGAATGCTGGCCGCCGACGGCGTCGACGCCACTGTCTGGGATCCCCGCTGCATCCGCCCGCTGGATCCGGTGATGCTGGAAGACGCCGCCGACCATCGACTCGTGGTCACGGTGGAGGACGGCTTCCGGGAGGGCGGCTTCGGCGCCGGGGTACTGGACGACCTCTCCAGCCGGTCGCCGGCCACGGAGGTGGCAGTGCTGGGGGTGCCGGTCGCCCACCACGCCCACGGGAAGGTCGACGACCTGCTGGCGTCGTTCGGCCTGGACGGTCGGGGGATCGCCGAGACGGTCAGGAGCCGGCTGGGCTGAGTGCTTCAGGCGGGGGCGGACCCCTGCCTCAGGTGAAGAAGGGGTTATCCCCGGCCGCGTGGTCGGTGGCGTCCACCACCTCGACGATCTCCGGAATGGCCTCGAGGATCGCCCGCTGAATGCCCTCGGTGAGCGTGGCCTGGCTCATGGCACAGCCCTGGCAGCCCCCGCCCATCGTCACGTAGGCGGTGTGGCCGTCCACGCCGACCAGGGTGGCGAAGCCCCCGTGGGAGGCCAGCATCGGGTTCACGTTCTGCTCGAGCAACTGGGCGATCCGCTCGGGCACCTCGCCCTCCAGGACCAGCTCGCCGACGTCACCCAACGGGTTCGGGCGGTTCGGGTTGCGGATGATCAGGCCCCCCTGCGCCGGATTGCTCGGCAGGTCGAGGGTTGCTCCGGCGAGCTTGGTCCGGCTCTCGTCGCCCACCGCCATCTGCAGGTCACCGACCTCCCAGCGGTGGCTGTCGGCAGGCAGCTCGTCCACCGGGGTGAACGCGAGGTCGTACACGTAGTCGACCCCGGAGACGCCGGTCACCTCGATATGGAGGGCCAACTCCGCAGGATCGTCCTCGCCGTCACGGACCTCCAGGACCTTTGCCAGCGCGGCGTCGGTGACGACCATGACCGGCTCGGCCGTGACTTCTCCAGCTTCCAGGGTGGACTGCTCGCTCATGGCCTCAGGATAACCGGAAGGGCCGCTCCGCGCTTCGGCCTTCCCAACATGCGGGGGATAGGTTCTCCGGCCATGAACGACACCGGGCCCACCGCCTCTCCTGTCACCGTCCGTCGGGACGGCGATGTGGCCGTCATCGACCTGGACGACGGCAAGGCCAACGCCCTGGGCCACGTGGCGATCGCCGCCCTGCTCGCCGCCCTGGACGCCGTCGACGCCGACGGAGCCGATGCCGTGGTCCTGGCCGGTCGACCCGGCCGGTTCTCGGCGGGTTTCGACCTCAAGGTGATGCAGTCGGGCCCCGAGGAGGCCCGCAGGATGCTCGCCGCGGGCGTCGACCTCTTCCTGCGGACCTACATGTTCCCCCGTCCCGTGGTGGCGGCCTGCACCGGACACGCCATCGCCGCCGGCGCCATCATCCTCATGTCGACCGACCTGCGCGTCGGCGCCGCCGGCGACTTCAGGATCGGCCTCCCCGAGGTGACCATCGGCATGCCGCTGCCGTTCTTCGCCACCGAGCTGGCCCGGGACCGCATCTCGAAGCGGCACCTCTCACAGGTGTTCCTGGGCCGCATGTACGACCCGGAGGCCGCCACCGACGCCGGCTTCCTGGACCAGGTTGTCGACGCCGACGCCGTGGTCGACGCCGCGGTGGATCGTGCCCGGACGCTTACCGGGGTCAGCCGTGGCGGCCTGAGACGCACCCGTGTCACCTCGCGCGGGGCGGTCGCCGAAGCCATCCGGGCGGGCCTCGACGACGACCTCTCCCACTTCTCCGTCGAGGGCTGACCGGGCCGGAACCGGTGATCGAACGGGCCACGGACACCTCGATGACCGATCCCTACGACGGGATCCTGCTGGTGGCCTTCGGCGGCCCCGAGGAACCTGACGACGTCGGACCGTTCCTGGCCCGGGCGACCGCCGGGCGCTCTATACCTCCCGACCGCCTGACCGAGGTGGCCAACCGCTACCTGTCGGTCGGTGGGCGGTCGCCGCTCAACGGGCGGATGCGCTCCCTGCTCTCCAGGCTCCGGGGCGAGCTGGCCTCCCGCGGCATCGACCTCCCGGTCTTCTGGGGAAACCGGAACTCCGCCCCCCTGCTGGCCGACGCCGTGGCCGAAATGGCCGACGCCGGGGTACGGCGGGCCCTGGCGTGGATCGCCTCGCCCTACGCCTCGTACAGCACGTGCCGACAGTACGGAGAGGACCTGGAGGCGGCTCGGGCGGCGGTGGGCCCCGGCGCACCCGCCATCGACCGGATCCGGCGCCACCACGACCACCCCGGCCTGATCGGGCCGGCCGCCGATCGCCTCTCGGAGGCACTGGACCGCCTGCCGGCCGACCGCCGGGATCGGGCCCACCTCCTGTTCAGCGCCCACAGCATCCCGACCCGCATGGCCGCCACATGCGACTACGTAGCCCAGGTCCAGGAGGTGGCGCGGTTGGTGGCCGGGCGGGTCGATCCGGCCGGCCGGCACTCCCGTGAGGTGGTGTGGCAGTCGAGGAGCGGAGCACCGCAGGTCCCCTGGCTGGAACCCGACGTCGGCGACCGGATCGAAGCCCTAGCGGCCGACGGCGTGGATGCGGTGGCCGTCTCGCCCATCGGGTTCCCCATCGAGAACTTCGAGATCGCCTGGGACCTGGACACCAACGCGGCCCGCCGGGCCGACGGAGTCGGCGTGGCCTTCGCCCGCGCCGCTGCTGTCGACGACGACCCGCGGTTCGCAGGCATGGTGGTGGACCTCGTCGTCGAGCGCCTCGGAGGGCCGACCAGCGGCAGTCGACCGGGCCTGGGCACCCTGGGCACGCCACCCGATACCTGCCCGGAGGGCTGCTGCCCGGATCTCCGACGCTGAGGCCAGCCGGGGGGATCCCCGAATGCCAGTGGCATGACGGGTATTTTTGATGGTGATGAACCACGCTCGGATCGCCACCGAAGCCCTCCGCTTCCGGCTTGGCACGCTGGCCACCAGGGTGGGGGGCCCGCAGGGCCTGAACCCCGAGGAGGCCGGCGACATCCTGGTCACGTGCGGCGACCCGGGCGTCGACCAGGCGCTGCGGATGCTCGGCCAGACCTGGCAGCAGGCCGGGCTCGTGCCCGAGGCCATCGACCTCCCATGGTCGGCGGGCGATGCCGCCCGGCTCCGCTCGGTGGGTGGCACGGCACTGCTGGACGCCCTCGACGAGCTCGTCACCGGCGTCTCCCGCTGCCGCTTCCGGGACTGATCCGGCCACCCGGGCGCCGGCCGGGACGGTGCCGCGGCGCGGCCGGCGGGCCGCAGTACGGTCCACCCGAGGCTCCGGCGGGCGCTGTCGCACCCGTGCGCCATGCTCGTCGGATGGCGACCGACCTGACCACGAGCGACCACCGAGCCCCATGAGCAAGCAGCAGAAGCTCCTCCCCGAAGACCAGTCGTTCGCCCGCGAGGTGATCGAGGTGCCGGTCGCCGAGGAACTCAAGGAGTCCTTCCTCGCCTACTCCCTGTCGGTCATCACCGCCCGTGCGATACCCGACGTGCGCGACGGCCTGAAGCCCGTGCAGAGGCGGATCCTCTACTCGATGCTCCGAATGGGAATCCGGCCCGACACCCCGTACCGCAAGAGCGCCCGGGT
>UINC01000295.1_pt1 | contig 15297 bp, 15 predicted proteins | sample 5385821 | NCBI WGS metagenome assembly UINC01 (sample SAMEA4666929, study PRJEB26691) | marine metagenome | isolation source: Pacific Ocean | place: Pacific Ocean | collected 2011-10-13 | reverse complement strand
ATCAACGACCCGCAACTCAACCATAGGCACCGCTCGACCCGCTTTGCACCGGTAATAAAGCTGATCCTCAGTTGCGAGCTCCAGGTCTTCTACCCTCAATTGTGCCAGTGTCAATACTGGGCAAGATTCCGACATGCCGTAGCCACTGAAAACATCAATGCCCATATCAAGTGCCTGCCGGGCCAGCGCGGGTGACATCGCGGAACCACCAACGATTACCTTCCAGCGACTGAAGTCCGCATCTTGAGCTTCAGGTGCATTTAACAACATGTGGAGAATCGTTGGCACACAATGAGAGAAGGTTACGCCTTCATTCTTGATCAAAGTGATCAGCGTGGCAGGATCATAGCGGCCGGGGTACACCTGTTTTACACCCAATAATGTCGCCATATACGGTATTCCCCACGCGTGCACATGGAACATCGGGGTGATCGGCATGTAGACGTCGCTGTTGTGAAAACAGCCCTGACTGGCAGGACTTGCCAAAGCCGCCACTTGGCCCAGCGTATGAATCACCAATTGTCGATGACTGAAACAAACACCTTTGGGGTCACCTGTGGTTCCTGTTGTGTAAAACGTGGTGGCCCGTGTATTTTCATCAAAATCTAAAAACGACCGATTATCGTCCGCTGCTTCCAACAGAGTCTCGTATTCCCCGGCGAGTGTGACCGGACTCTCCACATCCACCGCGTCGTCGCTCAACAACACCCAAGTGGCTACAGTCTGAATTCGATCTACGATTGTCTCAATCAACGGTAAAAAATCTCGATGGACCAGCACGACTTTATCGGCCGCGTGATTCATGGTGTAAAGAATCTGTTCGGGGGAAAGTCGAATGTTGACTGTATGCAAGACAGCACCCAACATCGGAATCGCAAACAAACATTCCAAATAGCGGTGACTGTCCCAGTCAAACACCGCCACCGTATCGCCCGCACTCACACCCAGGGAATCCAGCATATTGGCGGCTCGCGCGATTCGTTCGTGAAACGTCTGGTAGGTCAGGCGACGATGGTGCGCATAGACAATCTCTTGATCCCGATGCTGAGTGTCCAGCCTCGTCAGCAGATGCCGTACAAGTAACGGCGCATCATAAGCTGAAGCGGCACGGGGAATAGCATGCTCAGTCATGGTGAGAAGATTCCAGATCGACTTCCCGCATCATAATCCAAGGGCGATCCCACCGCACTCGAGACTGAGCCGCGTCGGTGGGCTCTTGAGTAGAACAGAGGCCAACCCCGCCATCGTGTGGTAGTCCGACGAGATACCATTTTGACGCTAGACTGGCACCTTTTACGAACACATACGAGGAACGCGGTGACCCAAAGGCGCCAGACTTGGTCCTGGGCCATGTACGACTGGGCGAACTCAGCATTCGCGACCACAGTCATGGCTGGCTTTTTCCCACTGTTCTTCAAGCTGTACTGGAGCCAAGGGGTAGAAGTCACACAGACCACCTATTACCTGGGTGTTGGCAACTCGATCGCCAGCCTTGTCGTAGTGATCCTCGCGCCCATCCTCGGGGCCATGGCCGATACCGGGGCCCTGAGAAAGCGAATGCTCGCGGCGTTCGCCTGCCTAGGCGTGCTAGCCACCGGAGCGCTATACCTTGTCGAAGCCGGTATGTGGCCATTCGCAATCCTGCTGTACGCAATTGCTGTCGTTGGATTCTCGGGCGCAAACACCTTCTACGACGCCTTGCTGGTCATCATTTCAGCGGTTTCGACACGCCATCGCGTCTCCGCGTTGGGCTTTGCCCTGGGTTATCTCGGGGGCGGGCTTCTTTTTCTCGTCAATGTATTGATGTACTTATTTCCCCATCGGTTCGGGCTGACTGACGGCACTGAGGCGATACGCTGGTCATTTATCACCGTGGCACTTTGGTGGGCCGTATTCTCAATTCCCATTTTCCTTTGGGTTGACGAACCCATGCCAGCATCGGGCCGTCGCCGTGTCGATATTACGGGTACCTTTGCAGCGCTCGCACAAACAGCCAGAAACCTGCGGCACTATCGCGGCGCATGGCTTTTTCTACTTGCTTACTGGCTCTATATCGACGGTGTCGACACAATCGTTCGCATGGCTGTGGACTACGGCCTGAATATCGGACTGGGTCAGGAAAACCTAATAATCGCGCTGCTGATGGTGCAGTTTATTGGTTTTCCAGCAGCCCTCGTATTTGGGCGGCTAGGCGAACGTTACGGCGCCCGGCGTGGCATCTGGATCGCCATCTGGGCCTACGTTGGCGTTACGGTCTTCGCGTATTTCATGGACTCAGCGATCGAAATGTACATATTGGCGGCCGTTATCGGCCTGGTTCAAGGCGGCATACAGGCATTAAGCCGGTCAATGTTCAGCCAGCTGATACCCCCAGAGAAAAGCGCCGAATTTTTTGGTTTCTACAACGTCGTGGGCAAGGCCGCTGCGGTCTTTGGCCCCTTCCTAATGGGACTCGTTACGCTCAGTACCGGTGACCCACGCATCGGGATCTTGTCCATACTGGTGCTTTTCTTTGCCGGAATGCTGGTATTTCGGAAAGTACGAGAACCTAACACCAATCAGCCGGCCTGATGCCACTGACCACGCGCGATCAGCACCGCCTTTAACTGTGCTGGCCGGTCTGTCATTAAACCATCGACGCCCAAATCGATTAAGCGGTGCATTTCCCCAGGATCGTTGACGGTCCAAACATGAGTCTGAAGTCCGCGCTGTTTCATGGCCCGAATGAACCGCCGGTCGACAATTCGGATCCCCTTCCAGCGGACCGGTACCTGTGCACAGACGGCACCGCCGGGGCGCAAAGGAAATCCAATACTGTAAAGGCGCGCGCCCGTTGTCTCCGTCCGGCCCATCGAAGTGCAGACCCTGGGCAAACCCGCGCGGAATCGGCGCAACCGCCGATCCGAAAATGAACCAACGCACACGCGCGTTTCGGCGCCTGTACGACGGATCGCATTTATCAGTAATTCGACAGCGACATCGGATTTCGGTTCGATGTTGACCCGAAGATCAGGAAACTCGCCAAGAATCTCCTCTAGCCGCGCGATCGGTTCGGTGCCGGCTACCCGCACGTGCCGCAGGCTCGACCATTCGAGCCGATCAATTCGACCGCGTTGATCCGTGAGTCGGTCAAGAATGGGATCATGAAAAGCGAGCAATACCCCATCGGCAGTGGCATGAACATCTGTTTCAATGTACTGAAATCCAAGACGAGCCGCCCCTTCGAAAGCCGCCATCGTATTTTCCGGCCCACTGTCCTGATCACCGCGATGAGCGAACGCGAGAATACCGCTGTGTTCTAAAAAGGAATGACTTATCCGGTCCACAAGCCAACTGCCAATGCTTTGGTCACGCTTAACGAGCGGCTGTGCATCTACCTGAATTCACCGCTGGTATCACCGGGTGTCGTGTCTCTGTAATTCTGACTGTGGTAACACTCGTGGTTGTGGGACTCTCTGGCCGAAAGCTTTCGCGACATAGCCAGCACCGATCATCACACCGATGCCTCGTTACTACGCCGGCTTGTGCCGGAGTTTCGCGGCAATGTAGTCCCGGTGGGGCACATGCAGCAGGCTTTGGAGTTTGCGCATGAGGTGCTGTTCGTGATCATCCAGTCGACCGTCCGCATACACCACTTGCCACATCTTTTCGACCAGGCGAGTGCGTTCCTCAATCGACCACTGCTGATTAATCAAAGTTGTAAATCCATGCAAACCCGGCGACTCTTGCACCTCGATTTTAGCCAGCGAAAGAAGATGTGTCGTTTCTTCACTGTCTAAGGCAAATTGGCCTGCGATAAGCGCGTGAATCATGTCCTGTTCGGCAGAGTCCAGACTGTAATCGGCACTGGCAACCTCAAAAAGAAGGGCAGCTGCTGCGAGCCGCAACGCATGGTCATCGCGAGGTATGTCGTCACTGCCATCGAAGTGGTCATCAAAAAATTTTTGTATCGCCTTCATCATAATTTGTGATTACGATTCTGCGACGAATATAAAACCTACGCGTCGCCATTTTCAGGAATTGGGTAGCTGTCGGCGCAGTCCTCCTGTTGCCTGTCGAGCTGGCTGTCGTAGCGAATCTGGCAAATAATCTCTTCTTTGTCACGCTGCAACCAATAGGTTGTTAGTGAGATCACTCGCCTCAAGAATTCATACGGCGGCAACCCAGGAAGTGATTCCTCGCGAGTGTCGCTTTCGATGATTTCCCAACCTTCCTGTTGCAGACTATAAACAGTGACTTTCTTTTCTTCCTCGTCCTCAGCAAGAGAAATACCTTGCCCCAGAAAAGTCAACAGAATCGACCCTAGGAAACAAAGAAGATGCCCGCTGGTTTTCATCTCTCCGACCCCATCATCACTAACGTCAGTGTAGCGGCCAACGGCGCGGTGCTACAACCGCGACCCGGCACACCTACCCGCTATTGATGTCATGAACTACGAGACCCTCTGCACCCTTGGAGAAAACCGGGTAGCATCACCAGAGAATAGCCAAGGGACCGAGTCAGACTGCCAGAATGACAGCAACACAGCATAACGCTTCTGGCGATGAGTCCTGTATTCGGATCGTCGTTAGCGGCAGCGAATGTACAGGCAAGACAGTGCTGACACGTGCGCTTTCCGCACAACTCGGCGCGCCATTTTCGACCGAAAGCGCACGAGACTATGTGAGTGAACTCGGCCGGGCGGTCCAATTCCCGGACGTCGAACCCATCGCCCGGCGCCAAATTGAGATCGAAGACGCGCTTCTCGGCGACGGCTCGCGAATGTACATTTTTGATACCGATCTTTTCTCGACTTTGATTTACAGCCGGCTCTATTTTGGACGCTGTCCTGGTTGGATCGAACCGCTCTGCCGCGCGCGGCGTGCAGATCTTTACCTTTTGTGTGGGATCGACCTTCCTTGGGTCAAAGACGACTTTCAGCGTGGCCAAGACACACCGACGAAACGTCAGCATGCTCACGACCTATTTGCCAACGTGCTGAACGAAAATGGCTGCAGTGTTAGAGCAGTGTCTGGACTGAACGACAACCGACTGCAATGCGCAATTTCCGCCATTGAAACATGGCTCAGTAGTCGAACGGCTGCGGTTGACCGGACCTCGGAATCGTCCTAAATTTGACCCTGTCATCCAACGGGGTGTCCGGCTGCAGCTGGACTGAGAATCACCCGCTGAACCTGATCCGGATCATACCGGCGGAGGAACATGGATGATGGCCTCGCCGTTTTCTCCGCCCTTCAGTCCTGAAGGAGCTTGTTACCATGAAATTTCTTCTTCGCGGAGCATTCGCGCTGCTGACTGCAATCACGTGCGGTGCACAGGCCGAAACGGAAATACTCACGATTTACACCTACTCGTCGTTTGTGTCTGACTGGGGTCCTGGCCCCGCGGTAAAAAAAGCATTCGAGCGCGACTGTAATTGCGAACTTGATTTTGTGGGCCTCGAAGATGGTGCCGCGTTACTCAGTCGACTGCAGCTCGAAGGCCACCGTTCAAAGGCCGATATCATTCTTGGTCTCGACACCAACCTGATGACCGAGGCAGCTGCGACTGGACTGCTGGCGCCACATAACCTCAATATCGATAAATTGAATCTGTCCATCGACTGGACCGACGATATTTTTCTACCGTACGACTACGGCCATTTTGCATTTGTCTACGACAGCGAGGCCTTAGCGGTCGTTCCTGACAGCCTAGAAGCGCTGGTTCAAGACACTGGCGGCCCCTGGCTGATCATTCAGGATCCTCGCACCAGTACGCCAGGCCTCGGCCTGGTGCTTTGGATTCGAGCCGTCTTCGGCGACAACGCACCACTCGCTTGGTCCCAATTGGCCCCTCGCATTTTGACTGTTACCAAAGGGTGGAGCGAAGCCTATGGTCTTTTTCTCGAAGGCGAAGCCCCATTGGTGCTGAGTTACACCACATCACCGGCGTATCACCGTCACGTAGAAAATACCGACCGCTACCGAGCGGCTTCATTCTCGGAAGGGCACTATGCGCAAATCGAGGTTGCTGCCAAACTGGCGCACTCGCCCCACCAAGCACTTGCAGACCGGTTTCTTGTGTTCATGCTGTCTCCGGCCTTCCAGGATCTCATTCCAACGACCAACTGGATGTTTCCCGCCGGCGCCACCCGTCAACCCCTGCCAGACGCTTTTGCGGGGCTCGTAAAACCCACACGGACATTACTCATTGAGCCAACACAGGTTGCGGCGCACCGGCGTGCATGGGTAAGAGAATGGCTCGAAGTCCTCGGCCACTGACCCGCAAGTTTTACGCAATCGCCGGCATCTCGTGGCCGGGTGGTGTCAGCGCGCTGGTTCTATTGCTGCTGATTGGCGCCACTTTTGCGGTACTTCTGATCGGATCAGGCCCGATCCAGTTGATCGAAGACCTTGGCAAAGACCCCTATCTTCGCCAAGTCGTGGGCTTCACCTTATGGCAGGCGACTTTGTCCACCCTCCTCAGTATCGGCATGGCGATCCCAGTGGCCCGCGCATTCGCCCGTCAATCATCGTTTCCAGGTCGTCGCTTGGTACTACATTTGCTTAGCCTGCCAGTGGTGACACCGGTAATTGTCGCAGTATTGGGGATCATCGTCGTCTACGGACAAAGCGGCATTTTGCGAGACAGTTTAGAACTTGTCGGTCTCTCATGGTCAGGTCGGTTCTACGGCCTGACGGGCATCCTGGTCGCCCATGTGTTTTTCAATTTGCCGCTTTCGGTTCGTATGCTCTTGCCAGCATGGGACCGAATACCATCCGAAAACTGGCGTCTCACTGCCCAACTCGGCATGAATTCCAGACAGTTGTTCCGCTGGCTGGAATGGCCGGCGTTGACGAGTGTGCTTCCCGGAACTGCCACAGTCGTTTTTTTGCTTTGTTTTTCGAGCTTTGCTGTGGTGTTGGTGCTCGGGGGCGGACCGTCTGCGACCACCATTGAAGTCGCAATCTACCAAGCACTTCGTTTCGACTTTGATCCCCCCCGAGCAGCGGCACTTGCGCTCGGACAACTTGGGATCTGTACAGGGCTCGTACTTGGTTTGCACCGCTGGATCCGCACACAGTCGATATCTCGCGGTCTGTCCTCCGGGGCCCGGTATCGCCCTGACGCACGTCAATCAATCCACCGCAGTTTTGACTTAGCGGTAATTGGGCTAACCAGCACATTCATTGCGCTGCCGCTCGCGGCTATCGTTTATGCAGGATGCACGGGCCCGCTAAGCAGCGTGCTCCTCGAAAGTCGGCTGTGGGCGGCAGCCGGGCGCAGCGTAGGCATTGCGATGGCTGCCGCTGCGTTGGCCTTGTCGCTGGCCGCAGGACTTCTGGTTACCAGTCGTCACCTTGTGTTTCAACTTCGCCGGCGTACTGAATCGGATATTCTGCAAATTGCCGGCTCGATCACCCTCGCAGTGCCCCCCATGGTGACCGGGACCGGATTGTTCTTGCTCCTGCTGCCCCTTGGAATCGCCTTTGATCTTGCAGTTCTGGTGATTATCGTCGTCAACGCAACACTTGTTCTGCCATACATGATGCGAACCGTGGGACCTGCTTTCCTGGATGCCGGTCATCGCTACGATCGCCTCTGTCGCCAGCTGGGAGTGAGTGGCTGGCACCGTTTACGCTTGGTGGATTGGCCAATCATTCGACGGCCACTGGGATTCGCCGTCGCCCTTTGCGCCACATTGTCGGTCGGGGACATGGGTGTTGCCGCATTGTTCGATACCAGCGGCGCAATCACCCTGCCAGTGCTCCTTTATCACCGCCTAGGCGCCTACCGGTTTGATGAAGCTGCAGTTACCGCCTTGGCACTGATTGTGTTGTGCGCCGTCGTATTTCTGGTGGTTGATCGAGGCATCGGCCGGTGGCATTCCTAACTTTCAAGAATCTCCACTTTCGCCAGGGAACTTGGCAGCTCGCAATCGACGCAAAGATTGAGCGAAACAGCTGCACAGCCATCATCGGACCCAGCGGCGCCGGAAAATCCACCCTATTGTCTTTGATTGCCGGATTCGAGCAGCCCGAGCGAGGTGCTATTTTCGTCGATGGAGAAGATATCACTGCACTCGCGCCGGCGTTGCGTCCGGTCACGATCCTGTTTCAGGAAAACAATTTGTTTGCCCACCTTTCGCTGGCAAGAAATATCGGCCTGGGTCGGCATCCTGGACTGCAACTCTCGGCCCAAGACAAGACCCGAATCGAGGAAGCGGTGGCTGCGGTTGGACTGGAAGGTCTTGAGGATCGTTTACCTGAATCTGTATCAGGCGGTGAGCGCCAGCGTGCCGCACTCGCTCGGTGTCTATGCCAGGATCGAGCTGTGTTGTTGTTGGATGAACCGTTCAACAGTCTCGACCCCGCATTGCGGCACGAGATGCGCTTGCTGGTCGACCGATTACGCCGTGAACGGTGTCTGACTGTGCTGCTGGTGAGCCACAATCCCGAGGAGGCCGCTGAAATCGCCGATACCGCCCTGTTCGTGCACGGGGGTCAAGTCCTGGAGCAGGGTAATCTGGAAGAATTGCTCAAGCACCCTCAAACCGCGCAACTGGCGCATTATCTCGGCAAATCAAAAGAATAGGCTATCTTGCCTCTACGGCCAGGCCCAATTTCGCCCGTTCTTCACACCAATGCAATTAGAGTATGCTTTCGCGATTCCATCTTTGACTAGAAAACCCCTCGATGAAGTTTCTTCCGGTTGGTCTGGCCCTCGTCGTACTCATATTCAGCAACTCCGCTTGCGCGGAGAACTCTTGCCCAGCCACACTGGACTTCAACAAAAGATATTTGGCCAGCGAGAAAACCGTTCGGCTATGCGATGAATTTCGCGACCAAGTACTGCTCATCGTTAACACGGCCAGCTACTGCGGATTTACCCCGCAGTACGAAGGCCTTGAAGCGTTGTATGAAAAATATCGGGATCGAGGTTTCTCGGTACTCGGGTTCCCTTCCAATGATTTCTTACAGGAACCCAGAGGGGAGGAGAAAGTACAGGAATTTTGTCGACTGACCTACAACGTCAAATTCCCGATGTTCGAGAAAAGTCGCGTTGCAAAAAGACGCGCCGAGCCTTTGTTTCGGGCCCTCGCTGATGCCGTCGGGCAATACCCGAAATGGAACTTCTACAAGTATCTGCTGTCTCGAGACGGCAAGGTCGTGGCCAGTTACGGCAGTTCGGTGAAACCCGAGAGCAACGTACTCATCCGGGCGATCGAGTCCCTGCTGTAGGCACACCTTTTACCACCTGAATTGCATCCTCCGTCTTCACCTCAACCATCAACAGTGGGCCCGACCATCGATTTAACTGCCTCGGCCGTTTTCACGGACCTCGACGGCACGTTGCTGGATGCCAATCAACAATTGGCCCCAGTTAACCGCGGTGCACTCGAGCAACTCGGGAAAGACGAGATCTGGCGAATCGTCGTTACCGGCCGCTCCCTGTTCTCTGCCCGCCGGGTTCTCGACCCACACTTCCCTATTGATGTCCTGGTCACGTCATCAGGCGCAGGAATTTTTCGCTTTCCAGACGAACAGATATTGCACAGCGCCATGATGGAAGAGCGACATGTGCAGGGAAGTGCCGCGCTTCTAAAGCGGCTTGCTCTCGATTTCATGGTTCACGCGCCTCTACCCGACAATCATTTTTTCAAGTGGCACAGAAGTGGCGGCCAGAACACGGATTTTTGCAAGCGACTCGAGATCTATTCAGGCTACCACCAGCCACTGCCGGAAGATCTCACCACAGTGGGACCCGCTACCCAGTTGCTCGTGGTCTGCCCCCGCGACGACAATGGTCGACTGCATCGAGTCCTGCGGATCGAGCTGCCTGACTTGACCGTCATTCGTACAACCTCGCCACTGGATCACCGATCGATCTGGTACGAAATCTTCCCCCCGGGAATATCGAAAGCGAGTGCGGCCGCTTGGATCTGCGAACACTATGGAATCGATCAACACACAGTCCTTGCGGTTGGCAACGACTACAACGACCTTGATCTTCTCCACTGGGGCAGTTTTTCACGGGTAGTTGCGAACGCACCGCCCGATTTACGACGTCAGTTCGCCATGGTTTCAGACCATAACAACAACGGATTTGCCGAAGCCGTAGCGGATTGGCGAAAAACCATCTTGACCCGATCCTCGAATCACTTACCAGAGCAAATCGCCCTCGACGAATAATTTTCCTTCTCGGGTTCTGGGCTGAGAAAAAAATTGATTGACTGATGTTTGCTCGATTAAATGACCTCCATGCAAAAACAGGATTTCGTCAGCCAAGCGTTGTACCTGACCCATGTCATGAGAGGTCATGATGATCTTTGTACCGCTCTCAAAAATTCGGGTGATGATGTCTTCGACCACCCGAGTAGAAGAAGGATCGAGATGGGCCGTTGGTTCATCAAGAAACAGGACCCTCGGATGGAGCGCCCAGACCCTGGCTAGGGCCAAACGTTGCTGTTCGCCAATTGACAGCACCCGAGCGGGCTGCTCGGCCAGGTCGGCAAGCCCTGTCTCTTCAAGCGCTCGAGTCACATGCCGTCGTCGCTCAGGCCCGCGAATCCCCCGCACAAACAAAGCGTATTCAACGTTCGCCCGCACCGAGCGCCGCAACAAAACGGGGCGCTGGAACACCATGGCCTGCTGCAACGATGGCTTCGCTTCCGCTGTAGCGGCCCAGATCACTTTTCCTGCGGTGGGTTGCAACAACCCATGACACAGTCGTAGCAAAACGCTCTTGCCGGCCCCGTTGGGACCAATTATGAAACTTTGGGATTCCCCCTCAAGGCGAAAATTGAGTCGACTAAGGATTTGCTTCCCTCCAGCCTCGAAAGTGAGTCCTTCTACCGTTAATGGCAGGATATCTTCTGGGGCCGCTGGCCGCCCGTCGGCGACTTCAATGTTTGCTCCCGCCACCAGCTATCCCTCCACCCGCGCAGCAACAGATCGGGTCAATAGGACGAGTCCATTGATCGCTATCACAATCCCGATTAAGACGAGTCCCAGCCCAAGCGCCATTGCCAAATTGCCCTTACTGGTTTCAAGAGCAATCGTGGTTGTCATCACTCGGGTTGCATGATTGATGTTACCGCCCACAATGATCACTGCCCCGACCTCGGCGCTGGCCCGTCCGAATCCCGCCAGTACAGCGGTCAGCAAGCTAAAACGTCCATCCCAGAGCAATGTAGGCACCATCCGCAGGCGGCTTGCACCGAGCGATTGCAACTGTTCTTGATACTCCACGTGCAGGTCGGCAATTGTCTGGCGGGTCAACGCAGTAATGATCGGGATCACCAGGATACTTTGAGCAATCACCATCGCGGTCGGCGTGTACAAGATGCCATACTGTCCTAACGGCCCCGCCCGCGATAACAGCAGATAAATCAAAAGACCGGCAACGACCGGTGGTAGCCCCATCAATGCGTTAAAGAGCGCCGTTACGGCTGCCCGACCCGGAAACCGAAAGATGCCGATCACCGCCCCCAAAGGCAATCCAACAACAGCTGCGAAAAACAACGCGGTCAGCGTGACCCGCAGGGATAACAGCACAATTTCCACGAGGTCAGCATCGAGCCCGATGATGAGCTCCAATGCGACGTGAAATGACAGTGCGAGGTCACTCATGCTCGACGCTCTCGATTCCTCCTGATACTTCTAGTGCCATCCTTTGGCGCAGCCGTACGTGACGGTGCACATCAGAGTCGAATCAGGGTGCCAACTCCTTCATCCGTTAAGGTCTCGAGCAACGTCGCATGCGGTACCTGGCCGTCACTGATAGTCGCTGTGCCCACTCCGCCCGATACAGCTTCAACGGCGCAACGCACCTTGGGCAACATTCCATCTGAAACGACTCCGGCCTGAATCAACCCTTCCACTTCGGAACACGTTAAGCCCGTCAGCAACTGACCAGCAGCATCAAGTACGCCGGGCGTATTAGTCAACAGGATCAGCTTTTCTGCCTTCAGGGTCACGGCCAACTTGCCCGCGACCGTGTCCGCATTAATGTTGTACGTTTGGCCGTCCGCACCGACACCAATCGGCGCAATCACGGGAATGAAGTTTCCTTCATCGAGCGTTTCCACTACTTCTGGATTGACCGATTCAATTTCACCAACATGGCCGATGTCGATGGCTTCTTTTCCCGCGTCCGGATCCGCCTGCTGCAAAACCAACTTTCGAGCACGGATCAACTCACCATCTTTGCCAGAAAGGCCAACGGCCCGACCGCCCTGCGAATTTACCAACGCGACGATCTCCTTATTGACCAGTCCTCCCAGCACCATTTCTACGATATCAATGGTTTCGCTGTCGGTTACCCTCAGGCCTTCCACAAACTCGCTTTTCTTACCCATCCGTTCCAACAGACTGCCGATCTGTGGACCGCCGCCGTGCACAACCACGGGATTCATGCCGACCAGCTTCATCAGCGCGACGTCCCGGGCAAACCCACGCTTCAATTGCTCGTCCACCATGGCATTGCCACCATACTTAATGACAATCGTCTTGCCGTGAAAACGGCGTATGTAGGGTAGCGCCTCGGCCAGCACCCGGGCGCTGTTATTGGCGTCGAATTTCTCTGAACCCATCAAACAAACCCGTCATGGTCAAAATCCGTGGGGGTGCGAGTATACAGGGCGTCTATAAACCCAAGTCGAGCAACTTAAGAACACCCACTAAAAAGGGCCGGTAATAACCGGCCCTTTTCACCCACCGGTGCGCTTGTGCTTAGGCCACGGACACTTCCACCTTGCGGGGCTGGACTTCTTTTGCTTTGGGCAAAGTGATATGCAGCACGCCATCACGGTATTCGGCAGTAATGGTTTCTTCATCCACATTCGCACCAAGGCGCAAAGAGCGGACAAATTTTCCGTACGATCGTTCCTGACGAATCAGTTGGCCGTTTTCGGTCTGCTCCTGGTTGTCGTTGTGTTCCGCCTTAATGGTGAGAACACCATCGTCGACGGTGACATCGAGATCTTCTTTTCTGATGCCAGGCAACTCCGCTTTGACCTGATAGGCAGTATCGGTTTCAGCGACATCTACCGCCGGTATACGTGCCTTTCTGACCGACCGATGGGTCAACGGCGTACGGAAAAAACCGTTGAAGACGTCACCAAAATTGTCGAAATAACCCGACCTGAGATAGCGTTCTTCTGGGTAGATCAAATTGTTCATTTGTTGATTCTCCCTGTAAATTGAACTTTGTCGCGGCAGGCCGCGACACTTTGCGATTCGCTAACCATAAGATGGTGTCGACAACTGATATTTCAAGAGAGAACAGCAAGAATGTAACGGCGGTTGCCAGAGGCCATGGCACGAGATGGCCGCCGCAACATACACTCTACCCGCTGCCGGCAAGCCATTGGGCCCCGGAGTGAAAAGGAGTAACACGTCGTGACCAAAGCCTTTGATGCAATCATCGTTGGTGCAGGGGTGATCGGGACTTCGATCGGTTACCAACTGGCTAGACGGGGTTGGCGCACGCTCAATATCGATCGATTATCGGCGTCAGGGCAAGGCTCCACCAGCAGCTCGCTCGCCATCATCCGAACCCACTACTCTACCCGCGAGGGTTGTGCACTCGCCTGGGAAGGCTATCACTGTTGGGCGAACTGGTCGGATTACCTCAACCTGGACGACGGCACAGACTTCGCCCAGTTTATTCAGACCGGTGTTATCGCGCTAAAGACGAAAGACAATGACCGACTTGCCAGCCAGATTGCGTTGTCGAAAGAACTCAAGATCCCGTTCGAGGAATGGTCGCCTGCCAAAATCGCTGAGCAATTTCCGGCCTGGGATCTGAGTCGTTTTGGTCCGCCGGTGATCTCGAACGATCCGCGTTTTGGTCAACCAAGTGGGCCAGCTGTTGATGGTGGCGTGTTCTTCCCTAAAGCTGGGTACTGCAATGATCCGCGCCTTGCAACGCAAAATCTGCAACAGGCCACTGAGGCCGCTGGCGGGATGTTTCGGTTTCAATGCGCTGTCGAGCATGTCCGGACAGCTGGTAACCGAATTGCTGGCATCACACTCTCTGATAACACCCGGATTGACGCCCCCATCGTAGTGAATGCGGCGGGACCCCATTCCGAGAAAATCAACGAGTTGGCTGGTATCGCGGGTTCAACCAAGATCACCACCCGCGCGGTGCGCCATGAATCCGTGCATCTCGCGCTCCCCGAAGACTGCGATGCAAAGTACGATGACGTGGTGACCTTCGACTACGACATCGGCAGTTACACCCGTCCTGATCATGCGGGATCCATTTTCGTCGGCAGTCAGGGAACCGACTTCGATCAAGACCAAACTGTTGACCCCGACGACTTCGACCGTAATTTCACAAACGATGCACACGAACCTGTCTATCGTCTGGCCCAACGAATCCCGACTTTGGGCATTCCCAACCAATTGCGTGGAATCGTGGACCTTTGGGATGTCACTGAAGACTGGATCCCTGTGTACGACTGTTCCGATCTTCCCGGGTATTACCTCGCCATTGGAACCAGTGGGAATCAGTTCAAGGCGGCGCCGGTCGTCGGCGCCTTGATGGCGGAACTGATTGGAGCTTGCGAGACCGGGCACAACCACGACCTTGAGCCGCTGACTTTTCTACTGGAAAGAACCGGGAACTCTATTGGGCTCGATTTTTTCTCCCGCAACCGCAATGTCAATCACCGCAGCAGTTTCTCCGTGCTCGCTTGACGTTGCCTGGGCACAGGCGATTGCATCGAGTGCTGATGTAAATCTACGCTTTGCCTTAGTAGGATTTCGGTAAACCGAGTACATGTTGGCCGATATAGGCCAGCACCAAGTTGGTGGATATTGGTGCTGTAAGATACAACCGCGCTTCGCGCCACTTACGCTCGATATCGTACTCCCGAGCAAAAGCAAAACCGCCAAAGGTTTGCATACAGGCCTCTCCTGCGTGCCAAGCGGCTTCTGCGCACAACAACTTTGCCATGTTGGCTTCTGGTCCACACGGCTGGCCGTCGTCGAAAAGCGCGGCGGCTTTGCGGGCCATCAATTCGGCTGCCTCGGTTTCTGCGTGAGCACGGGCCAGGGGGAACTGGATTCCCTGATTGCGACCGATAGGGCCACCAAAAATTTTCCGTTCGCATGCATAAGAAGAAGCGCGCTCCAGGAAAAAGCGGGCATCACCAATGCTTTCGCTAGCGATCAGTGTGCGCTCTGCATTCATGCCGTCCAGAACGTAGCGAAATCCCTTGCCTTCTTCACCGATAAGGCTGGCCGCGGGAATCTTGGCATCAGAAAAAAACACTTCGGTGGTGTTGTGGTTGATCATCGTATCGAT
>UINC01000294.1_pt1 | contig 15311 bp, 11 predicted proteins | sample 5385821 | NCBI WGS metagenome assembly UINC01 (sample SAMEA4666929, study PRJEB26691) | marine metagenome | isolation source: Pacific Ocean | place: Pacific Ocean | collected 2011-10-13 | reverse complement strand
TGGATGGATTGGGATAATTCCTATTATACCATGTCCGATGAAAATAATTATACGATCTGGGCTTTTTTAAAAAAACTTTGGACCGAAGGCAAGATTTACAAAGGGAATGATGTTGTCCCCTGGAGTGGACGGTCCGGGACGTCTTATTCTCAAATGGAAATCATCGAAGGGCGCAAACTGGTGGCCCATAAATCTGTTTTTGTCCGGTTTCCTATCAAGGACAGGGACAATGAATATCTATTGGTCTGGACCACGACACCCTGGACTCTATCGTCCAATGTGGTTGTGGGTGTGAATGTGGATCTGGATTATGTTAAGCTGAAAGCGGTTGACGACTCAATCTATTACTTCGCAGAAGAAAACCTGGAATACCTGAGATTGGATAAACAATTCAAAGAAAAAAAACAATGGATTGATGGTGTCCCCAAACTTAAAACAATTGCCCAGATCTTCAAGGAAAGGGGCGGGTATGAACTGTTGGATACCATCAAGGGATCCGAAATGGTGGGTTGGAAATATGAAGGACCTTACGATGACCTGGAAGCCCAGAATGTGGCTGGGGGTTATCCTTATGTTATAGAAGAATTGAAGGCTGAAAATGCAACAGGCGTTTCCCAGCATCAGGTGATCGATCCCGGTAAAGACAGTATCGGCAATGATATTGTTATCGCAGGTGAAGGAACAGGGATTGTACATATGGCGCCTGGTTGCGGGGACATTGATCATAAAATTGGGAAAAATCTTGGATTGGTGAATATCGCACCTCTGGATGATAATGCAAAATTCATTGAAAAATTCGGCTGGTTAACCGGTCTTCCCGCCACAGATGCGCAAATATCCGGAAAAATTATCGGTGATCTGAAAGACCGGGGATTTTTAGTCTATGCGGAAGATTATCCGCATATCTATCCTCACTGCTGGCGGTCTGGAGATGAACTTGTTTTCAGGCTAGTCGATGAATGGTATATCAATATGGATTGGCGTGGTAAAATCAAAAAGATCGTTGATGATATTGAGTGGATTCCTGCCTGGGGTCAGGAACGGGAGCACGAATGGCTGGATAATATGGGTGACTGGATGATCTCCAAGAAACGGTTCTGGGGTCTGGCATTGCCGATCTGGACTTTTGAAGACGGATCATTCTTTGTCGTGGGTTCAAAAGAAGAATTGCAGGAACTGGCTGTAGAAGGCTGGGATGAATTTGAGGGACAGTCCCCCCACCGCCCATGGATTGACAAAGTAAAAATCAAACACCCGGAAACCGGGCTTATCGGGTCCCGGATCAAAGATGTGGGCAACCCCTGGCTTGATGCAGGGATTGTTCCTTTTTCTACCCTGCAGTACAATACAGATAGGGATTACTGGTCCAAGTGGTTTCCAGGCGATTTTGTGACAGAGTGTTTCCCCGGTCAATTCAGGAACTGGTTTTATTCTCTTTTGGCAATGGCAGCGGAACTGGAAGGGAGAGCACCCTTTAAGACCCTGCTGGGACACGCTCTGGTCAAGGATGAAACCGGCAGGGATATGCATAAATCATGGGGAAATACCATCTGGTTTGACGATGCTGCGGAAAAGATGGGTGTGGATGTGATGCGCTGGATGTACGCTTGTCAAAATGTGGAGCATAATCTATTGTTTGGTTACGGACCTGCCAATGATGCTCGGAAAAAATTGATCACGCTCTGGAATGTTTATTCATTTTATGCAACCTATGCCGCTGTAGATGGCTTTGACCCCGGCGCTCACAGTTTAGATTCCAAAACCATGACTATCCTGGATCGCTGGATTATGGCCAAGACCCATTTATTAATTAAGGATGCCTGGAAAGCCCTGGAAAGCTATGAGGTCGCAGTTTTCATGAAATCCTTTCATGGATTCCTGGAAGATCTCTCAAACTGGTATGTTCGCAGGAACAGGAGGCGATTCTGGAAAACGGAGGACGACCAGGATAAAAATACAGCCTATTTAACCCTGTATCACGTGTTAACCCATACGATAAGAGCAGTTGCCCCTGTATTGCCTTTTGTAACGGAAATGATCTACCAGAACCTGGTTCGAAATTCGGAGGAAAATACCCCGGAGAGCATTCATCATTGTGATTATCCTGATTCGGACGATAAATGGATAAATGAGGATCTGATTCAAAATGTCGATTCACTGAAAAAGCTGGTGGAGCTGGGCCGGTCCGCAAGAAGTCAATCCAGCCAAAAAATAAGACAGCCCCTCCCAAAAGTGAATTTTGCGGTTGAAAGTAATAGTATTGCTACATTTGTACTGGAAAATCAGGATATTGTTCTTGATGAATTGAATGTGAAGTCCATTGAAAGAATTACGGAAGCTGATAATTTGATTTCCTACCGCATAAAACCAAATTTGCGTACTCTTGGCCAAAAATATGGAAAGGGACTCTCTGAGATCCGTACCCTGCTCGAAAATAATTCTCCTGCCGATATGGTCCGGGAAATCCAGTCCAACCATATTTTGAAATTGAAAGGGGGTAAATATGAGCTTACGAGAGAAGACCTGTTCATTGAAACAGTGGCGGAAGCAGGATTTGTAGCAGCAAGTGATCGCGGTATTACGGTGAGCTTGTCCCTTGAACTTACCGCAGACCTGGTGCAGGAAGGAATTGTCCGTGAAGTCGTCAGGATGGTTCAAAATCTGCGGAAAGACGCAGGATTCGCTGTGGAAGATCGTATCGAGGTATCGTGGGATTTGGATGGAAAAATTGATGATGCCCTGCGTAAATTTGCGACGTATTTTTGTGAGGAAACATTGACAGTGAAAATCAAAGATAATCTGGATAAAGCCGATCATTCGGGTACACTTAAGATCAATGAAAAAGAATTTAATATACAATTAAAAAAAGTTTAGAAAGGGGAAATAAAATGCCCAAGAAAAAATATTCAAAAGCAGAACTGAACAAATTTCAAAAAAGTATAGAAAAAAAACTTAAGAGCGTTGCCGGTGACTTTGATGATATCAAAGACCGTTTGGATAATCCAAATAAAGGCAATGCGAGTTTGGCCCAGGATTCCGTTTACAGTGTACATATGGCTGATGCTGGAACCGATTCTTATGAGCGTGAAAAAGGTTTCCACTTCATGAACCGCGAATCAGAGTATTTCAAGCACCTGGTGTATGCATTAGACCGTATTAAAGACGGTTCATTTGGGATTTGTAAGATTTGCAGTGATCTTATCCCGGAAGAGCGCATGACAGAAGTGCCTAATGCGACCAAATGTGTTTCCTGTAAAGAAAAAGAAAAGTTAAATCTCGGCTAGCACACAGTGTACATTCTCTGGTTGACTGCTTTTGTCTTTGCATTGGATCAGTTGACGAAGCGGGCTGTCCAATCTTCACTCAGTCTGTACCAGTCCAAACCTGTTATCCAGGACTTTTTCCACTTGACCTATGTGACCAATGACGGGATGGCATTTGGCCTGTCCATGCCTGGCGGAAGATCAATTCTTTTGATTCTGTCTATCCTGCTTACCATTTTTATCTTCTGGTTTTTATGGCAGGAAAGGAATGGACATGCACTGGTGCGGATTGGATTGGCTCTGATCCTGGCTGGAGCATTTGGCAATCTATTGGACAGGGTCCTGTATGGCAAGGTTGTAGATTTTCTGGATTTTATGATTGGTGATTTTCACTGGTATATTTTCAATGTAGCTGATTCCTCCGTAACGATAGGAATGATCTTATTTATATTTCACTCGTTTTTCATTGAATACAGAACAGTATCGGCTGAATCCAAGGCTTGATAAACCTGACCATAGATCAGGTCGCTGATGTCAAGCTGAGACTTGATAAGTATCTCTATAAAACAATTGGCGGCTATTCCAGAACCCAGATTCAATCCTGGATCAAATCCGGTTTTGTCCTGGTCAACGATGTTGCTGTTAAAGTCAGCTATGCTCTGGAGTTGCATGATTTAATTTCCGTTCAGGTTCCGGAAGGTGATAATAATGGACCCGAACTGGTAGCCCAGAAAATGAACCTGGAAATTCTCCATGAGGATGAATCCATTGCGGTGATCAATAAACCTGCCGGTCTTGTGGTACATCCAGGCGTAGGCAACAGGGATGGAACATTGGTCAATGGCCTTATGTATTATTTTAATTCATTATCAGATATTAATGGGAGAGCCAGGCCCGGAATCGTTCACCGCCTGGATGCAGGTACATCAGGTGTGATGGTGGTCGCTAAAACGAATCAAGCTCATGTTTCTCTTGCGGATCAGTTTCAGGATCGACAGGTAAAAAAAGAATATGCTGCGTTGACCTGGGGGAAGTGGTTGGAGAGAGAAGGCGTGATTGATCAGGCTATCAAGCGCAAACGCCAAGATCCAACTGTGTTTGCGGTCCAAGACCAAGGCAAACCGGCCACCACCCGGTTTCAGCTGGTAAAGCAATTTCGCCATATGGCGCAGGTGAATTTTTTTCCAAAAACAGGCCGTACTCACCAGATCCGCGTTCATGCGGCCTGGCTGGGTCACCCTGTTTTTGGCGATGAGAAGTACGGTGGCGGTATAGTAAAGGCCAGGGGCTTCATCCCGGAATTGAAACGGCACTATGGGCACGCAATGCAGGAATTCAACCGTCATGCCCTACATGCGGAAAAGTTGGAGTTCAGGCATCCGGTAACAGGTAACTCTGAAATTTTTCAAGCAACTTTGCCCCGAGAATTCATAAATTTGATAGAGTCAATAGCAACCTTAGATGACCAAAACCCGGCAAAACATTATTGACGACTTTTTAGCCTATATCCAGTTTGAACGCGGATATTCCAATCATACAGTCATAGCCTACAAAAATGATTTAAAGCAGTTTATGAATTTTGGCGGGCAATATTTTTCAAAACAGCTGGATGATTATTCCGTGGTGGACCGGAAGATGATTCGACATTTTCTCGGCCATGAATATGAGCAGGGAAGATCCGCAAAAACGGTCTCCCGGCGCCTGGCGACTTTAAAATCATTTTTTAAATACCTGGTCCAGGCAGAAGTGGTTACTGATAATCCCACTATCCATGTGAAAACACCAAAAGTGCCGAAAAATATTCCTACATTTGTTCAGGAGAGTTGGATTGATACTCTGATGAGCAGCCCGGATACTGCGACCCGTATCGGGCTCAGAGATAAGGCGATTTTAGAATTGTTCTATGCCACAGGAATACGCTTGAGTGAATTAGTGGCGCTGAATATTGGATCTTTAGAACCGCAAACCAATTTGCTGAAGGTACAGGGCAAGGGCGGCAAAGAGCGCATTGTCCCCTTTGGTAATAAAGCCAAACACGCAATAGAACAATATTTGAATGAGCGCGGACAGGGCTGGACGGCAAATCAGGACGAACCATTGTTTTTTGGCCGCAGTGAGAACCGAATATCAGTTCGGACTGTAGCACGCCGCATGGCGCAGTATTTGAAACCGATTGTAGGCAGGGATGGAGCCAGTCCGCATACATTACGCCATACATTTGGAACTCACCTTTTGGATAATGATGCGGATATTCGTGCTATCCAGGAATTGCTGGGCCACAGTAGCATTTCCTCCACGCAGATTTACACCAAGGTAAATCCTAAAAAAATTAAAGAAATTTATAAAACTGCCCACCCTCACGGCTCATAAAGAAAACAAATGAAAATATTAAAAGAATTAGGTCTGGATAAATTGGGGATCACCAATATTGGTCACCTTGAGCGAAATCTGTCTGTACAGGAATTGGTAAAAGATATACTGGTTAATAATGAAGGAGTGATTGGATTGAGAGGCGCTGCCATGGTAGATACAGGCATTTATACTGGCAGGTCTCCCCAAGATAAATATATTGTAGCAGAATCCAGTTCAGAAGAAAAAATCTGGTGGGGCCCGGTCAACCGGAGAATTTCTGAAAGCATTTTTAACAGCCTTTATAAAAAAGTCATTGCCTATTATAATCAATCCAGTGGGACTAAAACCTATTTATTCGACGGGTTTGCCGGTGCGGATCCGAAATATGCACTAAATGTAAGGATTATTGCCAAAAAGGCCTGGCAGGCTCATTTTGTCCACAATATGTTTATTCGATCCAATAATGATGATCTAGTGAATTTCGAGCCTGGATTTACCATCATTAATGCATCGGACGTGACTAATGCAGATTTTGAAAAATTTGGTATGAATTCAGAAACATTCATTCTTTTTCATCTGGGGCGCAGGATTGCAATCATTGGCGGTACGGAATACGGCGGCGAAATGAAAAAGGGTATCTTTTCAGTACTCAATTATATGCTGCCGCAACAAGGTGTGCTATCCATGCATTGCTCTGCCAATGTAAATAAAGATGGCGGCAACCCAGCGATCTTTTTTGGATTATCAGGGACAGGTAAAACAACCTTAAGTACAGATCCAATCCGTCCTTTGATTGGCGATGATGAACATGGCTGGTCTGATGAGGGTATTTTCAATTTTGAAGGTGGATGTTATGCAAAGGTTATCAACCTGGATCCTGAACATGAACCGGATATATATAATGCAATTCGTGAGGGCGCTCTGCTTGAAAATGTGGTCTATGATGTAAAAACAAAGGAGATCGATTTCAGTGACTCATCGAAAACTGAAAACACACGGGTCTCTTATCCATTGAATCACATTGAAAATTCTATTTATGCATCGGGTAAACCGAGCATGGCAGGCCAACCCCAGAAAATTATTTTCCTTACTTGTGATGCATATGGTATACTTCCTCCTGTGGCGAAATTATCTCCGCAGCAGGCCATGTATCATTTCATCAGCGGATATACCGCAAAAGTAGCCGGCACCGAGCGAGGCATCACAGAGCCGGTTGCAACTTTTTCACCCTGTTTCGGAAGCCCGTTTTTAATACTTCACCCATTGAAATATGCAGAATTACTGCAGAAAAAAATGTTGCAGCATAATGTGCCTGCCTACCTGGTGAATACCGGTTGGGTGGGAGCCAGCGCAAGTTCAGGAGCAAAAAGAATTAAACTGCCATTAACCCGGGCCATCATCCACGCTATTCTAGATGGTTCCATCGAAAATAGTGATTTCGATACGGCTCCTTATTTTCATGTGAAAATTCCAAAATCACTAGGAAAAATAGATAGCAGTATCTTAAATCCGCTTCATGCCTGGACCAATGAGAGTGAATACCATTCAGGTGCCAGGGAACTTGTGGAAAAATTTCAGGAAAATTATAATAAATACGATCTGGGCGACCCTGAAGTTCTTCAAGCAGGCCCCACGATTTAACAATAAAATAAGGAGACAAAATGGTAATTGAATTCACAGCGCGCCATTTTCATGCGCCGGATAATATTCGGGTCTATGCCGAAAGTGAAGTTGAAAGACTAAATAAGTTTAATGACCGAATCACCAACTGTCAGATCATCCTGGAACATAGCCATAATGATTATATGGTAGAAGTTAATGTCTCGATTCCAGGAAATAAATTCAATGCCAAGGCTGCCACAGGCAATATGACGAAATCCATAGATCTGGCTGTAAATAAAACAGCCAATCAACTAAAGAAACATATGGAGATTATTCAGAGCCACCATTGAGTATTGATAAATTGGAAAAAATAATATTGATGTAAAATCAAATAAAATATTGGTATATTTACCTGTCGTGATTTGTACCCTATTGCCGCGACATAAAATAATGGTGCTAAAAAGGTCTGAAACCCTGATTAGCATCGGGGTTTTTTATTTTGAATCAGATTACAGACATATTTGAACAGCGAATTTTGATCCTGGATGGTGCCATGGGCACTATGGTTCAAACTTATCAGCTTGGGGAAACGGACTTTCGTGGCCAGCGGTTCAAAAAGCATCCTAACGATCTAAAGGGTAATAGTGAGATATTATGCCTCACGCAACCAGATATAGTTAAAGAGATACACCGGGCCTATTTTGACTCTGGTGCTGATATCGTCGAAACAAATACTTTCAGCGCAAATGCTATCTCCCAGCACGACTATTGTACGGAAGACCTGGCGTATGATATCAACCTGGAGGCGGCGAAAATTGCTAAATCGGTGGCCAGTGAGTATTCGGATAAACCACGTTTTGCGGCTGGGGCCCTGGGACCCACGAACCGCACTTCATCCTTAAGCCCTGAGGTAAATGATCCCGGTTTTCGAAACATCACATTTGATGATCTGAAAAATGCGTACCGAGAACAAGCCAGGGGCCTTTTGGATGGGCAAGTCGATCTCTTTCTGGTTGAAACTGTTTTCGATACCCTCAACTGTAAAGCAGCCCTGTATGCCCTTCGTGAATTATTAGAGGAACGAGAAACAGATATTCCCATTTTTGTTTCCGGAACAATAACCGACGCAAGCGGCCGCACCCTGTCTGGCCAGACTGTAGAGGCATTTTGGTACTCAATCCGGCATGGAGGCCTGACGGCTGTCGGACTTAATTGTGCCCTGGGTGCAGAACAAATCCGGCCCTGGATGGATGAACTCGCTGCTGCTGCGGATACCTACGCATTTGTTTATCCAAATGCCGGTCTGCCAAATGAATTTGGGGAATATGATGAAACACCGGAATCCATGGCTGGAGTCATGAAAGAATTTGCTGAAAGCGGTCTAATCAATATGGTGGGTGGATGCTGCGGAACTACCCCGGCTCACATCAAGGCCATTGCTGAGGCAGTAGCGGGGATTGAACCCAGACCGGTTCCCCGGATTGATCCTTTTACCAGACTAAGCGGTCTTGAACCGGTCACTTTGCGTCCAGACATCAACTTTATTAATATTGGAGAACGCACCAATGTTACTGGTTCTGCAAGATTCAGGCGCTTGATCAATGAAGACAATTATGAGGCAGCGCTTACCGTGGCCCGGGAGCAGATTGAAAATGGCGCCCAGGTCATTGATGTGAACATGGATGAAGGGTTACTGGATTCCGAAAAAGCTATGGAAACGTTCCTGCGTCTCATTGCTGCTGAACCCGATATTTCCAAGGTGCCGGTGATGATAGATTCTTCCAAGTGGACTGTGCTGGAAACGGGATTGAAAAATTTACAGGGCAGGGGCATAGTTAATTCTATTTCTTTAAAAGAGGGAGAAGAAGAATTTGTGCGCCAGGCCGGTATCATCCAGAAATATGGTGCTGCTATCATTGTTATGGCTTTTGATGAGCAGGGTCAGGCGGCTACCTGTGAACGTAAAGTTAAGATTTGTAAAAGAGCCTATCAAATTTTGACGGAAAAAGTTGGTTTTTTGCCTGAAGATATCATTTTTGATCCCAATATTTTTGCTGTAGCTACTGGTATCAGCGAACACAACGATTATGCAAAAGCCTATATTGAAGCAACAAAAGCGATTAAAGAAACCTTACCGGGAGTACATATCAGCGGAGGGGTAAGTAACTTATCCTTTTCCTTCCGCGGCAATGAAAATGTGCGGCAGGCCATGCATTCGGTATTTCTTTATCATGCCACCCGGGCTGGAATGGATATGGGTATTGTTAATGCGGGGCAACTTACTGTTTATGATGAAATTGAACCGGATCTGAAAGAGCGGGTTGAAGATGTGTTATTCAATCGCCGGGCAGATTCCACGGAGCGGCTGGTAGAAATTGCAGGACAATATCAGGGCAAGAGCAAGGCAAAGAAAAAGGATCTGTCCTGGCGCAATGTTCCTGTTGAAGAGCGGTTAAAGCATGCACTCGTAGATGGGATTGTTGAATTTGTGGATGAAGACACAGAAGAAGCCCGCCAGAAATTCGATCGGCCCATTGAAGTGATTGAAGGTCCTCTGATGGATGGTATGAATGTGGTAGGCGATCTCTTTGGTGCAGGAAAGATGTTTCTGCCTCAGGTAGTGAAATCTGCACGGGTAATGAAAAAAGCTGTAGCGCACTTATACCCTTTTATTGAAAAAGAAAAGGATGAATTGGGGCTGACTGGAAATACCAATGGTAAAATCATTCTGGCCACTGTAAAGGGTGATGTTCATGATATTGGAAAGAATATTGTTGGTGTTGTGCTGGGATGCAACGGATATGATGTGATTGATTTAGGTGTTATGGTTGCGGCGGATAAGATCCTTTCAGCAGCCCAGGATGAGAGTGCAGATATGATTGGGCTGTCAGGCTTAATTACACCATCACTGGATGAAATGGTGCATGTTGCCTGCGAGATGGAGCGCCTGGATTTCAAAATACCATTACTCATAGGCGGCGCCACGACCAGCCGCAAGCATACTGCTGTAAAGATCGAACAAAACTATACCGGTCCCACAATTCATGTGCAGGACGCTTCCCGGGCTGTGGGCGCAGTAGGAAAACTTTTGAATAAAGAGCAGAAAGAGTCTTATGTTGCTGAAACACGGAAAGAATTTGCGCAAATTCGAGAAAGGAGAGACAATCTCAGGAATATAAAGGAACTGGATCTGGAAACCGCCCGCAGCCGGAGACCCAAAATCGACTGGAGTATATACCAAAGATTGAAACCAAATTATACTGGTGTGCAGGTTTTTGATGATTATCCATTGGATGAATTGCTCGATTATATTGACTGGTCACCATTTTTTCATGCCTGGGAATTAAAAGGTGTTTATCCGGGGATATTAAACCATGAAAAGTTAGGTGCTGAGGCAGAGAAATTATACGCGGATGGACAGCAGGTACTGAAAAATATCATATCGGAAAAATTACTCACCGCCAAGGGGGTCATTGGCATCTTTCCGGCTTACACAGAAAATGAGACGGTATTTACGAAGAATGCTGCCTTCAATTTTCCCCGCCAATTGATTGATAAAGGTGCCGAAAAGCCCAATTTCAGCTTAGCAGATTTTATTGCCCCAGAAGATGATTATCTGGGGATGTTTGCCGTAACCACCGGCCATGGACTCGAAAGGATTGTTCGGGATTTTGAAGAGCAAAATGATGATTATAATGCGATCATGGCCAAGGTTATCTCCGACCGGCTGGTGGAGGCATTTGCAGAAAGAATGCATGAAAGGGTCCGTAAAGAATTCTGGGGTTATACCGCGGATGAAAATTTGATCAATGAAAGGTTGATCAAGGAAAAATATCAGGGAATCCGCCCGGCGCCGGGTTACCCTTCCTGCCCAAACCACCGGGAAAAGGATACAATATGGAAATTGTTGGATGTGGAGGAAAACACTAGTATACACCTTACCGAAACCAGAGCAATGTACCCCGGGTCTTCCGTTTGCGGGTGGTACTTTTCACATCCAAGGTCACAATATTTTTCAGTGAAGCGCGCCGAGTGATAAACCCCTGGTTTTATTAATAGAAGATTAACAATATTGAATATGCAAAATAAACAGGAAAAAATGTATGCGAATCAGAGATAAAATAAAGCGCCCGCGCCGGCCTGTGGTTGCTTATGAAATTCTGCCGCCCCGTGAAAAAGACGGGACCTTGAATTCATATGCCGAAACAATCAGTTCCCTGCTTTCACAGACCCACATTGACGCCATCAATATTCCGGAAGTAAGGGAAGAAGAACGACAGGGGGATAAACCGGTTAAAAGCCTGGCCCGTGCCGAACCGCGTGAATTTGGACAATTATTGCAGGACATTGTGGGTGTGGAGGCCATAGTGAATCGGGTGGTTGTGCACCAGGTGCTGGAAGAAGAACTGCGCTGGGTGGAAGAAACAAATAAAAAATATGAAATTGAGAATTTGATCGTGGTCGGCGGTGAATCACACAAAGTAGATTACCCCGGCCCCAGTGTAAAAGAGGCCTTAAAAACAATAACCGGACAAATCAACTCCAACGGGGGAAATATTTTATGCGGCGGTATATCCATCCCCAGACGGAAAAAAGAATCAAAAAATCTGATTAAAAAAAGTCAATATGGAGCTGAATTCTTTACCACCCAGGTACTCTATGATGCCTCCAAGATCATGAAAATGATTAGCCATTACCAGAGGCGCTGTCAGGAACTCAATACATTTCCCCGGAGGGTGCTGCTCAGTTTTGCCCCTGTTTCATCGCAAAAGAATATTGATTTTTTAAAATGGCTGGGTGTTGATATCCCTGCGGATACAGAAAAATATTTGAATGGCCGGCCCGGTGCCATGATTGACCGCTCACTGGATGTAGCCATTGAAATATTGAATGATACGCTGGATCATATCATAAAAAATAAATTGGTAGTGCCCATCGGGCTGAATGTAGAACATATTATGAGCTATAATTTCCAGTCTTCTGTGGAAATGCTGCAGGAGCTGGCCCGCATATACCGTGAATTTTGTATAAAAGCTGATTTTTATGTTTAAATCATCTTTTTATTATTATTACTTTCGCGCCAGTTTTTTTTAAAGTAATCCGACTTTTGATCAAACTAAAAATATAGGAGAAAATTATGTCCAAGTTCTTGTTTACGTCTGAATCTGTTACCGAGGGACATCCGGATAAGGCCTGTGATGCTATTTCCGATGCTGTACTAGATGAATTTTTGTCCCAGGATAATGAAGCCCATGTTGCCTGTGAGACCCTGGCAACGGCAGGGCTGGTTGTCGTATCCGGTGAGGTGCGATCAACGGGAACGGTTGATGTAGAGCATCTGGTCAACAAAACCCTGGCTGAGATCGGCTATAACAACGAGAACAGCGGTGTGGGTGAAGATGGTCTGAAGATCATATCCAAACTGGATGAACAAAGTCCGGAAATTGCCCAGGGGGTTGATTCCGGGGATGTTTCTGAACAAGGTGCCGGCGACCAGGGAATGATGTTTGGTTTTGCCTGTCAGGAAACGCCTGAACTTATGCCCCTGCCCATCCAAATCGCCCAAAGATTGACCGAGCGCCTGTCCATTTTACGAAAGGACGGCACTTTGCCCTGGCTTCGTCCAGATGGGAAATCTCAAGTTTCCGTTGAATATAATAATCATACTGCTGTGGCTATAAAAAAGGTAGTAATAGCTACGCAGCATGATGATCTGCTGGCTGAATATGCCACTGAAGAAAAAGAGCTGGATTTTGTCAAGAAAGAAATTATTGAACACATTACCAGGCCTGTTCTGGACTCCTATGGTGTTCCTTATGAAAATGATTTTATTGTGAATGGCACTGGCAGATTTGTATATGGTGGCCCTGCGGCAGATACGGGTTTAACCGGCCGCAAAATCATTGTAGATACATACGGTGGCTATGCGCCACACGGGGGTGGTGCTTTTTCCGGAAAAGATCCCTCCAAAGTAGACCGCAGTGCCACCTACATGGCCCGCTACATTGCGAAAAATATTGTTGCAGCAGACCTGGCGGAACGGTGTGAAGTACAATTATCCTACAGTATTGGTGTCCCTGAGCCCACTTCCTTCTATGTGAAATCCTTTGGAACAGGGAAACTCGATGATGAAAAATTAACCAAAATTGCAGGGGATGTGTTCCCTATGCGTCCAGGCGAGATTGTGGCTCATTTGGATTTGAAAAAACCCAGGTATAGACAAACGGCTGCCTATGGGCACTTTGGTCGAGAGTTGGAACAATTTACCTGGGAAAAAACAGACCTGGCCGATTCATTACGGTCAAAACTCTAAGGGGGATATTATGGCTGACGTAGCAATACAACCGATCGTAGAATCAGTACCTTTCAAGATCAAAGATATTGATCTTGCTGATGCAGGCAGAAAAGCAATTGATATTGCGGAAAAAGAGATGCCGGGACTCATGGCCACCCGCGAAAAATATGGACCGCAAAAACCACTGTCCGGGAAAAAAGTTACCGGATCCCTGCACATGACTGTGGAAACTGCAGTTCTTATTGAAACACTTGCGGAATTAGGAGCAGATATACGCTGGGCTAGTTGTAATATTTTTTCAACCCAGGATCATGCTGCAGCGGTTATTGCCGAAACCGGTGTACCTGTTTTTGCCTGGAAGGGTGAGACCCTGGAGGAATACTGGTGGTGTACACTGCAGGCCCTTACCTATCCCGATGGCACAGGTCCTGATCTGATTGTGGATGATGGCGGTGATGCTACTCTGCTGATTCACAAAGGCTATGAACTGGAAGAATATTTTGCAAAGCATGGCGCCGTACCGGAAATAACCACCACAGTAGATGAAGAGCGGATTATCGAAGAATTGCTCCGTGATGTATTGAATAAGGATCCAAATCACTGGCATCAAGTGGTAAAGAATATTATTGGTGTCTCAGAAGAAACGACTACAGGTGTCCATCGTTTAATGCAGATGGAAAAAGAAGGACATCTGCTGTTTCCCGCCTATAACGTCAATGATTCTGTGACCAAGTCCAAGTTCGATAATATTTACGGCTGCCGTGAATCCCTGGTAGATGGCCTTAAACGTGCCCTGGATGTGATGGTTGCCGGAAAAACCGTTGTTGTCTGCGGCTACGGTGATGTAGGCCGCGGTTGTGCACAATCCATGCGCGGGTATGGTGCTCGAGTCATCGTGACGGAAATTGATCCCATTTGTGCCCTGCAGGCAGCGATGGAAGGATTTGAAGTTGCCACTGTGGAAGATGCACTTTCCGAAGGGCATATTTTTGTAACCGCCACCGGCAATAAAGATGTGATAACCAAAAATCATATGCAAGGCATGAGAGACCAGGCCATTGTATGCAACATCGGGCATTTTGATAATGAAATCCAGATCAATCCCATCAATCAGGATCTCGATATTGATAAAGAAGTAATCAAGCCGCAGGTTGACCGGTATACCTTCTCGGACGGCCATCAAATTTTTATACTGGCTGAAGGCAGGCTTGTAAATCTTGGCTGTGCGACGGGTCATCCGAGCTTTGTCATGTCGAATTCATTTACCAATCAGGTTCTGGCGCAAATTGCGCTGGCAACGGGTGCTCCAGAAATCGGTGTTTATGTATTGCCGAAGGAATTGGATGAAGAAGTGGCACGACTTCATTTGAACCATTTAGGAGTCAAACTAACCAAGCTTACAGATGAGCAGGCGGACTATATTGGGGTTCCTAAAAATGGGCCATACAAACCAGATCATTATCGATATTGATCTAAATTCAATAATATCAATAACAAACCCCGCAATAATTTGCGGGGTTTTTTCTTTTGGCAAGTCTCATAATAATTCTCCAAATTTGAATGCGGAAGTCCTATACATTTGGCAACAATTTGAAGGTAAATCTGAGACAAATCGCCCGTAGATGGCAGACGGGCATTCTACATACTTTTCTGGCCGTTTTCCTGATGGCAGCGGTGGCGTGCGACTTTGATATCCCGGAAAAATTTGAGATGCCTGTATGGTACCTGGATCTCAAGATACCTTTGGTGAACAGCAAATATGAGATGACGGACATCTCCAATCCAGATATTGGAATTTT
>UINC01000287.1_pt1 | contig 15359 bp, 17 predicted proteins | sample 5385821 | NCBI WGS metagenome assembly UINC01 (sample SAMEA4666929, study PRJEB26691) | marine metagenome | isolation source: Pacific Ocean | place: Pacific Ocean | collected 2011-10-13 | reverse complement strand
GTTGCAGACTGTCCCTGTATACCTGCTAGCACAGTTTGCGGTACTGAGGGTCGCAGGTTCGACTCCTGCCGGGTGCGCCAGTAATACAGTAGCTTTCAGATTTTTACATTTCAAAAAAATTCATCTACACCAATTTTGTGCCTTTGAGTTTTAAATACGGCACTAATACTAATCTCTCTACCACAGATTGAATCGTAACAATGCACACGTAAAAAACAAAAGGGATGATGAATGAGAAATCACATCTCATTCGCTGCTGCCTTGCAATATAGTTGTTTATGAACATCAGGAATATGGGGATACTGTTATAGGAGTCATTGATCCGGAGATGATGGTGCAAGCAACCGGAAGAACTGATTTAGATGAACTTGCCAAAAGTGTACTCATTAAATTACAAACTGCGCTCAATGCAGTTTGATCTTAAGAAAAATGTCTGGCCGAGAAAAGTTTGCTTTTCATTGATCCTGTGATACACTCGCCTCTGAAATGAAATCAACTGATGTAAAATCAAAAACTAAATCCTGTCAGGTAAGCGGCTTTAACGATGGCAAAAGTGATTGCATTCGCCAGTCAAAAAGGCGGAGTAGGAAAAACAACCTCAGCAGTACATTTAGCAACTGCCTTTGCCCTCGGAGGGTACAAGACACTTCTGGTGGACCTTGATCCACAAGGGTCGGTCCACCACTCTCTCGGAATAGAAAAACAAGATGCATTGGGAATATGTGAAGTATTTTGTAATTCCAACGTTTCACTGCAGGAAATCATCCAAACCGGTAAACATCAAAATCTTGACCTCCTGCTTTCAAACATTCAAGACCTCCTGACAGAGCAAACAGTCAACAAAATCGCTGCCGATTATTACCATCTTGCACAGTGGCTAGAGCTTAATGCCGCAAGCATCTACGACTTTATTATTATAGATGCACCTGCATCCACAAGCTCTCTCAGCATAAACGCAATGCTTGCTGCGCACCTCATTATCGTTCCACTGGAGTGTGAGGCCTTAGCCATAAAATCGCTTAAGCGCTTTTTACAGGCATTTAAGGAACTACAGAGAACAATTGAACCAAGACTGCGTCTGGCAGGTATTTTACTAACTATGTATGACCATGAAATTCTATCCCACCAACAAATTTGCAAACAGATTTACCAGACGTTGGGAGATTCTGTTTTTGAAACCATTATTCCAAATTGTCCACATATTCTGGAAGCAAGTTCTTTAGGAATAGATGTGATTCAGCGCCACTTGAACTCAGCCGGTGCAACAGGATACATTCGCCTTGCTAATGAATTACTGGACCGCTTCCTTTTACCAAAGTCTAAATAAGTAAGCTAGTAAAAACTAGCAGCTACACCGAGATTTTTAAATATCATGACCTGTTGTCAAATTAGCAGTACTGATACATTGTTTGCTAAAAAAAATTATTTTCTTAAAATTTGCTAGTTTTTTACGTGTACACCAGCAATTTTAATGAATTAAATGGCTCTCCAATAAATGAGTCTTATCCGGAGCATGAGTGCAGTATTTTGATATCGGCTTTTGGGCTGTGCTGGGCTTGATAACCGGCAGTTTTGTAAATGTTTGCCTTGATCGTTTTCCGCTGCAATTTGCTGATGAAGAAAAACGTTTACGTTTGTTGGAATCGCCTGAGGTAGCTTCCTTCCTGAAACAGCACATCCAAGATCAATCTCTAAATTTCTTCAAACCGGCAAGATCTTTTTGTTTTTCCTGCGGTCATCAGCTCCAATGGTTTGAAAATATTCCCGTTTTATCATTTCTTTTGAACATAGGACGTTGCCGGAAATGCAAGTCCGCTTTTGGTTTAAGAACTATCTGGATCGAAACCACACACGGGCTTTGGTATGCGGTCGTTGGCTGGTTATTTCAGGGCTGGATTTTACCTCTCTGTTTCAGTATTAACTTTTCATTTTTGTTGATTCTGGGATACTGCTGGAATTGTCACCAAGTAAGAAAGATACTTTTTTTTGTAGGAGTAGTTTTGGTGGGAATGAATTATTGCCTTTATTTTTTTGATAACTGAATGAAAAAACCTCTGCTGACATTGCTCAAAATGCTGGTCGTTGGAGCCATCCTGATTTACCTTATCCGGAGTGGCCGGCTGAATTTTGAGAAATTGCTGCTGTTCCGGGATGCTCCTGAAATACTGACAATAATGGTTGGCGTATTCATTTTAGCAGTAGTACCAATTGCAACATTTCGCTGGTGGCTATTATTGCGGGCGATTGGAGTACCGGTTGAACCGAAACAAACATTTGTGCTGACATGGATCGGCAATTTTTTCAACACTACACTCCCTGGAGCTGTAACTGGAGACGTGGTTAAAGGCTATTACGTCATCAAGGCGCAGCAGGAAGAAGGTCGTACAAGAGCTTTTATGACGCTGCTGATTGACCGTTTTGTAGGATTGTTCGGCTTGATAGTGATGGCATTTTTAGCGCTTATCTTTAATCTCGAACTAATTCTATCTCAAGAACGACTTCACTCTCTGGCATGGATGATTGTCGCTCTTTTTGGAGGAACAGTGCTATTTTATGCAATTGCGTTGTTTCCGTTCAAGAAAGGCCATGACCCATTTCTTCGACTCTTTCAGCGTCTGCCTGCAAGCAAATTCAGCATCAAAGTTTATTCAGCATTCAAAAGATTTCAGCACAAAAAAACAACTTTGTTCTTAACCTTATTACTGTCCATTGGTCTTCACACTTTAATTGCACTGATTTTTTTCCAAGTAGCACATTTGATGGGAATTAAAGAAATGGAATTGGCAACCCAGTTTTTTCTGATGCCGATTGGACTAATCACTGTTGCCATTCCAATTGCACCCGGAGGGATCGGAATCGGACATGTTGCCTTTGAATCACTTTATCAACTTGCCGGTCTTTCAGGAGGTGCAGACATTTTCAATCTTTTCATTATTGTTCAGCTAGGAGTATATCTGTTGGGGGGAATCCCGTATTTTCTTTACAGCAGCGAATATAAAATTCCGGAACATCCTGAAGAAATGCTTAAAGGGAAAGCTGAGCAATAACTAACTCCGGAAGATTCAGCTCCCTACCTGTAAAATCATCAAGTGTTCATGCACACTCGAGGAAAGAGCGTTTAGATCATAACCGCCTTCCAGTATACTCACCATCCTGCCGCCTGCAGACTGCTCTGCCAACAGTTTCAGTTCCTTGGTCAACTCCCGGAAAGTTCGCTCTGTAAGGTTCAGTGAAGCCAAAGGATCATCACGGTGAGCATCAAATCCGGCAGAAACTAAAACAAAATCCGGATTGTATTCAATCAACTTTGGCTGAACCTGAGCGTAATAGGTCTGCAAATATTCTTCGTCCTCCATTCCAGGCGGAACTGGAACATTGAGAGTAAATCCAGTACCTACACCGCTTCCTCTTTCATGAGAAAAACCGGTTCCAGGAAAGCAAGTGAGTGGATCTTGATGCATACTGACGTAAAAAATATCGGCCCGCCTCTCAAAAAAATGCTGTGTGCCGTTTCCGTGGTGCACATCAAAATCAAAAATCAACACCCGCTGAAATCCCATCTCCCTGGTCAAAAACTCTGCTGCTAGGGCAATGTTGTTGAAAAAACAAAAACCCATCGCTGCGTCATATTCTGCATGATGACCCGGCGGACGAACTGCACAAAATGCGTTATCCAGCCGCTGCTCAGCAACCTCAAGAGCTCCATCCAGTACTGAACCAACTGCGTACAAAGCTGCACTATAAGTTTGCGTAGAAATAACACAATCAGGAGTGTGGAGCATACCGGCTCCACTCTCAGAAGCGGATTCAACTGCAGAAATCAGTTTTTCTGTATGCAGCATTTTTATTTCTTGTGATGTTGCAGGACGACCTGACTGCAGTTTAAATTTTTCCAGCAGACCTTCTGACTCAAGTTTTTCATGTATGGCCCTGAGTCGGTTTGCATTTTCCGGATGTGCACCTGTATCGTGCCTTAAGTAAATGGGATTCGTATAAAATCCGGTATTCATTAGGGCTCCAAATAAGTTGGCAATAATTCTATTATTTGTGAATGAGATAAAATTCTAGCTTAATCTGACATTACTACTCAAGACAAAGCAAGCCACGTTTCGTTTTTTATGCTTCACGGATTGTGTTTAAGAAGGAGTTTAGTTAAAATCTAGATAAATAAATTCAGAACTCCGTAATGGACTGTAGTTTTACGGTTTAAAGACAGCAATGGCATTTTTAGAAATTCATACTTTTCCTGATCCAATTTTGAAGCAAAAGTCTCAACCTGTGACAGTTTTTGATCAGGATCTTGATGAAACCACCAAATCCATGTTAGAAACAATGTACGTTTCCAGTGGAATTGGCCTGGCGGCTGTTCAGGTAGGTATCCTCAAACAAATAATTGTGATTGATTTAAAAAGCGGTGAGGAAGACAGCAGCCTGCGAGAGCCGCATGTCTTCATCAATCCTAAAATTGTGGAAAAATCAGGAACTACCTTCTCTGAAGAGGGTTGCTTGAGTGTGATTGAGTTTCGGGCTGAGGTTGAGCGTGCAGAAATAATAACCATTGAATATCAAGATGTTACAGGAAATTATCAAAAACTAGATGCCGAAAACATGATGTCCATTTGTCTACAGCACGAAATCGACCATTTGAATGGCATTTTATTCATAGATCATTTACCTTTGCTAAAACAGAAAATGGTAAAAAAACGGCTGACAAAGCTCGGTAATAATGAAGCATGAATTTGCAACGCCTATTTTTCTACACTATTTTTGTTTCTTTTTGGTTTTTTCTATTTTTCGGAAGTACGGCGGCATTTGCCGATGAGATAGATTATGCGCATGCCATTATCACAACATCTGCGGGAAATGAGATTCCGGTAGAAGTAGCAGACACAGTTGAAAAACGAAGTTTGGGGCTGGGAAATCGACCGGGTCTGAAAAAAGGTTGGGGAATGTTGTTCGTCTTTGAAAAACGAAAACTCCATCGTTTTTGGATGAAAAAAATGCAATTCTCCCTGGACATTATTTGGTTGGACAACCACAAAATTGTTCACATTCTCCGGAATATTCAACCAGCGATTTCCGGAGAAAAACCTCAAACTATGTCACCTCCAGTGCCTGCTAATTTTGTGCTGGAGATTGATGCTGGACGTGCCTCTGAACTCAAACTACAATTAGGGCACCGTGTGCAGTATCAGTTTTAAAACTTGTAAAACAATTCAAAATTCAATAACAATATCAATATAATGACTAAATCACAAATTATTTGCGTTGTGGATGACGAGCCGGCAATTCGGGAGACACTTGAAAATGTTCTCTCCGATGAAGGATATCCTGTGATGTCCTGTGAGGACTCTGAATGTTTTTATCAAGAGTTGGAACAACAAACTCCGGCATTGGTGCTGTTGGATATCTGGCTGCCTGGAACGGATGGTATGGCAGTTCTCAGTCGGTTGCGGGAAACTCACCCTGATCTGCCGGTTATAATGATGAGCGGACACGCAGGCATTGATGCAGCAGTGAACGCTATTAAGCTGGGTGCTGTCGATTTTATGGAAAAACCATTGCAGCTTGAAATTTTACTCGACAAAATTGCAATTGTTCTCTCCAACAAACCTCCCGATAAAATAAAAGATCTTGCATCAGACACTCGGATGGAAGTGGCAAAGATTATCAATCCTAATGTCCCCTCAGGAGCAGTTCAGCTTGAAGAGTCAGAGAGGCCGCAACGCACACTAAAGGGTAATGTTGTTTTGAATGGAAAAGGTCTTTTGACCGGCCGAAACACCGGCGTTATTCTAAGTCCGCTTGATCCGAATTCCGGTATCGTTTTCCAAACGTTGGATGACACATCTTTATCTGCACATATCACAAATATTGAAAATTTTGATCAATCTGTGGCGAAACAATCTTTCAGCGCCAATTCGACGGTATTAGCACGCGAAAATCGTCGGGTTAGGACAGTAGAACATTTGATGGCCTCCTTGCATATGGCTGGCATTACCAACGTTTTAGCCAAAGTAGATGAGGAAATTCCAAATATCGACGGCTCCGCTAACGATTTTAGTGAACTTATCAAAGAGGCCGGTATACAGGATCAGGAGGTCCCGGCAAAAGATGCTGTTGTTTTGGAGCCAATCCAGGTGGGACGGAAAAAACTGGAGGAAAAACATCTCTATGCGGAACCTTTTGACGGTTTTGAAGTTAAGATGCGTGTCGATTATTCAGCACCAATTGGTGAGCAGAAATTAATTTTTAATTCTGATCAGGATTCATTCGACCTTGAAATAGCACCCGCACGTTCATTCAATACCTTCGAAAATATTGACTTGGCACAAAAAAAAGGAACCGTCGGCAGCGGCTATCTTGATTCGCATATCATCATGCATGAAGGAAAGGTAATCAACACAGACTTACGCTATCCGGATGAATTTGTACGTCACAAAATCCTGGATCTCATCGGAGACCTCTATCTGCTCGGCTATCCCTTGCGAGGTAGAGTCGTTGCCAACATGACGTCACATGGCTACAATCAGGCATTGGTCCAAAAACTCCATGTTGCTTTGACTACCTGAAAATAATATGCGCCACCGAGCTCGATCATACGCACTGCAAGCACTTTATCAGGCAGAACTGCTTCAAAGTAAAGCCATGAAACATGCCGATCGTTTTTTGGATCAACTTGAAACGAGTCAGGAAGTAAAAGAATTTGCACGGGAGTTGGTGGAGGGTACCCTTCGGCATCGCAAACACCTTGATCGATATTTACGACGCAATCTGGAGCATTGGAAACTCAGCCGCCTCTCAACAACGGTCCGGAACATTTTACGACTGGCAACCTATGAACTTTATTACCATCCGGAGCTGTCCCACAGCGTTATCATCAATGAAGCAATAGAACTCTGTAAAGATTTTGTGGACGACACATCACACGGTTTGACAAACCGCGTATTGCAGAAAGTCTATAACCAAATTTCGCAAGAGAAAAAACAAAAGCAATTACAATAATAGAAAAAATTCAAAATAAGCCGGGCAAAAAGACGAAAGAAAATAAACCAAAATATTAACGTTAGCGGTTTAGTGTTTTTGTTCGTTTTATAGATTATTGACGAAACAAAGCCTATACAGCATTACTCATCTGCCAGTTTCTCCAATTTTTCTCCTGTCACCCGAAACATAGTCCATTCGTTCAAAGGTGACGCTCCCATTTTCTGATAAAATTTAATCGACGGTTCATTCCAGTTAAGAACGGACCATTCTAAACGCCCCCCGCCAATTTCCCTTGTGCGTTGTGCTGTACGGCGCAGCAACGCTTTCCCAACACCTTTCCCCCGCGCGCTTTCCCGCACATACAGATCTTCCAAATAAATTCCTGGGCGACCCAAAAAAGTGGAAAACGTGCGGAAGTATAAAGCAAATCCCAAAGTCTGTTTTTTGTCAAAGGCGATTTGTACTTCTGCCGGCGAGTTTAAACCAAAAAGTGTTACCTCCAGCAATTCCTCAGTTGCAACCACCTCGCCAGAGAGATGCTCATATTCGGCCAGAGCTTTAATCAATTCTAAAATAACGGGCAGATCCTCAAGATCGGCTTGCCGTATTTCAAAGTCAGTTTGAATTTCTGTCATGGAATTTCCATTTAGTGAATTGAATATTGATTGAGAATTTTTTCATAGTTCCGAACTTCTTTTAAATTGCCACGTTTGCGGAAACCCTGGATCAGAATGTTGCATTTTTGCTGAAGAATTAGAATTGCCGCAGAGCGGTCTCCCGGTCGCAGACTTTCAGTGTTCAGGATTTTCTGCAGGGACTGAACACGGTAGCGGTCAATCCCCCACTCTCTTTGTGAAAGTTGATCTGCATGACCTCCATGACGAGTCATCAATTTTTCATTCAGCAACGCAACCGGATACTGAGCGCAGAGACGCAGCCAAAGATCATAGTCCTCACAAACCGGCAGTCTTTCATCAAACAAACCATGAGCTTCAAGAAGTTCACGTCGCAGAAGCACAGTTGAAGGAGCCATCAAACACAGAGCCAAACTTGGCTGAAAAATCCAACCTTCTCGTTTCTGGTGCTTCCTTTTCGAATTGATCCTAACTCCGTTTCTGATCCAAACTTCATCTGTAAAATGAATCGGACAATCCGTTCGAATTTTGGACTGTTCAATTTGTTTCTGCAATTTTTTCGGATGCCAAAAATCGTCTGAATCCAAAAAAGCAACCCATTCGCTGTCGCTGTTTGAAATTGCAGCATTTCTTGCGGCGCTGACTCCTAGGTTTTTTGGAAAAAGAATCTTCTCAATTTTACCGGAATAGCGTTCGAGAATTTCCGCAGAAGAATCAGTAGAGGCATCATCCACCACAATCAACTCAAAATCACAAAAAGTCTGTGTCAAAACCGATTCAATGGATGTTTCCAACCATTCTGCACGATTCCATGTCGGCAAGATTACAGTTACATTCGGCATTACACAATCATAAAATAACAGCAAGAGGACACAAGTTGAATCCAGAAATTTTCTTGACTCCTTTTCAATACCCCCATAATGTATCTATAACACATTCAAATTATTGAGGAGAATCCGATGCATCCAAGTCACGAAAATCAGCTTGTCCGCCTGAAAAAAGTTGAGGGTCAGATTCGCGGAATCCAAACCATGATTGATGAACGGCGATATTGTATGGACATCCTGTCGCAAATAAGGGCGGTAACAGGTGCAATGCGTAAAATAGAGTCCGGGATTTTAGCAAGTCACTTGCAACACTGTGTCAATGATGCAATTACATCGAACAATTCGAAAGAGGCTACTGTAAAAATTAAAGAAATCAAACGTCTCTTTGAAAAAATGAGTTAAGTACTAAGACGTTCTACGCTGCTTTTTACTGAGTTGTTGAAAAAAATACCAAGCCAATCCTGCCACCTGCAGTAGTACCAATGCACCAATTGCAGCCTGATAACTTTCCGGATCATAACCGCTTCCAGTAGGCGGCCACATTTCAATAATGACGCCAATGCCCCATTGTAGAATAAATGCACTTACAAATATCAAAAAATTCAAAATAGTGCTTACACGTCCGGAAAAATTTTTTGGGAATATTTGTGCATAGCCGGCAAAGATCAGAATACTTGAAGTCCCAAAAAAGCCGAGAAGAATAACAAGAAGCAGGGGACTGCTGATCCAACCATAGGCCATTGCAGACTGTGCTAACAAAAATAGAGTCATCCCAAAAACACCAATTGTAATCGGACGGAAGTCAAAAAGCTGAGAAACCCGCTCGGCAATAATCCCAAGCGACAAAAATCCCGTTATTGAAGCCATCGTCATTGCAAACAAAAGTTGAGCCGCCGAATCAACACCAATACCTGCAACATCTCTTAACCAGGGCTTTATCCAGAGTCCGTGAATGGCCATATTTGTTCCACCTGAAATTGCCGCAAAAGGTGCAATACTCCAGAACACAGGACTCCTGAAAACTTTTCCTATTTCTTTGAATTGTGTGATCAGCTCAGGCTGTTGTTCAACAGCATTTTGCTTTTCAGGTAAAAGCCCCCAAACAATAATTGCCGAAAAAACAGTAATGATGGCCAGTATGGCGAAAATACCACGCCAATCCGAGAATGAAAGTGCGCTCTGCAAGGGAGTTGTCGCTCCGAGTGCTCCCAATCCTCCCGCAACCATTTGTAAACCATTGATCATTGGTAAGCGTTCACTGGGAAACCAAATAACGTAGGCCTTGAAAGCCGCCATCAAACAGGCTGAAACTCCAAGCCCAATTAACAATCTTCCAAAAATCAATCCTAAAAGAGAATCTGACTGGGAAAAAATCCATGCTCCCATTGCAGCAAACAGAAGCAAAATCGCTTCTGTGCGCCGCGGACCATAACGGTCAAGCAAAATCCCCAAAGGCAGCTGAAATGCAGCAAAAGAAAAAAAATAAACGCTGGTCAGGAGTCCGAGCTCCGCAGGGCCGAGTCCAAGCTCACGAACAAGATCAGCCTCAATAATCGCATTTGCGTTGCGGAAAAAATATGAAATGGCATAACCTAAGGCAAAAGGTAAATAAACGCGGGCAAAGAACATCTTCTCAAAATATTAGGCTTCAGAATTTAAGAGAAACCACAGAGTCATTGTGGTGAGATGGAGCAGACGTGCGTATCAGAATTCAATACCAATTCTGGCGCGAATTCCTTTATCGAAATGATGCTTGATTTTCTTCATTTCCGTAACCAGATCTGCACGTTCAACGAGTTCCTCATGAGCGTAGCGCCCAGTAAAAACCAGTTCTACATTCTTAGGGCGTTCCTCCACAATTTCAATAGCTTTTTCCACAGAAAGCAAACCCCGAAAAATGCAATAATTTATTTCATCCGCAATGATCAGGTCATACTTTCCGGACTTCACTTTTTCGTGCAGATCATCCATTTCCGGTTTCATTTTTTCTTTCATCGTTTCCACATCTTCCGGAATTGTCTTGCTCACACAAAGAGCCCAATAGTGCGGTACATTTCTGAAGGTCAGATTTGGATGAAAGTTTTCCGGACAGAGTTTCAATTCTCCAGTTTTCCAGCGAGGTTTGAGCATCCGTACATAATAAACGTGCATTCCTGTACCCAGCGCCCGCAGCATCAGTCCCAGCGAAGCAGTGCTTTTCCCCTTGCCTTCTCCCGTATATATTTGAAATGCACCCTGTTTAATTTTTGGACGTTTCGGGATATTCATTCCACCAACAGTATTCTCTGTCGCTAAGTCTTTAATTGTGTCTGTCATGTATGTTTTCTGAATTTATGTTGATCTTCTTAATTCTGAATAATTTTTTCCACCTCACAATGCTCTTCCAGGAACTCGGCCAACTCATCCATTTCTTGCTCTTTTGTTTCCTGAAAAGAAAACGGAATGACAAAAGATTCTGAAGTCAACAAAGCCAACAGACGCTGAGTCACTTCAGGACTTTCCAGCCAACCGTGAATGTAGGTACCGATTATTTTTTGTTCACGCTCAATTACACCGAGCGAAGAATCATTTTTAACCAGTGTTTCTTGCGGAGAGCTTTGAAATACGGTGCGCCCCAAATGGATTTCATAACCCATCCATTCTAAACCATCCAGCCAGTTTTCCCCTTGATATGTGCGACGTACAAGTTGTTTGTCACCTTCCAGAATTGTGGTCATTGGCAGCAGTCCCAGTCCGGATTCGTAATCACTCGCACCGGACGTTTCGGCGGATTCCATATTTTTCGGATCATCGACCGAGCGCCCCAACATTTGAAAACCGCCGCAGATTCCCAAAATCCAAGTCTGTCCACTTAGGTTTTTCAGTTTTTCCGCAAATCCGCTTTCATGCAAAAAACGCAAATCCGCGAGCGTGTTTTTGCTTCCCGGAAGAATTATCAGATCTGCACTTTCTAGATCTGAAACATTTTTGATGAAGCGCACTGATATTCCGTCAATCAGTTTGAGGGGATCAAAATCGGTGAAGTTAGAAATGTGAGGTAAACGAATAATCGCCACATCAAGTTTTGCATCCGAATGAATCTTTGATTGCAAATTCTGCGAATCTTCATCCTCAAGTTGCATTTCACGCCACGGAATCACACCGAGTACAGGTACAGGTACAATTATACTAAACTGTTTAATTCCGGGTTCCAAAAGAGAAACATCACCTCTAAATTTATTGATCAGCATCCCATGCAGTAACGGCTGATGCCGAGCCTGGATCAAGTCGTAAGTGCCTTTAAGCCAGGCAAAGACGCCGCCGCGGTCGATGTCTCCGACAAGCAGAACTTTTGCACCTGCATGTTCTGCCATTCGCATATTGACAATATCGGTCGCCTGCAAATTAATTTCCGCCGGACTCCCAGCACCTTCCATCACGATCCAGTCAGATTCAGATTTCAGCGAACCAAAGGCATCTTTGGCAATCCGGAAATTTTCTTCCGCAAGCGTGTAATATTCTCGGGCGGAACAAGTACATACAACTTTTCCCATACGAATCAACTGGGAAGTTCCGGAACCTTGCGGCTTGAGCAAAATCGGGTTCATACGCACATCCGGCAGCACTCCGCAAGCTTCAGCCTGAACAATTTGCGCCCGCCCCATTTCCAAACCTTCCTGTGTTACTCCGGAATTTAGTGCCATATTTTGTGCTTTGAAAGGCAGCACCCGGAATCCCCGATTTTTGAGCAGACGGCAAAATCCAGCCGCCAAAACACTTTTCCCGACTCCCGAACCTGTGCCTTGGAACATTAATATGTTTGGCATTTTTGCAACTCTATCACTCCATCCATTTTGGAACCGGTAAATTTTTATCCCGCAAAAACACTGGATTGAAGAGCTTGGATTGGTAACGTATTCCAGAATCCGCAAGGATGGTGACAATCGTTTTTCCGGGTCCAAGTTCTTTTGCCAGACGAATTGCTCCGGCAACGTTGATTCCAGAAGATCCTCCCAAACATAGTCCCTCTTCTTTCAAAAGTTCAAAGCAAATCGGCAGAGCTTCTTCATCAGAAATTTGAAAAGATTGGTCAACGGGTGCATCTTGTAAATTGGCAGTAATGCGCCCCTGTCCGATACCTTCAGTGATGGAACTCCCCCAGCTAGAAAGTTCACCGCTAGTGTAATAGGAATGCAGAGCCGCACCCAGTGGATCGGCAAGCCCAATGATTATTTCCGGGTTGCGCTCTTTCAGAAACATGCCTGTTCCAGCCAAAGTTCCTCCTGTACCAACTGCGCAAATGAACGCATCAACTTTTCCTGCCGTTTGCTTATAAATTTCCGGACCGGTATTTTCAAAGTGACCTTGACGGTTTGCAACGTTATCAAACTGATTGGCCCAGATGGCACCGTTTGGTTCTGTTTCAGCTAGTTCTTCAGCGATCCGTCCTGAGACTTTGACATAGTTGTTATCATCACGATATGGCACTGCCGAAACTTCCCGCAAATCTGCGCCACAAAGGCGCAGCATATCTTTTTTCTCCTGACTTTGAGTCTCAGGAATTACAATTACGGTGCGGTATCCCAATGAATTTCCAACCAGAGCCAGGCCGATACCGGTATTTCCTGCAGTGCCTTCGACAATTACTCCTCCCGGTCGCAAAAGTCCTCGCACTTCTGCATCCAGAACAATCGCCTTTGCTGCCCGATCTTTGACTGACCCTCCAGGATTCATAAACTCAGCCTTTCCTAAGATAGTACAACCGGTCTGTTCAGAAGCTTCGCGAAGTTTGATCAGTGGAGTATTGCCAACGGCTTCTAGAAAATCATTTCGAATCATGTAAAGTTTGTGGAGTCATTTTTGAAAGAATTTGAAAAAGAAATTTTAACACAGAGGGTACCTGGAACACAGAGAAAAAAAAGGAGGGATTTAGGTTCTTAGAAATTTAGACTACAGAAAAAACTTCACAGTCTAAAAAAACTACATTCTAAAAGCCTAATCAGGCCGAAGCGGCTGCCATTGATTCGGAAGTATCCGGAACCAGCTTTTGATAGAAATAACCCGAAGCCGCACCGAGCACCATCCAGAAAAATGCAGAAGTGACCAGAGAAGCAACCGCAAATTGTGCAGAAAGCTCTGCGGGAATAAGGCTTTCAAGCAGATGTGGCTGCGGCGCTCCGATGACATGCGGAACAGCAAGTAGTGCAACTGCTGCAATTTTTGGTATTATGGTTTTGGTTTCTGTGAAAAGACCAATGCCAATTACAGTGGCAAGTACAGTTCCAAACCACCATACCTGGCGCGACTCCAGGGCCGCTGCTGTCATCCCAGGCAGTTCCGGAGGCTGTCCTAAAGCCGGAGCAACAGAAAAAACAACAAACCCCGCCGCACCCCAGAGCAATCCGGAATTTATGTCTACGTGTTTTCCACGTAGCAAATAAACGGCAACGAGCATCAGGCTGAAGGCAATACCGATAACAATGTTGGAAACAGCCGTATAAAAAGTGCGCTCTGAACCATTTTCAGGAGCCCAACTTTCTGCTGAATGATCATGAGCAACTCCGGAATGGTCATGTGTTGGAGCCAGTGTTTCGTGAAGCTCTTCCATTTTCATGTGAGTAGCAAGTGGTGTCCCATTCAAAACGTGATCATGTGTAATTCCTGAACTTGCATGAGTATGAGGAACGGCAATTTGACCTAATTCATACTTTTCCGCCTCAAGAATCAGCGGAGTGACCTGTAGCATTTGTGCTCCGGTAACAAGCAGCCCAGCCACAAAACCTGTCAAAAGGACGGTCGTCAAAACTTTTGATATCATTTGATTCCTCTGTAATTGAGGGTTAGTGACATGGGAAGGAGGCCGCGTGTCGAGTATCGTGTGCCGCATTGTGCAGGAAGCCACCTGAACCCTGGGCAAAGCCGACAACGAAAATGAGAACCGCCCCTGTCAAAATCATCTGCACTGCAGCAGTCATGCGTCTGGTCGAAACTCCGGCATCGCTCGTGGGCGGAGTACAGAAAGTTCCGGAGGTAATTGTTTTAGTCGTCATAGAAATCTCCTTACTTTAAGGGATTAAAGTTTGAAACAAACCGGGAAGACAAGCAGAAATGAATATGACCACAGCAAGCCGTTGATTCCAGTCACTATTTGCCTCGAACAGTCTGTTTGGAAATTTCAAGGCAGGTCTCCTGACTTATGAGAGTAAATAAAAACGCCTTCCCAAAAATAAACATTGCGTCAATTTCCAGTGGCTTATGTTTTTATCTTTCCCAATTACAGTTACGAGGATAGCTTCCGAATCACACGGAATTCCCTTTTATTCAGTACAAAAAAGCAACATCTGCTTCTATTTACGGAATACCTTGAATGTAGTGAGTTTAACCCACCAGCTTTAACTGTCAAGTAAAAAATAGCAGCTGATCGGCTTGGCTCCAAACGCTGCAAAGAACTAAAAAGCGCAGTATCTCCGAGAAAGATGCTAATTAACCCGGAAATCATCAGCGTTTGAATTGTTGTACCTGTGAATTCCCGCCAGTCTCCGGTCAGTGCTGAAACTCCGGCAAGCATCAAAAACACCAGAGACATGCGAACCCTGTTAAAGGCCAGCGCCCCTATTTTTCGGATAGGATTGATTTAAATCAAACCTCCAATGACCCAACACAGCGCGGCGCCTAAAGCCGCCAACTCTGCAATCAACATCGTGCTGACCCCTCCGGAACTAACTGCAGCACCCCACGTATCAAAGAGGCCGCCTGGGGGAAATAGAGATGAACATAGGAGGCATGTAAATTAGCAGTGCGGTAGCCTTCATTACGGGAAACTCCGGTGGAATGTCGGATAACTTCCCAAAGATTGGCCTGATTCGTTTCTTCCAACCAGTGCGAATAATGAAATTCATGACCACGGACCTCACCAAATTCCGGTAAATTT